>Ga0114922_10004760_pt1 | contig 12577 bp, 13 predicted proteins | sample AartaG_FD_100975 | JGI IMG/M metagenome (GOLD analysis project Ga0114922, IMG submission 100975) | Deep subsurface microbial communities from Aarhus Bay to uncover new lineages of life (NeLLi) - Aarhus_00045 metaG | ecosystem: Environmental > Aquatic > Marine > Oceanic > Sediment | place... | reverse complement strand
TCGCAGATGCGAGGTAAGTGCCGGGCGTAGTTTTGCATACTGGTCGTTCACCGGGTCAAGTCCGTATGGGAAACAGTAATCAAAAATGTCAGTTTCCAAAACCGATTCACAAGCAAAGTCTGACGCTCGGTCTTTTTCAGGCAGGCTGTCGATTACTTCCTGTCGTTTTTCGTAAAGCAGCCACCTGCACGCACGACATCCTAACAAAGACTTCAGTGTCTCTGTTGTAACACCTTCCCATTTCATAGCCGCAACTGATGAGATAAAAGGCCGAACTGTTGAGCAACTGACAGTATCATCGACAGGCTTGCCTGCAAAGAGTTGGCTTAATCGGCTTAGCTGATTCCGGTTAAGGTTAAGCCCCTGGATTGTTTTTAAATCTTCCCGACACTGGATGCAATTGTCCAAATGCGCTGTTATTGGTGTCGGTATTCTGATCTTTAAGGCCGGATCCAACAGAGAAGGAAGAAAAGGCCTTGTGATATGACAGGTTACACGCTTTCCGATGTAAGCAAGGTGGAGTTCCAGCATATCAGTAACAGCGGTTCTGATTTGTTTTTGCTCTGATTCAAGGCCAGCTTGTGATAAGACTTCCTTAAGCTCCTCTATCTGCTCCTGACAGTATTGGCACTGCTTGATATGGTCAATAATAGACTCTGGAACGAGCCTGCGGCTTTCGCTATTGAGAAAGTCGTAATAATATGGCTCAACTTCGCTGCATAACAAATTAGAATTTGAAGTAACCATTGTAATCACCTTGCTTTTTTTTTAAAATCTGACGGATTTTCTTTAAACCTGTACAGATATATCTGCTAACCGTTTCCTTTTTCACATCCATTTTCTCTGCTACTTCATTAATACTACAGCTTTTCCTATATCGTAAAGTAATGGCCTTTGCTTCACTTGGTGATAACTGCCCCCAAAGAAGTTTGAATATTTCATTTATTTGCTCCTCTTTGATAGAGGCGTTTTTTGAGCCATTTTTATTGATAGAAAAATTAAGATAGTTGGCATATTTATTCATTAGAGTTTTGTACCTTTCCATTTGACGACTGGCATCAATAATATCATTTGTTATCGCTTTATAGAGGTAGCTTTTGATGTTTTTTACACCTGAGGGTATAGGATTGGAAACAAGAGAAAGGAAAAAATCCTGGTATAAATCATCTGCTTGGGCTACATTTTTAACTTTATAATAAATGATACCGTAAATAAAATCACCGTATTCAGCAAAAACCTTAGCTGCAAGACTGACATTAGCCATGCAGGTATTGATATTTTTGCCCGGCAGTGCCATTAAGACTTGACTCCAAAAACCTTCAAGAAATACCTAACAAAGAAAGAAAAACCCAAATTAGCAATCAACACTGGTTAGATCAGCTTCACACCCAATAACTTTACAAAAAGTGGCTAATAATTACAACAAATCTTTCCAAGTATTGCACCGTCTGTTTATGTCACGGGATTAGATTATGTCCCAACCGTAGTTGAAGGTTGGTGACGGCTCCATTTTTTATCTTAGCCTGCCTTTCGTTTTTCCGCAAGTGCTTTGTCTTTTTCCAAGTCATCAAGATACAATTTCAGAATCCATAGCTGTTTATATCCACCAATCCGCTTGAAGTGTTTCTCTGTCTCTAAAAACGCAGCCGTCGCCCAACGCAATACCATCTTGCCGCCACTCCAATTGCTCACCCGCCGGGTCCGCATCCGAACACCTGAATGCTGCGACTCAATGATATTGGTCGTACACAAGCACCGCTTCAATGCCTTTGGAAGTCCCATCGCATTGACAGTAAACATCTCATCAAGACCTTCAAGCAGACTCGATGCTGCTGAAGGATATTTAATCTCAAGCTGACGAGCCTGTTGCCTGATTCTCTTTTTGCCTTCTTCAAGGTCGAGACGCCACGCGGCCTGCATCACACTTTTGAGTTGATCCTTGAGTTCCTTTGGCAGATGCTCTGACGTCCCCTATCTTTCCTAAAGCAGTTGCGCTTGCCTGGCGCAATCTGTCGTCCTGTAACGCTGCAATAAGGGGGTCAACAGCCCTCGTGTCTCCGAGAAGACCCAGGGCAATTGCAGCAACATCTGCAACGTTTTCAGGTTCATCAACCTTTCTTAACTCTCCAATAAGTGGTGTCAAAGCTGACGGATCTCTTGTTGCACCTAAGCAAACTGTTGCGTAACATCTCGCCAAATGGCAACTATATTTCCGCTCCGACAGCCATATAGGACCATTGTTAAGGACATCCACAAGGAATGGAACAGAATTAGAATCACCTTGAAATGGATTATCATCAACAGCATCCGAGATACAACCGTATGGGTTTCGGTATCTGTAACAGTCACTCAAACCCTCCTCAAAAAGTTCCCGAAATTCGCGGCTGGACAATCCCTCTCCTATGCAGGCGATTGAAAAAGCGGCAATTAGTACCATTGTAACGGATGCCTTTGATAAAATTGATTTCACATTGCGCATCAGAAAGACTCCTTATTTTTAGGACTTGCCTTTATTCCCACCAATTTGTACTTGGCGGTGTTCTTTTTACGTTGGTTCCACAGTGTATTTCACCATATTTTGAGTGGTACGTATCCCAGTCATCGACAAATCTAACATCAAAGCCGGTAAGTCTTGCTTCAACGGTGTCCTCAAATACATCCTTCGTTGGATTCTTTGGTCCGAACGGCTTGGCAATGACAAGCGTATTTCCAACAACCAACATATTAACCATGCCGGGGATTAAAGCAACCGCTTTTTCATCATTACCCTTTTTAAACAGCGCCGGTATTTGGACAAAAATAGGACTATCCAAACCTGAGTTAAGTTGGCCACGTACAGTATTTATATGTGACTGGCAACTGGCCTGATAGTTCTTCAAATCCGTATCGGTCAAAACTGTATTTCATTTTAGGCGCAGCACTTCTTGATAAGTGGCAACCTCATGCCTCTCAGCGAAAGAAATTCTCCAAGATTCTGTACTGCCTCCATAAAATGACGATAGTCCACAGGCTTGACCATATAATAACTGCATCCCAGTTCATAGCATTGTTTGATCACGCCTGCCTCACTTGTTGTGGTAAGCATAATTACAGGTACCTTCCGCAGCTTTTCATCGGCTTTCATTCTCCTAAGAACCTCTAAACCATCAACTTTAGGCATGCGAATATCGAGCAGCAATATGTATTGTTTCTTTTCTTCCAGGTGTATGTCGGTATCGTTCTTGAACAAAAAGTCCAGTGCCTCCTGCCCATCTCGGAACTGGAGAATATCACTATCAACGCAGGTTAGCCACAGATTTTTCTTTATAAGCTGAAAGTGTCCTGCATCATCTTCGGCAATAAGAATAACCATGTTCTGCTTCATTAATTACAGCCTTTAACTACTTAAGCGACGCTATCTCAATAACAGAAAGAAAGCGTCCGATTTTCTGAACAGTTTCTTCAAAATCTTCATATTTCGTTGGCTTGACTATATAGGTACTGCAACCGAGATTATGACATCGCTCAATTGCATGTGGGGCATCCACTACAGTCAATATAATCACAGGAATTTTCTTCAATTCCGTGTCCTGCTTGATTTTCTCCAGCACTTTAAAACCACCTACTTTTGGTATACGGATATCCAACAATAAAATATACTCTTGGTTGTTACGCTCTTGTTCGGGTTTCTTGCTCATCTTGAAAAGGAAATCAAGTGTCTCCTGACCATCAGCAAAGTGGAGCATTTCATTACAGATGCCTGCTCGCAACAGATTTTTCCTTATCAGCTCAAAATGCCCCTCATTATCCTCGGCAATAAGAATAATACCGTCTTTTCTCATATTTTCCCTTCTTCGTAGATAAGTTGCTAACAATCAAACGCTTGGCAAAGATATAAAGAATTTACTGCCCTTTCCTAGTTTTGATTCAACCCATATTTTCCCATTATGTTTTTCTATAATACGCCTGACTATAGTCAAGCCGAGACCTTCCCCCTTTCTCTTATCAGGTTCAAGCTGGTAGAATATCTCAAATATTTTTTCCTGGTGTTCAGGAGCTATACCTATTCCATTATCCTCTACGCAGTAAATACTCTGATTGTCCCGGCTTGAGCCATATATATGTGTTCGGCCCGGCCTGGACTCATCAAGAAACTTCAATGCATTAGTTAAGAGATTGGAAAATACCCGGCTTATTTGCGAAACATCACCAAGGCAAGGCGGAAGCTTTTCGATATCAACTTCAGCCGCAGCTTCTTTTATTTGGTATTCTATATTTGCAACCGCATCGGCCATCATTGTGTTCATATCTATGAGCTTTACATTCATCACCGTTGTGTCTAAGCGACAAAGGTCCAACAAACCGGATAAAAGTAAATCCATTTTTTCTGTGCTTGTCAAAATGAAATCCAAAGCTTCAGGAATATCTTTTTTTAAGGCGTTATCCACCGCCTTTTCCATGTCCTGAGTTTTATCCTTGCTCACAAGGGCTGAACGTATCAATTTACAACTTTGTGACAACTCATGGCCAAAACCCTGGATATTAACAAGGGGGGATTTTAAATCATGCGAAGCAGCATAAAGAATGGACTTGAGCTCTTTGTTTTTTGCCTCAAGTTCCTTGTTAAGTTTGTCGCGGGTTTGCTCAACACGTTTATAGTCTGTGATGTCCCAGAAAATACCCAACAGACCAATGGTATTGCCTTTAACATCCGTTATCGGTGCCTTGAGGGTGAGAACAATCAGCTCTTCTCCGTCCTTGACATATCCTTCTTCTACTACCTCCATTTTTCCTGATTGCACAATTCTTTTATCGTCTGTTCTGTATTTTGTGGCTAATTCTTGAGGATGAAAGTCATAGTCTGTTTTTCCTTTGATTTCATCAGGTTGTATATTTAAATCGCTGGCATAACTTTCATTACATAATACATAAACTGAGTTTAAATCCTTATAGAATATCTTTTGGGGGACGTTTCTAAGAAGTGTTTTGTATTTCTCCTCACTTTCCTGCAGTGCCTCTTCGGCCTTTTTGCGACTGGTAATATCCCGAAATGACGCAAAGAATTGTCCATCTTCAAAATCAATATAATTTGTACTAACCTCGACATCGATAATTCTTCCGTTCTTGCATCTATGACGGGTTTCAAAACGACCGTACTGGCTCTTCAATACTTTTTCGACACGATGATTTGTTTGCTTGTTGGTTTCTAATGCATCAATATCAGATATGGACATGCTAAGCAGTTCTTTGCGATTGTATCCTAACATACTACAAAGCGAGTCGTTGACATCAAGTATGCGCCCACTTTTATCACATATCCAAAAACCATCAAGTGCTGCTTGTATGATTGTTCCATATTTTTGTTCAGCGTATCTGCGTTTGGTAATGTCACGCACACTTGCGCGATGGCCAATAGAATTGCTTTTTTTATCATAAATGGGTTGCCATGACATTTCTGCCCAGATGACAGAGCCCTCCTTGCGACGTATGCGGAACTCAAACTCCCTGCCACTGCTTCCATTCAAAGCCGATCTGAAAGCCCTGGCTACCCTTGCCCGGTCTTTCTCATGAACTAATGGCATTGGATAATCCTGCATAGCCATTATTTCTTCAATGGTGTAGCCTGTAACTTTCTGAACCGCTGGATTGGTCCAGATAGGCCGACCTGCCGGGCTAATCCATATTTCCCAAAAGTAACTGTAATCTGCAATCGCCTGAAAACACTGCTCACTCATCTTCAGTGCTTGTTCTGACCGCTTACGTTCCGTGATGTCATCATAAATTGCCACAATTTCACCTGAGGGCAGCTTATAGACATAATTATCTCTCCAACCCACTATCCTTTCGTCTTTATATTGGGAAACCGGATGGTGTTCAGCTTTCCCGGTTTTCCATACTCGCTGAAAAACCTCAAAAAGACCAAAATCCTCAACACTTGAAAAGACTTCAAGTACACTCTTGCCAATCAGTTCTTCTTTGTTGATTTTATCGATTCGTTCTGCAGCCTGGTTAAAATCCACAAAAACAAAATCTTCGCCATCATTTTTTGCTTGGTAAACAGCAACACCGGAGCTTACATTGTCAAATAATTCTTTGAATTTGATTTCACTAAGCTTTAGCTCTTTTTGAGCTTGTTTGTGTTTACCGGATAAACTTTTTGCTTTGCCGTCATTTTTTTTCATAGCTCAAACCTCTTACCCAGCAAAGATAGTGGTAACCACGATATTTTAAGTAATGCAAGAAATCTCCTGTGATTATTAAAGTCTACAGTTTGTTTACCTTGGCAGCAAGTATAAAGTCATTTTTATGCAGGCCGTTAATTTTATGTGTCCATATTACCAATTTTACTTTTCCCCAGGCAAGATAAATATCGGGATGGTGGCCAAGTAATTCAGCTAACCGGCCGACCTTATTTACAAACTCAAGGGCTTGGATGAAGTTTTTGAACTTGTATTCTTTTTCGAGATAGTGCTCATCTATTAGGAGCCAATCATGAAAGAGCTGTTCCCATAGTTGTTCAAGTTCTTTACCTTTTAATGGTTCTGTGTCCACCTGACAGGCAGTATATTGGCCCATCGAAAGCGGGGGTGAGTTTGCTTTGTTTTCGCCCGTAATATCAATTCCTTATCAAGCTTTTCTAATTTGCAATTTTGAATGTTTCGATAAGATTATGCAATTTTTCAATGTTTGTTTTCCGCTGATACAGAGGTTTTTGATTTTCCTGATATGTACCGATATTTTCTTCGAAAGTTTTTTTGCTGAGATTTATATAAAATATTCCGAGTGGTAACTTATCGGTTTCCGTTGCTTTTTCAAAAGCCTGCTGCCTGTCAGATGAGTCAAAATCTTCAAGGTAATACGTGTTCTCTTTGAACCACTGGTATGTATTAATCTTGTTAAACGAGACACAAGACTGAAAAATATCAACCAGAGCATAGCCTTTATGCATAATTGCTTTTTTGAGTATTTCTTTTGTTTGGTCAGCATCTGCTGCAAAGGCCCTTGCGACAAAGCCGGCATCAAGAGCAATGGCAACTGCCAGTGGATTAAATGGTTCAAGAAAAACCCCGTTAACCTGCACGGGTGTTTTAAAGCCTTTTTGGCTGGTTGGTGAAGCCTGACCTTTAGTAAGACCGTAGACCATATTGTTATGAACGATATTAGTTATATTTGGGTTTCTGCGTATTGTATGTATGAAATGATTGCCGCCCTCGCCATACATATCCCCGTCGCCGCTTTCAGCTATAACAGTAAGAGCAGGATTGGCAGCTTTAATTGCTGTTGCAGGCGGCAGAGCTCGGCCGTGCAGGCCATTGAATACATTGGTCTTAAAATAGTGGGGTATTTTTGCAGCCTGGCCGATACCTGAGATGAGAACGAGATTTTCCGGCTCAATTTCCAGCTCGGCTAAAACTTGTTTAAGTATTTTCAGAATGGGGAAATTACCGCAACCTGGGCACCAAGCAATATCAACATTACCAATGTCAAAAGTTTTAGCTTCCATGTCTTTGCCTCTAATTCAATAGTCCTTTCAATTTTTCTGTTAACTCTTCAGCATAAAAACTTAGGCCGCTGTATTTGAGAATCTTTTTTTTAATATCAATTCCTGTGTTAAGTTTTATCAGCTTTGCAAGTTGAGAAGTTGCATTATTTTCGACGATTATGGTGTTCCCGGCCTTTTTAAGATAATCTACTGTTGTTTCGTGTAATGGGTATACCTGTTTAAAGTGCAACAATGCTGCATCATCTCTATCGAGATTTTTTACAGCCTCGTTTACGACATTATAGGTCGAGCCCCAACATACTACCAAGTTTTTATAATCCTCAGGTCCCACCAATTCTGGTGGGATTATCTCGTTCTTTAAAAGTTCAAACTTCCTCAGTCTTTTGTTGACCATCTTGGTTCTCAAATCAAGGTCTTCGGTAATATGACCTTCTGTGTCATGCTCATCACTATCAACTACCACTAATCCTTCTCCCCAACCAGGTACTCCACGAGGAGAAACACCATTTTCGGTCAACTCGTATCTTTTGTAACCCTTCTGGGTTTTGACTATGTGCCTCTCAACTTTTATGTTCGACAAATCAAGTGAGTGGATGTTATAGTAGGAATCCATAAAATATTGGTCTGTAAGTATGAAGACTGGAACCTGATATTTGTCAGCCAGATTAAATGCTTTCTGGGTAAGATAGAAAGCGTCCTCAATTTTTCCGGGTGCAAGTATTATTCTGGGAAATTCGCCGTGTCCTGCATAAAGGGCAAGTTCAAGGTCTGCCTGTTCGGTTCTGGTAGGTAGTCCCGTTGCCGGCCCGGGCCTTTGGCCAAGATTAATCACAATTGGTAACTCAAGCATGGCAGCCAAGCTCAGACCCTCTGTCATTAAAGCGAAGCCACCTCCTGAGGTGGAAACCATTGCCCTTGCACCGGCATACCAGGCACCAATGGCCATATTAATCGCTGCAATCTCATCCTCAGCCTGCTCAGCAATTATCCCAAAATCTTTAGCGTGTGTGGCAAGAAATACCAATACGCCTGTTGATGGAGTCATAGGATAAGCAGATATAAAATTGCAGCCACCCGCTATGGCGCCGAGGGCTAAGGCTTCGGTGCCACTTAAAAGGATTTGGTCCTGGACGGCTGGATCCTTGCTAATATCACTCCTGATTTTGCCTGAAGTTACCAGGTCAATCGCTATTTTGTGGCCAGCGTTTGCGGCCTGGGTATTTTCTTGTATCACTTTATCACCCTTCGCAGCAAAAAACTGTTTTAGATAGCCGTTAACTGTCTGGGGGTCGATACCAAATAGGCCGGTAATCGTTCCAACAGCGACTATATTGGCGTAAACCTTATTCCCAATTTCAGTAGCTATCTTATTGAAAGGAATATCGATACAACTGCACCGGTCTTGGTTAAACTCGCCACCAAGGTTTTCTTTTTCCGCCAGAATAACGGTATCAGGTGAAATTCTTTTCTCAACGTGCTGTACGGCGCCTTTATTAAGAGGAACCAGAATGTCGATCCGGTCAAGAGAAGCGCGTACAGGTCCTGAAGATATTTGTATTTCAGTAGAGTTTATTCCGCCACGAATCCGTGACATGTATTCTTTTGTTGCGAAAACGTTATAATGGGCAAGTGTGAAAATTCTCGTTAACAGATACTCGACCGTCTGGATACCTTGACCTGCTTGGCCGCATAAAACAATAGAAACATCATCTTTCTTTTGAAATGACAAATTCTCATCCATGCTTTATTCACCTATCTAAGGAAATCACTCAATGCTTATAAGTATCAGCCTGAAAATAAGCAACTCGAAATTCGGCTAACAGGACTCTGAGCTTCTCAACATTTGGAAGGTCTGTTGTCTGTTTGGTTTTCATACTGCAAAAAAGCATCTTGTGAAGTAATGTCAGTTTATTGACATAATCCTGATAAGCATCACCTTTGGCCTTGTCGACTGGCTTTACTCGCTGTGCCATAAAATAGTATGTAATGATATGGCTTAGCTCATCAGCGTGTTTTTCCTTGTTTTGGACCCAGCGAACTACCTGGTTCATATTCGGTTTATCCTGTTTGGACAACTCTGTTATTTGCTTCATCGACTTTTCAATCGTGGTAATGTTCTCTGCGATCATATCAAATCTGGCTTTGTCACCATAAATCCCGCATGGTATTTGACAGTGGGAATACACCATTGATGATAAAACCATCACCAAAGCCAAATTCCCCAATACTACTGTTTTTTTGCCAGCTGCTTTCCACATTCTTTTGCCCCCTTTCTTGATGGAAAAATTATCAATATTCTTCTAAATGATAAAACTCTGCATTTTCGAGCCAGTGTTCCGGCCTGGATACAAATTCAATTATATTGTCCAATAAAAAGTAATGTTTTTTTTCTTCTTCTGCCAATTTCAGGAAAAGTTCTTTCTGATATTTTTCTGTGACCTGGTCAGCTTTTTCCAGATAGAAATCCCTGCTTTTCTTCTCGATACTTTGAGCTTTTTTGTAAAGCTCGGTTTGCCTGATGTTAAAATCAAAACTCTCGCCGGGCTCTTTAATTTGAACAAAGATATTCTCTGCATTGGACAGGATTGTAGTCTCTGTAATGTGCGGCACTTCGGTTTGCATCGTCTCTACGGCTCTGCGGTGCTTGACCTCTTCTTCAGCAAGCATAGTAAAAATATTTTTCAGCCCTTTATTAGCTGCCTGCTGAGCTAGTTGACGATAGTAAGCTTCGCCATCCTTTTCCATCTGTATCGCATATTCGAATATGTCCATAATTTTTTTCCACCATTTAATCTTTATTTTTCAGAGATGTCGGAAAGGATTTTGTCAAGGTCGTCGATTTTATTAACCGGACGATTACAAACATAGTTTTCACACACATAGGTGGTTGTTTTGCCACCTGTTGCGATTTGGTTTTTTATAAAGGGAACAATCTGTTCAATCGCTAATCCTTTGCTGCCCTGCTCGTGGAGCAAAACGACTGCATTCGGCATAAATCTGCTGTGGATTAATTTGAGCATCTGCTTTATATCTGTTGAGTTGGCGTCACCGGCAATTACAATTTCCTGTGTTGGTCCGAGCCAAAAGTTTAGTGCCATAAGCATAGCAGACGAATAAGCAGGCGACTGCTGCAATTGCTGCGAGAACGCCTCAAGCACTTTACTGCCCTGTTTTGTGAAGTTCTGATTCATAGTCAATCGCCCCAGTTTCAATAAAGCCAATGCAGCAATTGAATTGCCTGAAGGAATCGCCCCATCAGAAGCAGGCTTTGTGCGGGCGATAAGCTTTTCGCTGTCTTTACCGGTAAGAAAAAACCATCCTTCTTCTCTATCTGCGAACAACTCTATCATCTCTTCACTAAGTTTTTTTGCCTCAATGAGCCATTTAGCATCGAAAGTTGCTTCATACAACTCCAGCAAGCCGATTATCATAAATGCATAATCGTCGAGGAATGCCCTCTCGATTACTTGTCCATTGCGGTAGTACCGCATCAATCGGCCGTTTTGGTATAAAGTTTCCAAACCAAATGTGGCTGCTTTCTCCGCAGCTGTTATGTACTTTTGTTCCTGCAATACCGTTCCGCCATAAGCCAAAGATGAAATCATCAAGCCATCCCACGCAGTAATGACCTTGTCATCTCTATGTGGCCTGATTCTTTTTTCCCGCTCATTAAAAATCTTAGTCCGGGCGGTCGTCAGGATTTTTTCTATCTGGTCGTGGTCCTTTTTTAACTTTTTTTCAAGTTGTTTTATCGAGGTTGTGATGTTGAGAATGGTCCGGCCTTCTTCGAAATTACCTTTTTTTGTCACGCCATAATAGTTGTTAAATATCCAAGCTTCATCTTTATCTAAAACAGATTCTGTTTGCTTCGGGTCCCACAAATAGAATGTGCCTTCTTTGCCTTCACTGTCGGCATCTTCTGCGCTGTAGAAACCGCCATTAGCATCAGTCATGTCGCGCAGGACATAATCAAAAACTTCCCTTGCGATTGTGGCATACTTTTTGTTTTTAGTAATTTGGTAAGCCTGGAGATAGACCTTGCTGAGTAATGCCTGGTCATAAAGCATCTTTTCAAAATGCGGGATGAGCCAATGAGCGTCTGTTGAGTAACGATGGAAGCCGCCGCCGATATGGTCATAGATACCGCCTTCGGCCATTGCATCAAGCGTCTTTTCCACTATTGACAATGCTTTATTGTTGCCCGTGCGCTGCCAATAAAAAAGCAGCAGCGACAAATTGGTTGGCTGTGGGAATTTCGGTGCGCTTCCGAAGCCGCCATTGGCAGAATCAAAAGCAGTCTGGAAATACTCGAATGCAGCATTGAGCATTTTAGGCGAAAGTTCCTTTTTTTCAGTCGGACCAGTCGGATTTTCCAGAAGTTCGCTTATTTGGCCTGCTGAATGAACCAATTCCTGCCGTCTGTTTTTCCATGAATCCGCGATTGATAGTAGCACACGCTCAAAACCCGGACGACCATAGAAATCATTTGGTGGAAAATACGTTCCGCCGTAAAAGGGTTTGCCGTCAGGGGTAAGAAAGACCGACAAAGGCCAGCCGCCGGAGCCGGTCATTAGCTGCACCGCGTTCATATAAATTTGGTCAACATCCGGCCGCTGCTCCCTATCAACCTTGATGCTGATGAAATGCTCGTTCATTATTTTGGCGATTTGTTCGTTTTCAAAGCTCTCACGTTCCATAACATGACACCAATGGCAGGTCGAATAGCCGATTGAAAGGAAAATTGGTTTGTCTTCTTTTTTGGCTCTTTCAAAGGCCTCGTCGCCCCATGGATACCAGTCAACAGGGTTATGGGCGTGTTGCTGCAGATAAGGACTGCTTTCAGAAATAAGTCTGTTAGTATGTTTATGTGTGGTAGTTACAATCGGCATATTCTTTTGTCCTTTTGCTGTGCCGGCCGCCATAATGATAATACCTGCTGCGGCGATAGGACAGAAAATACAATTAAAAGTTTTTATTCTTCCTTCGTAATACTACGTCCGTGAGGGCGTAGATGGAAGTACCCGCTGTCTTCCTGTATAATCGTCGTTATGGAATACAGGAAACAAGCTCATGTAGTGTATTATACTCGGTATC
>Ga0114922_10004759_pt1 | contig 12578 bp, 7 predicted proteins | sample AartaG_FD_100975 | JGI IMG/M metagenome (GOLD analysis project Ga0114922, IMG submission 100975) | Deep subsurface microbial communities from Aarhus Bay to uncover new lineages of life (NeLLi) - Aarhus_00045 metaG | ecosystem: Environmental > Aquatic > Marine > Oceanic > Sediment | place: Aarhus... | reverse complement strand
TATCCGGGCCCTGAGGGCCACGTTGTGCGCACCCTGCATAACCCGTTCGGCGACGGGAGCAACGTCGTGTTCGTGGGCGGCAGCGACCTTGCCGGCGTCAAGGCGGCGACCGAGGTCTTCATCGGTAAGCTCAACGAGGCGAGCGCGCAACAAGGCGCGCTGGCCATCGGACGGCTGGCCGAGATCAAGCTGGGCGAGGGCATCGAGGTGCCCAGGGACGTGCGCGAGCTTAAGATCTGGGAGGCCTCGAAAGGGTACAAGTCCACCGGATACTTCGGCTGGTGCAGCATCTCCAAGCGGATGGCGGCGTACTACATGACCGGCGACGAGTTCCACGCGCGCGAGGCGCTGCGGCTGTCCTTCCCCGACAAGCAGGCCCTCAAGGATATCACCGAGATTGACGGCGAGCGCATCGAGAACAAGGACGACCCCCTGGCAGGATTCTATCACTACAACGCGCACATGGCGATCCTGTTCTGGGACCTGATCGAGGAGAGCCCGGTCTTCAGCGACGAAGAGCGCCTGAAAGTCACCAACGCCTTCGCGCGGCAGCTCAACCACCGCAAGAACGAGGGCATCTACCGGCTGACCCGACCGCCCGCCCACGTCGGCTCGCGGCACGGACAGTACTCGGCCATCTCGCTCTTCTGCCTGGGACGGTACTTCAACGCGCACTACCCGAGCCCCGTCTGGGAGCAGTGCATCAAGGGCGCCGGGCTTCACTTCGCGCCGCTGAAGGAACATGCCTGGGTCTCGGGCGAGAGCGACAACCTGTTCTGGTACAACACGGGGACGGCGCCCATCCTGAGCTGGATGCTGCTCAGCGGCGACCGAGGGCCGCTGGAGAGCGGCTCGTTGCAGAAGCTGCTGCTCGGCCAGGAGATGCTCATCTCCGGGCGCGTGCCGGACTGGGCGCTCAACTCCGCCGCGATGGACTACCTGCACAAGGCCGCCTACCTGACCGGGGACGGTCGCTGGATTGAGTACCGCAATCGCACCGGCGTTGACCTGAAGGTCTTCCGCCTCGGGCAGTCGTTCTGGCCGGACGAGAGCCTGGAGCCGAGGCTGCCCGAGGACCTCGTCGGCAAGTGGAGCATCAACCCGCTGCCCCCGCCCATGTGGGAGGCGCGCCGCAGCGGCCTGCCCTTTGAGGAATCGTTCCTGTTCGGCAGCTTCCGCAGCGCGCAGGAGGCATCCGGCGACTTCGTCCTGCTGGACGGGTTCAACGGCGCCTCGCGCAATCCGTACCACACCTTCGCGATCCTGGAGCTGCGCCTGGACGGCGCGACGCTGCTGAAGGGCTTCCGCAACCAGGTGCTGACCCGCGCGGATGGGATGGTCGAGCCCAGAGTCGCGATGAATGCCGCGCTGCGCTACCGCGACGTGATCGGCGGCACCGCGACCGCGATCGGCGAGGTCCCGAACGCCGCGTACTGCAACTGGCGGCGCAGCCTGATACAGCGGGTGGGCAGGTATGCGCTCGTGGTTGATGACCTGGCATTCCGCACCGACAGCGACAACATCGAGGTGGACCTGCTCTGGGAGACGCCGGGGCCAAGGTGGGATGCGGAACGCAACGCCCTGAGCATCAGCGCGACGCGACTACGGGGCCTGCCGCCGGGCTGGGTGGGCTTCCGGGCGCTCGACGCCACCTGTGTCACAGAGCCGGCAGGCGAGGAGTTCCTGGGCAAGCTCGACAGCCTGGGCATGATGCTGCTGCGCGCGACGGAACCCGGCCAGTGGATCGAGATGACCTTCGAGCTGCCGGAGGCCATCGAGGGCGAGGCGCAGGTGGACTTCCTCAACTACGTTGACCGCGGCGTGGTGAGGCTCTACCTGGACGGCGAGGCGGTCGGCGAGGAGTACGACAACTACGCCGACAGCGCGGTGCCCGGCCATCTGCCGCTGGGCCACCGCCGCCTGGAGGCGGGCAAGCACTCCCTGCGCGCGGAGGTTGTGCGCGTGCACGAGGGCTCGGAGAAGGCGTTCGTGGGCATGATCGGGCTGAGCGTCAAGCCCGAGGGCGCACTGCCGGCCGAGACGGCGACGGTCCACGAGATCGTGCCCTCGCACCCCGTCAACTGCCTGAGGCAAGGCGCCGTGACCACGATGCAGTGGTTCGGCGGAGTCAAGGACGGGGAGCATCGCATCTTCTTCTCGCTCATCGGCAGCAGTGCCCCGCAGTTGGACGAGCGCCTGGGGTGCTTGCGGGTGGCCGAGAACGCCGCCGCACTCAGCCTGCCCAGCCCCGCGCTGGCCGTCGTCGGCGACTACGGCGCCCTCAGCGCTGAGCTGGCGGTCGTCGCTGAGAACCACCTGTACGGGCACGCCCTCACTCGGGCTGGCCTGGACGCCGCCCTTGTGTCCGCTGATGTGCCCATTGACCTCGACTGGGACCTCGCGACAGGCAGGCTGGCGGTTGTCGCCGGCGAGGACACGAACCTCGGGCTTGGCCTGGCCGACGTAGACGGTCTGACCCTCGACGGAGCCGCGGCGCAACTCAACAGGGGAGCGGACGGCCCACTGACCCTGACAGTCCCCGCCGGACGACACACCATCGAGGGCGCCAGACTGAGCGATGAAGCCACGCAGGATCTATCGAAGGGCCTGGCCGCCCTGCTCACACAGGGCCAGGAGCAGCGGGCACAGCAACTGGCCGCGACAGCAGCGCAGGAGCCGCCTTCCGCCCCCGAGCTGCCGGAGGCCTTTGCCGCCGAGGTTGGCGGTGCGGTGCGTGATCTGATAACGATCCCGGATGGCGACGGCTGGCTCATCTGCGCCGCCGAGGGCAAGAGCGTCCATCTGCTAACGCCGACCGGAGAGCAGGTCGGAGCGCTCGAGGCCGACGACGAGATACGGATGGTCCGCTGGTGGCCCGAGCACGAGCTGCTGCTCGTCGGCTGCAAGGATGAGCAGGTCATCGCCTTCGACCGCGAGGGCAACCGCAAGTGGGTGTTTGTCTCCGAGATGCACCCGGACGTATTCGCGGCGGCCAAGCAGTACTGGTTCAAGTCCGCTCATCCCGGCATCTGGGGCGTGGACACGGGCGTGTTCCTGGAGGGCAAGAGCCAGGCCTTCGTGGGCAGTGCCTGCACGCTGGAGTTCGTGGACGAGAGCGGCAAGCTCGTGCATCGAATGACGCAGTTCTGGGGCGACCCGGCAGTCTTCCGGATCATTGACGGGCCTGAGGGCAGCCTGAACCTGCTGGCCGCCCGCAGAACCAACGGCACCAACCGCCTGGGGATTATCAACAACGAGACGCTGGACGCCCGCCAGCGGGGGTTCTACTCCGTCCCGGCGGGCCACACGATGGTCAGCGGCTGGTCCGCGCAGAATACACATCACATCTTCTACGAGGACCTCGACGGCGACGGCGTCGAGGAAGTCGTCACTGACTGCAATGGCACGTGGAACCGCATCACGGTCTATGACGGGCAGGGCAAGGCCCTTCATGACGCGAGCTTCGGGCCCGGCGAGAGGATGCAGGCGCGGAATATGCGCGACCTGGAGGTCGCAGACCTCGACGGCGACGGCATGAAGGAGATCATCGCAGCGACCGCCGGCGGCCTGGTGGTCGCGCTCAGTCATCAGTGCGAGAAGCTCTGGGCCAGACGGCTGGACAGCCCGCCCAACGTGATAAAGGCCCTCATGCCGCCCGGCGCGGCGACCCCGTGGCTGGTCATCGGCTGCGATGACGGCAGCGTGCTGGTGCTCGACGGTGCCGGTGACCTCGTGCGCACGGCGACGGTCAACGGCCGACCCCAGCAGATAGCAGCGTTCACTACGGAGGCCGGCCCGGTCGTCGTGCTGGCGACCAGCAAGGGCGAGGTCAAGGGCTTGCAGATGCAGAACTAGGCGACGGCCCGCACCAGCCATACTCACGATCGCGGGGGCCGGCGCCGGGATGGACCGAGCGTGCTGGTTGAGCGCAGTCTGCGCGTATGGAGAGCGAGGAATGGGCACTTCACGGGCTCTGCAAATCCTCCAACTGATCGTGAGCATCATCGTCTGTCAGCTCGCGGGCCTGATCGGTGCACTGTTCACGGCCCGGGCGATCCCTGCCTGGTACGCGACGCTGCGCAAGCCGTCGCTGACGCCTCCGGGATCGGTCTTCGGGCCGGTGTGGGGCAGTCTTTACCTCCTGATGGGCATAGCCGCTTTCCTGGTCTGGCGCCAGGGCCTACGCGAGCCGCGAGTGAGGACCGCGCTGGCGCTCTTTGGTGTGCAGTTGCTCCTCAACGCAGCCTGGTCCCCGGTATTCTTCGGGCTGCGCTCGCCGCTCGCGGGCCTGGCGGTGATCGTCCCCCTCTGGTTTGCGGTCCTGGCTACTATCATCGCATTCTTCCGAGTCTCAAGAGCAGCGGGCGCACTGATGCTCCCCTACATCCTCTGGGCAAGCTTCGCGGTGGTGCTGAACTACCTGATCTTCCTGATGAACCCATGATGCAGGGCAGGCCAAGCACCCGCGCGTTCGTTACTCATCGCAGGAGGCAGACCTGATGAGGTGCTTTGTGGTCTTTGCGACGGTCGCCGCGATGGTGGCAGGCAGGGCGGCATTCGCGCAGCTCTCGGTCAGCACGGACGACGGCCTGGCATTACGCTTCGCCGATGAGGGCGACCTCGCCGCGCTGGAGCTCGACGGGCGCGCATTACCTGCCGGTGACATCGTGGGCGGCTTCTACGTGTCGGAGGTCAGCGGCGAGGGCGAGGAGCTGGTGGAGAACGCCAGCCTGGAGCTGGATGAAGATGGCGACGGGGTGCCGGACGGGTTCAGCTCGGGCGGCGTCTGGAAGCGCGACAACACCGTCGCGCGCACCGGCAAGTGGTCAATGAAGGCCGAGATACCCGGCACCGAGGACGAAATGTCGGGCAGCTTCGGCATCACCGTGCCGGTCGAGGGCGGCACGACTTACCTCGCCACCTTCTGGCTCAAGTGTGAGGGGCGGGGCGGTCGTCATTCCACCAGCGGGGGGTATATGCAGCAGCAGAACGAGAAAGGCGAGCGCACCACCGAGGTCTTCCAGCACATGATGTCCGGCGGCGTGACGGGCGACAGCGACTGGAAGCCGGTGCGGATGATGCTGACCACCGAGGGCGACACCCGCAAGCTCTACTTCCGCACCGACATCTACCACGCCTATGGGACGCTGTGGGCCGACGACTTCAGCCTGAAGAAGGTCGCCGTCAGCGCAGAGCATCTCCCCACTGCCGCGACCGCGACCCAAGACAGCGTGCGCCTCACCGGCGCGAATGCCGCCAGCCAACTTCAGATCGAGGCGACCTGGAAGGCTGAGGGCGACATGCTGCTGCTGGAGGGCACGATCCGCTGCACTGCGGAGCGAGATCGCTGTCTTCGCCTGTCGTATCGGCTACCGCTGGCGGCCGACGGGGGCACCTGGGGCTCGGACATCGGCACCGCCAAGGCGATCGAGACCGGCGGCCGTCACAGCCGCACGACCTCCTTCGGGCAATTCGGTCCGTACTCCATCTACCCGTTCTCCTCGGTGGTGACCTCGGACAAGGGGGCCGGCATCTCGCTGGCGGTGCCGATGCACCCGGCACGACCCTTCCGCCTCAACTACGCGACCGACGAGGGCCTCGTGGTCGAATGGGACCTGGCGCTGTCGTCGCTGCCGGAGCTGTTCCCGCGCTCGGCGGACTTCTTCGCCGTCGTGTATCGGCACGATCCCGACTGGGGCTTCCGCGCGGCGGCGGAGAAGTACTATCGCCTCTTCCCCGATTACTTCTCGGTGCGAGTTGAGAAGTTCGGGAACTGGTACTACCATGATCTGAGTGGGCTGGAGAGCCCTGAGGACTTCGGCTTGGCCTACAACGAGATGGTGACCAAGGACTCGGTGGCCGCGGACCACAGGCTGGGCTACATCAACTTCTCTTACACCGAGCCGTGGGGCTGGTGGGGATGGGCGATAGGCTTGCGTCCGAAGGAGGACGATCCGAAGCCCACGCACGAGGAGATGATCGCGATCCTCAACGAGCGGGCGGCCGACGAAGAGGCGCTCGCGACCAAGACCAGGAGCCCCGCGCACGCGGCACACACCATCCTCAACTCCGGCGTCTACGACAAGGAGGGCAAGCTCCGCCTGCGCCGCGGCTACGTCGCCAAGTGGGGCGGGTACAACTGGTGCCTGAATGCCTCGCCCTACGCCGTCGAGGAGGGCAAGCTGAGCCGCTTCCAGGCCACGTACGAGTGGGAGATCGAGCCGAAGCTGGCTCTCGGCGCGGATGGCATCTACCTTGATTCAGTCGTCAACAGTTGGTCCACGATGCCGAACTACCGCCCCGAGCACCTCCAGCGCAGCCATCATCCGCTGACCTTCGCCTCGCTCGACCCAACGCCCGCCCAGCTCGGCGTCTGGCACCACTACGAGTTGATCGCGCACCTCTCCGAGGACCTGCACGGCCGCGGCAAGCTGCTGATGGCCAACATCTTCCCGTACAACTGGGTGTTCTTCAACCACCTGCTCGATGTGATGGGCCACGAGACCTGGGGCGCAGACAACCTCGATAAGATGCGCGCCGAGCGCACGCTGGCCTACCACAAGCCGTACACCTGGCTGATGCAGCAGGGAGACGAGGGCCCGCCCGAGGACCGCGAGAAATGGATGCAGGCGGCGATGCTCTACGGCATCGGTCCCAACATCGTCGGCGGCAGCAGAGACCCGGCCCGGTACGACAGGTGGCGGCCGCTCTACAAGAAGTACATGCCGATCATCATCGCGCTGTGCGAGGCGGGGTGGGAGCCGGTCACGTACGCGACCGTCGAGCCCGCCGAGGTGATCGTGGAGCGCTTCGGGCCCAGCGAGGGGAGGCTCTACCTGACCGCGCGCAATCCCGGCGAGGAGCCGATCACGGCCACCTTCACCGTGGACGCGGCGGCGTTGGGCATTGAGCCGCCGTCGAAGGCGGTTCGCCTGCCGGGCGGACGTGAGGTCGCGGTTGAGGCGGGGCGCTTCGAGGACACCATCGAGCCGGGGGTGACGTGCGCGTACCAGATCCTGCCTTGAGGCACCGACGGGGACGCGCAGACCGATGCACACCGTGCGGCCCTGAGGAACGGCCGTGCGCACACCTGCCCCAGCCGAGGGCTTCCGCCTTCGCCAAGGCTACGGCGGACAAGTCGCCCTCGGGTGAGTCATCCGCGGAGCGCAAGCGCTCCGCTGGAAAGTGGGTTACGAGCCGGTGAGCAGGTCGGCGGCCTGCCAGAACGCCGACGCGCGCGTGATGAGCGTGGCCCGGAACAGGCTCTCGGGCGTGCCCGCATCCGACCAGTCGCACTCCAGGACGTCGGCGGCTAACTCCCCTGCCTCGAGGTAGGCGTTGTTCACGTCGGTGATCTCGAGCTGGCCGCGCGCAGACGGCTCGAGCGTCGGCAAGATCTCCCACAGCCGCTGGTCGTACATATACACGCCCACCACCGCCAAGTCGCTCGCCGGCCGCTCGGGCTTCTCGACGATCTCGGTCACGCGCCCCTCGTCATCCACCTGGGCAACCCCGAAGCGCTCCGGATCGGGCACCGACTTGAGCAGTATCTTCGCTCCCGTCTCCTGCTTCTCGTAGGCCTGGACGAACGTCCCGATGCTCCCGCCCAGGATGTTGTCGCCCAGCATAACGACCACGCGGTCGTCTCCAATGAAATCGCGGGCCAGCGCGAGGGCGTCCGCGATGCCGCCCGCGCCGCGCTGATATGTGTACGCCAGGCGCTCCAGACCGAACTCGCTGCCATCGTGGAGCAGCTCCAGGAAGTCACCGGGCGAATTGCCTCCGGTCACGATCATGATATCGCGCAGGCCGGCCTCGACCAGGTTGTAGAGCGGGTAGTACACCATCGGGAAGCGCCCGACCGGCAGCAGGTGCTTGTTCGTCACCCGCGTCATCGGCGCCAGGCGCGTCCCCAGGCCTCCGACGAGTATGACGCCTTTCATAGGCCACCTCGCTCCGACAGCGGGTTATGGGCTATAGGTTATGGGTTATGGGGAAACGACAGGCGGCGCGTCATCGGTGTTCGTCGTTCCCCATTCCCCATAACCCATTCCCTATCCCCCGCCGTTTGCCATATCCAGGAAGTACTGGTGCACCCGGCGATCATCGGTCAGCTCGGGATGAAAGGCGGTCGCCAGCAGATTCCCCTGCCGGCACATCACTATCTTGCCCTGGAAGCGCGCCAGCACCGCCACGCCCGCGCCCTCGTCCGCATCGCGCACGTAGGGCGCGCGGATGAACACCGCCCTCACCGGCCCGCCCTCGATCCCGTCCACCGCCAGGTCCGTCTCGAAGCTGTCCACCTGCCGCCCGAAGGCGTTGCGCGCCACCGTGATGTCCATCAGGCCCAGCCGCCACTGATCGCTGCCCACGATCTCCCTGGCGAGCAGGATCATCCCCGCGCAGGTCCCCCAGATGGGTGCGCCGCGCTCGTGCAGCGCCCGGATGGGAACGTCCAGCTCGAAGCGCTCACACAGCTTGGCGATGGTGGTGCTCTCGCCGCCGGGTATGACCAGCGCGTCGCACGCGGCGATGGCCTCGGCAGTCTTCACCGCACGCGGCTGGCAGTCAAGCTCACCGAGCGTCTCAAGATGCTCGCGGAAATCGCCCTGCACCGATAGCACGCCGACTATCTTCGACATCTCTGCGTGTCCTCAAACCTGTAATCGTCCGTTGGCAGCAACGCCTCGGGGAGGACGGACGGTTCCTTGTGATGCCCTACTGCTCTGGATGCGCGGAGCGCAATCCCGCTTGGGCGGCGTGGACAGATCATCGGCTACTCATACGCGCGCACCTCAAAGATGCGCGCCTGCTCGGTCCCGTTCGTGGCCTGACAGGTGACGCGCACAGCCTTGGCCTGCCGCGCTTCGAACTCATGCACGCGCCGCCGCTGGTGGTTGTCGGTCACCTCGGCCACAGGCGCCCAGCTACCCTTGCTCTCCACCTCGATCGTATAGTCGCGGACCGTCTCCGGCTGGGGCCCACGTATGATGCGCGCGTTGAAGCCGTCGCTGTGCGTGAGCGTCAGCGGCCGAACGAAGCCCGTGTCGAAGATGATCTGCACCCGCGAGATGCTCTGCGGCGCCGCCCAGCGAAGCTCCAGGCTCTGCGGCAGCTTCTCGCTGGGCGCAGACGCCCACTGATGCTCACTGCCGTGGCGATGGCGCGTCACCCCGCTGAGGACCTGCGCGGCCTCGCGCCCGAGCTCCTCGCTGGTGGCGCTCACGGTCGCGTTGCGCGCCAGGTCGTCGGGGTCGTCGGCCGGCAGATCAACGACGAAGTGATCGTCGCGCAGCAACTGCTGTTGCAGCTCGGCGATGTCCTGGCCGCTCAGCTCTCCCGGCAGGCACCCGCGCTCGACGCACATCGCCGCGGCCGTCCCCGCCGCCTGCCCCATCGCCGCCCCGGTGGCCGCCACGCGCGTCGAGGCCATCGCCATGTGCGTACAGCTCGCGCATCGCCCCGCCACCATCAGGTTGTGCACGTTGCGCGAGTACAACGACCGCAGCGGGATCGAATAGACATCATCCGTGTACCAGTTCGACGAGGGCGGCCCGGGATCGTAGATGCCCGCCGGTGGATGCGTGTCAATGGTCCAGCCTCCGTGCGCGACCCGGTCCTCGAACAGCCGCAGCTCCAGCAGGTCGCGCTCGTTCAGGATGTGCGGCCCGAGCAGTCGCCGCGACTCTCGCTTGGCCGGCAGCACGCCGAACCAGCGCAGCACCCAGTTCTCCGCCTCATGCTCGCCGTAGTTCTTGAGGTGGTCCCAGACACCCATCAGGCAGGCAAGAAGCTCCTGCCGGATGCGGTCCTGGTCCTTGATCATATCCAGCTCGCCGCCCCACTCCACCCACCAGTGACCGTGCTCCAGGCTGCCGTGGCCCCGGTGCGGGAGGTCCTCCTCACTCTTGAACTCCCTCGCCCAGCTCGGCGGCTTGAAGGGCACCGGATGGCCGACGTCTTCAGCGATCCACATCAGCGAGCAGCCCATGGTCTTGTTGTCGGGGCCCTCCGCGTCCGGCTCGTTGAACTCCCCGGGCCCCTCGCGGCCCATGCTGAAGTCCGCGCCGGCCTCGAAGCCCAGCGTGCCATCGCCGGAGCAGTCCACGAACATATCGCCCTCGACGATCAGCTCCTCCTCGGTCCACGGGCGAGCGCAGGTGATGGCACCGAGGCAACCCTTGTCGTTGACCGCTGCGCCCATCATCCCCGTGTTGACCAGGAGCTGCGCGAATGCTTCGCCTCTCACACGTTCCTCCAACACCAGGTCCCACATTGAGTTGCTGCGCTGGGGGTTGCGCACGGCGTCCTCCAGGCGAAGCTCCTCCATGATGCCGCCTTCGCGGGCGTGGGGCCGTCCGCCGGAGTGGTCGGCGCCGCAAGCGTGCACCCGGATCTCGCTGGAGGTGTTCCCACCCAGCATGGGCCGATCCTGAATCAGAAGGGTCTGCGCGCCGGCGCGAGCGGCCGCGACCGTCGCACAAACTCCGGCAAGTCCGCCACCCACCACCACGACTTCCGCCTCAAGGTGCCTCCTGGTCATTGTCATCTCTCCGTGCTTCCAGATGGGGTGCTGCCTTGCGTCGCTCTGGCCCTATTCGCCAAGCACCGCCCGTCAGCCTCCCTGTGTGCGAAGAAGGAATCCCGCCCCAGGGAAGCGAAGCACTCCTGCGCAGGCCCCGTAGACGTCGCGTTCCGGGAGGGTAACCCGTGATCAAGCTCGGATTGTCCGGCAGAATCATCGAAACGGCGGACGGCTATCAAATGCCCACCGGTGACTTCATCCGCTTCGCGGCGGACATCGGCTACGAGTGCGTCGAGCTGCGTCCGAAGGGGCAGGTCACGCCCGAGACCACCGATCAGGAGGTCGCCGAGATCCGGGCCACGCTCGATGAGGCGGAGGTAGTCTGCGCGTTCATCACTTCCAGCGCGCCGCAGACCGAGGAGGCGATGCCGGCCGTAGAACGGGTCTGCGAGATCGCGGTCGGGTTGGGCTGCGGCAACATCCGCGTAGGCGTGACCGAGGTCGCCTGGGTGCAGCGCGCTTGCGACCTGGCCGCCAAGCACGGGCTGAATCTCGTCGCGCAGACTCACACGGGCTCGCCGCTGGAGACCGTCGAAGGGGCGCTGGATACCTGCGAGCAGGTGGGGCGCGATAACTTCGGCGTGGCCTACGAGCCTGGCAACTTCGTGCTGGCGGGGCGAGACTACGGGCTGCCCGCGCTTCAGCAGCTTGGCGACAGGCTCTTCAGCATCTCGCTTCAGAACATCAAGCCCGTCCCCCAGGTCGAGGGCGAGGGCATCATTGTCTACCGCGACCGAGGCTTCCGCCGCTGCAAGATAGGCGACCCCGAGGGCGTGGACTTCGAGGAGGTCTTCGAGGCTCTGCACGCGGTCGGCTACGAGGGCTGCGCCACCCTCATCGAGCCCATCTCGGACGTAATGGACAACCGTCAACTTGCCCGCTTCGCCTTCGACAAGCTCCATCCGCTCTGCGCCTGACAGCATCTTAGACAGGAGGCTCACCATGAGGAAGATCGCGTGGCTGCTGTGGCTTGTGCTCTCGCTGGCCCCGCCCTGCCTGGCTCAGGAGTCCGTGCACAATCCTCCGTTGTCCCTCATGCAGCTCCTCGACGCCACCGCCGACTTCAGCTTCGCCATCATGAGCGATCACAAGGGCTCCGCGCCCTCCAACCGCGTCGAGATGGCCCGCATGGTGCAGTGGATAGACGAGAGCCGCGACCGCTTCGTTATCGGGCTGGGCGACCACCTCTGCAAGCGCTTCGAGAACCCATTCCTTGACTTCCTGGCCGAGAACCCCTGGTGGCATCGCGAGTTCTACCCCAACATCGCCGACGGCGAGAACGAGTACTACGGCGAGGGGCAGGGAGACTGGGGCGCAGGCGGACAGCTCCTGGACGCGGTCGCCATCGGGTCACGCCCGGGCGTGAAGGCGCGCGACAACGGCTGCGAGTACTACGCGCGCCTCTTCGCCAAGGGCTTCGCTATGCATCTCATCCAACTGCACTACTCGGACAACCCGCCGGACACCGCCATCGCCTTCAACGAGGACACCCGCAGGTTTCTCGTGGATACGCTCGAGAGCATCAACAAGGGCCCCGAGGACATCATCATCGCCTGCGCGCACTCGCGCACCGGCTTCTGGGTCCAGGAGCTGTCCCCAGAACGTCAGAGGATCGTGATGGACAAATGCGACCTGGTCCTGTCCGCCACCACCCACCGCTACGGCCGCCAGGTAATCCCCGGCTATGAGACGCGCGGCGCGCTTTGCATCAACACCGGGTCCGTGAACTATGCCGGCAACAACGGCGGCTATCTTCAGGTGCACGTCTTCGCTGCCCCCCGCGTGATGCTCTTGCAGTACGTCAGCACACAGGCGGCGGACCGCGTGCACTCGCTACCTCTCAACCGGGCGTATCTGAAGGAGATCGGTGGTGCCATCTACGAGGTGGACATGTGGGCCGATCCCACTCCCGCGCCGCGGGGCACGGAGTAGGAGTGACCGCTGCGAAGGGCGCAGAGAAGCGTCGGTGAGGCCCTGCTGCTACACCCGCAAG
>Ga0114922_10004758_pt1 | contig 12580 bp, 13 predicted proteins | sample AartaG_FD_100975 | JGI IMG/M metagenome (GOLD analysis project Ga0114922, IMG submission 100975) | Deep subsurface microbial communities from Aarhus Bay to uncover new lineages of life (NeLLi) - Aarhus_00045 metaG | ecosystem: Environmental > Aquatic > Marine > Oceanic > Sediment | place... | reverse complement strand
TATCTCATCAAAAAGAATAACTGAGTAAGGCCTGCGCCTGATCTTCTCGGTAAGCTGGCCGCCTTCTTCATATCCTACATATCCCGGAGGGGCACCAATGAGGCGACTTACCGCATGTTTTTCCATATATTCAGACATATCAATTCTTGTAAGTGCATTTTCATCGTCAAACAAAAACCAGGCAAGCGTTTTAGCTAAATAAGTTTTTCCCACACCTGTCGGCCCCATGAAAACAAAAGAACCTATCGGCCGGTTAACATCGGCAATGCCTGACCGGGAACGCCGGACTGCATTGGAAATTACCGATATAGCCTGATCCTGACCAACTATTCTTTCCTTAAGTCGCTTTTCCATAGTAACCAGTTTTTCTACTTCCCCTTCTAAAAGCCTGGAAACGGGAATACCTGTCCATTTGGAAACTATTTGAGCGATATCTTCTTCGTCCACTTCTTCTTTAAGCATTTTGCTTTTCTTCTGAATTTCATGAAGCTTTTTGTTTTGTTCGGCTAACTTTGCATCAAGCTCCCTGATTGTTCCGTATCTAATCTCGGCTACTTTCTCCAAACGTGCTTCTTTCTCGTATTTTTCCTCATCAAGTTTTGCCTTCTCAATATCCGCCTTTATCTTTCTTATTGATTCAATTACACCTTTTTCTTTTTCCCAGTTAAGCTTTAATGCGCGTGATTTCTCACGGATTTCAGCCAATGTGCTTTCTAATTTCTTAAGCCGCTCTTTGGATGATTTATCTTTTTCTTTCTTAAGCGCCTGCTTTTCAATTTCAAGCTGCATGATCTTACGCTCAAGCTCATCTATTTCAGTAGGCAGGCTATCTATCTCGATGCGCAGTTTGGCGGCAGATTCGTCAATTAAATCGATTGCCTTATCAGGAAGAAACCTGTCGGTGATATATCTATCTGAAAGGAGAGCTGCGCTAATCAAGGCATCGTCTTTAATCTTTACTCCGTGATAAATCTCGTATTTTTCTTTCAGGCCCCGAAGTATGGCTATTGTATCTTCAACCGATGGCTCACCTATAAAAATAGGCTGAAAACGCCTCTCAAGAGCCTTGTCTTTTTCAACATACTTACGGTATTCATCGAGGGTTGTTGCACCTATACATCTCAATTCGCCGCGCGCAAGTGCAGGCTTAAGCATATTGGAAGCATCTACCGCCCCCTCCGCACCCCCAGCGCCTACTAAGGTATGTAATTCGTCAATAAAGCAGATTATCTCGCCGCCTTTAGCATGTATCTCCTTTAAAACCGCCTTTAACCTATCTTCAAACTCTCCTCTGAATTTAGCCCCTGCTACAAGTGCACCTAAATCAAGGGCGAAGATTCTTTTATTTTTTAAGGTGCTGGGCACATCCCCATCGGCAATTCGTTTAGCCAAGCCTTCGGCAATCGCTGTTTTTCCCGTACCAGGATCACCTATTAAAACAGGGTTGTTCTTAGTACGCCGCGATAAAACCTGTATTGCTCTCCTGATTTCTTCATCCCGGCCGATAACAGGATCGAGCTTGCCATCTTCAGCAAGCTTTGTTAAGTCTCTTCCATAACGCTCAAGGGCCCGGAATTTAACCTCTGGGTTTTGATCCATAACTCTATGCACCCCCCGTATTTCTTTCATTATTTTCAAAACTGCTTGCTTCGTTACATTGTAACGTTTTAACAGCGCATTTATTTCTTCATCACCTTTATATTCACAAATAGCGAGCAAAAGATGCTCCATGCTTACATATTCGTCTTTTAACTGTCCTGCTTCAACAAGCGCTTCATTGAATATGCTGCGTAAGTGCGTAGATAGGTATTCCTGGGCAGTTGCCCCTTCCACTCTAGGTTTTTTCTCTAAAATTGCCTCAATTTGACTACGAAACGATACCATGTCTACACCGATTTTCTCCAATATACTTAAGGCAATGCTTTCCTCAACAGATACCATGCCTAAAAGAAGATGGGCTGTATCAATTTCTTGATTTTTTAAGCGGCGCGCTGTCTCAGCAGCCATCTCTACTGCCTCTTGCGCCTTAAATGTAAACTTATCAAACCTCATTCCTTTTTTCTCCTATACCTATCTATAGTTATCGCTTATTAGCCAAATATCTTGCTGCTTTCAAAAGGGCAATACACCCCTGACCGGCAGCAATAGTATATTGATATTCATGAACCGATGAGCAATCCCCGGCCGCCAAAACACCTTCCACAGATGTATTTGTCTGGCAATCAATGGTAATATGTTTATGATCGTCCAAATCCAGAAAACCCTCAACGAAGGCAGTGTTCGGAGTCCTTCCAATTTCAATTATAACTCCTTCTACATCCAATTTATTTTCCTTGCCTTGTTTCTCATAGGTTATGGCGCTAACAAATTTATCACCGGATATCGCTGTTGTTTTAGCTTCATGTATTATCTCTACATTTTCGTATGATTTTACTTTTTCTATTAAATACTCATGCGCGTTAAAGTCTTTAGTTACATTTATAACATAAATCTTCTTTGCTATATTTTTTGTGAAATCAACTCCTTCAAGAGCAGAATTGCCTCCACCGATAATCGCAATGGTCTTACCTGAGAATAACGGCCCATCGCATATAGAGCAGTATGTTACACCCTTATTAAAGAACTCCTTTTCACCAGGCACATTGATTTTTTTGGGATGTGAGCCAGTCGCAATAATTACCGCCTTTGCCTCATATGAGCCTTTATCGCTTGAAACCTTAAATCCGTCTTCCATTTTTTCTATTTTATTAACCTTCTCGCCAACCTTTGGCTCAACATTATTAAATTTGAGCTGTTCTTCAAAAACTGTACTGAAATCAGCTCCAGTAGTTTTTACCACTCCCGGATAATTCAATATCTCTCCTGATTCCAGGAATTGGCCGCCTAATTTGTCAGTCACAAAAAGAAACTCCATTTTTTTCCGTGCGGCGTATATGGCTGCCGTTGATCCTGCAATTCCACCGCCGATTATAATCACTTCATACATAAAATGCCTCCTATTTAACGATCATCTTATCTTCCCATGGTAACCATTATGCCTATGAGTATGCCTATTATTGTACTGATAACTGGATTGCTGGTTAAAGGACATGCACCTGAGGCGCATTTGCCAAAATAGCCTATTACAAATCCGATAATACCACCGATAATTCCACCTATGATAATCTTCATCTATCCTGTTCCTCCTTAAATACTGTAAGAGCTTCGTCATGTTCAGTATTCTCCAGAATAGTAACATCTTTTATCCTTCCGGAAAAAAAGTAAAGTATCATATAGTCAGAGTCAGTAATTTTATACAGAGCTTTTTTCTTTGACATTGGCAAAAAACCTTTTTTTAGATTTTCCGTCATGATTGGCATGCCATATTGCTCGTTTACGGCCTTTTCGTGCATACCAAGTTTTATCTGGAATTTTTCATACTCCTCACACTGAGCAATTCCTGCATATATGCTTACAACACATATAAACAATAAGACTGCTATACTTTTTTTCATATAAGTTCCTTTAAAGCTTTAGCTTCATTTTCATATACTGTTATCAATGATCCGACTCTTTGTATCTGAAAAAGGCTTATTAATTCTTGAGTAGCGTTTATAATACCAAGTTTTCGATTGCTTCTTGTAACATTATTTAAAAGCATCAAAAGAGAAGCTATTGTGGAACTGTCCACGTCACTAACATCCTTGAAATCAAGAAGTATATGCCTGTCCAGTGGTTCTTTGGTATAATTTCCGATATTTTGGTTCAATATAGGGATAGTCGCTGAATTTATATCACCCCTGAACCTCACGACAGTAACAGCATCCAGTCTTTTAATATCCTTGATACAGGAACAGGTCTTGCCCTGTTTGTCTTTAAAAATATCTGCTATAAATTTTATCATTTATGCGTTGCGCATCCCATTATTTCACCTTTTACATATTGAAACACGTCGTCAAGTCTATCAAATATCTTAAAAAGTCGTATATCCTGCTTTGAAATAGTCCCCCATTGAATCATCCTGTCAAAATCTATTATATCTTCCCAGTATTCTTTGCCATATAATACTACAGATATACATTTGTTGGATTTTCCTGTCTGCATCAGTGTGAGTAATTCAAAGAACTCATCCATTGTTCCGAACCCTCCGGGAAAAACTATAAGAACCCTTGCCAAATGAAAAAACCAGAATTTACGCACAAAAAAGTAGTGAAATTCTAAAGCTAGTTCTCTGGTCTGGTATGGATTCGGGATTTGCTCTGTAGGAATGCTGATATTCAGGCCTATTGATTTTCCGCCCGCTCTTTTAGCTCCCCGGTTTGCAGCCTCCATAATGCCGGGGCCTCCGCCGGAACAAACCATTAAATTCTTATTTTGACGCTTGAAATAACGGGTGAGTTTTTCGGCAAGATGCATAGCATCTTCATAATATCCAGACATAACTAGATCACGCTTTGCCTTTTCATACCGGCTTTGCAAACTAGTGGATGGGGATTTCATTCTGTCTATTTTTGTTTTAATTTTTTTCAGGTTAAGAGAGGCGGTGTTTCTAGGAAGAATTCTCGATGATCCAAAGAAAACTACCGTGTCTTTTATGCCATATTTATGAAAACGTGTTGCGGGTTCTATCATTTCAGACATTATCCGTATTAATCTCGCTGACGGACTGGCCAAAAATTTCTTGTTATCGTAGGCTTTTACTATCCAGCTATGCTTTGCTCTTTTTTTTGTTTTGATATTCATCTTTTAATTCTCCATATCTCTTAAGCCATTTTTAAATTATCTATGGCGTTTTTATAATCATTGTCGAGTATGTAAGACGCAGAAACTAAAACGTTCGCACCTGCCATCTTAACGACCTTCGCGGTATCTTTGTTTATACCGCCGTCTACCGCTATGTCTAGACGCAGAGACTTCTCGGTTATTATTTTATTAAGACACTTTATTTTGTCACTCATGTCAATAAACTTTTGTCCGGCAAATCCCGGCTCAACAGTCATGACGAGAACCATGTCTATGCTTTGCATATATTTCACTAGAGATTTTATGGAGGTCTTTGGTTTTAAAGCCAAACCGACCTTCTTTCCTTTAGATTTCACGTAATTGATAGCGCTCTCAATCTTATCAGAAGATTCTACATGTAAAGTAATAATATCGCACCCTGCATCAATAAATTCCTGAATAAATTTTTCAGGCTTCTCAATCATAAGATGCGCCTCAAATGGGAGATTCGTCTTTTTTCTGAATGACTTTATAAAATCCGTGCCGAATGTTATATTTGGCACAAAATGCCCATCCATTACATCAAAGGATATAAAATCTATACCTGCTTTCCCAAGGTTCTTTATCACAGATGACAACTCTGATAAATCCGCAGATAAAATAGATGCCCCCACTTTAATTTCCATACTTAACATTCCACATCTCTTATTTTTTCTATTCTTCGTTGATGTCTTCCGGCTTCAAATTCCGTTTCCAGCCACAATTTGACAGCTGTAATAGCCTCATCCTTATTAACAAACCTCGCTCCGATAGAGAGTATATTAGAATCATTATGCGCCCTAGAGAGTTTAACAATATCCAGGGAACCTCCGTAATATAAAGCCGCCCTTATTCCTTTAATCTTATTTGCGGCAATAACTTCTCCCTGTCCTGAACCTCCAAACACTATCCCCCTGCTGCCAGAATTTCCTGCTACTTTCTGTGCCACCGGAATTATAAAATCCGGATAATCATCGTCCGGATCATATTTATTGGGACCGAGATCCTCATGCTTTAGGCCTAATTCATCAAGCAACTTTTTTATTTTGCTTTTTAACTCAAAACCTGCATGGTCACTGCCAAGATATATTGTATCCTGCATATATATCACCGGGTAATTTTAATCTGCTTTCCATCGCCAGTCACGAATCTCGGGCATATCCTGGCCATGTTTTCTGATATATTCTTTATGTTGTATTAATTTATCTCGAACCATCTGCTCTATATAAGCGGCTTTATTTTTCAGCTTAGGTACACGGCTTGCTACATCACGCACTAGATGGAGCCTGTCTAACTCATTCAAAACTAACATGTCAAAAGGCGTTGTTATGGTTCCTTCTTCCTTATATCCTCTGACATGTAAGTTCAAGTGGTTTGTCCTTTTATATGTTAGGCGATGAATGAGCCATGGGTATCCGTGATACGCAAAAATTATCGGCTTGTCAGTGGTAAAGAGCGTATCAAAATCATTGCTTGAAAGACCATGGGGATGGACTTCTTCTGGCTGTAAGGTCATAAGATCAACGATATTGACTACGCGTATTTTTAGATTGGGTTCATATTCTTTAAGAATTTGAACTGCCGCAAGTGTCTCCATTGTTGGTACGTCTCCACAACAAGCCATAACCACATCCGGCTCACTTCCTTCGTCAGTGCTCGCCCATTCCCACATACCAATTCCTGAAGTGCAATGTTGTATAGCTTGATCCATGGTAAGCCATTGTGGCTGCGGTTTTTTTCCTGCCACAATTACATTAACATAATTTCTACTGCGAAGGCAGTGATCAATTACAGAAAGAAGCGTGTTTGCGTCAGGTGTAAAGTATACCCGTACAACTTCAGCCTTTTTATTGGCAACATGATCTATGAATCCCGGATCCTGATGGGTAAATCCATTATGATCCTGCTGCCAAACATGCGAAGAAAGCAGAATATTAAGTGATGCGATAGGCCTACGCCATGGTATTTCATCCCGTGTCACTTTCAGCCATTTAGCGTGCTGGTTAAACATCGAATCTATAATATGGATGAATGCTTCGTATGACGTAAAAATTCCATGGCGGCCGGTTAAAAGATAACCTTCAAGCCACCCCTGACATGTATGTTCGCTTAAAATCTCCATGACACGGCCTTCAGGAGAAAGATGATCATCTTCCGGGATGGTCTTTTCCATCCAGACCCTGTCCGTTACTTCAAGGACGGCACTTAGCCTATTGGAAACTACTTCATCAGGTCCCAATACTCTAAAGTTTTTCTGTTCGCTATTAAGCTTCATGACATCTCTTACAAATTTACCTTTTACTTTTGTTGCCTCCGCTAATACTTCGCCAGGCTTAGGCACTTCAATAGCATATTCTCTAAAGTCGGGCAGTCTTAAATCTTTAAGTAACAAGCCTCCATTTGCATGGGGGTTGGCTCCCATGCGACGCTCTCCCTTTGGGGCTAAATCAGCTAATTCATTAAGAAGCTTGCCGTTTTTATCAAAAAGTTCCTCCGGTTTATAACTCTTCATCCATTCTTCCAAAAGCTTAAGATGTCCAGGATTTGTATCCAGTTCAGCAAAAGGAACCTGGTGAGAACGCCAGAAGCCTTCCGTTTTTTTACCATCAACTTTTTTCGGCCCCGTCCAGCCCTTTGGTGTCCTTAAGATAATCATGGGCCAACGCGGGCGCTTGCCTGCGCCTTTGGATCGCGCGTCTTTTTGAATCTTTTTTATCTCATAGATAACGATATCCATAGTCTCAGCCATAAGGGTATGCATTTTTTCAGGATCAGAACCTTCGACAAAATAAGGATTATATCCGTATCCAATAAATAGATTTCTAAGCTCAGTCTTGTCAATACGGGCTAACACAGTTGGGTTTGCTATCTTATATCCATTAAGATGTAAAATAGGTAACACCGCACCATCGCGAGCAGGATTTAAGAACTTGTTTGAATGCCACGCAGCAGCAAGAGGCCCTGTTTCCGCCTCGCCGTCACCTACCACGCAGGAAACTATTAAGTCCGGATTATCAAATGCGGCGCCATAGGCATGTGAAAGAGAATATCCAAGCTCCCCGCCTTCGTGGATAGAACCCGGAAGTTCCGGTGCAACATGGCTCGGAATTCCACCCGGGAATGAAAATTGTTTAAATAGTTTTTCCATGCCGCTTTCATCCTGCGAAATATCAGGATAAAACTCGCCGTATGTCCCCTCGAGATATACATTGGCGGATATTGCAGGGCCGCCATGACCCGGCCCGATGATATAAATCATGTTCAGATCATACTCTTTAATAATCCTGTTAAGATGAACGTATATAAAATTGAGTCCTGGAGTAGTACCCCAATGACCTAGAAGCCTTGGCTTAATATGTTCTTTTTTTAGAGGTTCTTTTAAGAATGGATTATCCATCAAATATATTTGACCCACAGACAAGTAATTAGCTGCGCGCCAATACTTATTCATTCTGCCTAACAGATCTTTAGATAAAGATGCCTTGGTTTTTGTCACTGTTTTTACCATGATATACTCCTATTACTTCGTTGTGTTTAAGGTCACACCCGGATTTGTAAACATAATGAATTACAATAAATACTCTTTTAAATACTCCCCAACTATGATTTCACTTGTGAGTTTATTTTTTAATACTTCACCAAATTCTTCCGCTGTTGCGTCCTCACCATGTATTACAAAGATTTTTTTCGGGGCTTTTTTAAAACCCATTACCCATCGTAAAAGCTCATCTCTATCCGCATGAGCGGAAAATCCGTTTATCTTCTCGATTCGGGCTCTTACTGAGACATTTTGTCCAAATACCCTTACTTTTGAAGGCCTGCCAAGAATCTCCCGACCCAGAGTTCCCTTAGCCTGATAGCCTACAAAAAGGATTGTACTTTCAGGTCTATTTAAATTACGTAATAAATGATGTTTAATACGTCCTCCTGTGCACATGCCTGATCCAGCCATAATAACAGCGGTTCCTTTAACATGGTTGATTGCCTTTGACTCTTGTGTACTTTTCGTAGTCTTTAAAAGAGGGAAATTAAATAACTCATCTCCTTTCTCAATGAGCGCCTGCGCTTCTTCATCAAAATAATTTGGGTATTTCGTAAAAACTTTTGTCACATCAATCGCCATCGGGCTATCCAAAAAAGTCATAAGATGCGGAATTTTATCATCTCTTAGCATCCTGCTCATGCAATATAACAGCTCCTGCGCTCTCTCCGTGGCAAAGGTAGGGATTATAATATTGCCGCCTCTATCATTGGTTTCATTAATAATTTTGGATAAATCCTGCGAACATGTGCCTTGATCCCCATGGCTTCTATTACCATAAGTAGATTCCATAAATACATAATCTGCCTCATCAAACGTATGAGGGTCGCATAGAATTGGCTTATCCCACCTGCCGATATCGCCTGAGAAGACCGCTCGTTTTACATCTTTTCCCTCACTAAAACTCAATTCGGCCATGGCCGCGCCCAATATGTGGCCTGCATCATAAAAAGTTCCGGTAATGCTTTTTGTTATATTAAATTGTTCTTTGTAGTGCACTTTTTTAAACAGGCGTGGTACGCGCTTTGCGTCTTCAACAGTATAGAGCGGGGCCTCAGGATAAGGCCCTTTTCTTCCTTCTTTATTATGACGCTTTCTCTTAAATTCCGCATCGTATTCCTGCAAGTGCGCCGCGTCTAATAAGGCTATTTCTGCTATCTCCGCTGTCGGATGAGTGCAGTATATTTTTCCCTTAAATCCGTCTTTAACCAACTTTGGTAAATACCCACAATGATCAATATGAGCATGAGTCAACACAACGCAATCTATGATAGAAGGGCTTACAGGGAATTTCTCCCAGTTTCTGGAACGAAATTCTCTCTCCTGATATAGGCCGCAATCAACAAGAATACGCGCCTCATTATTTTCTATTAGATGACGTGAGCCTGTTACGTTTTTTGCTGCTCCTAAAAATTTAACTTTCATTGCCTCTCCTTAAATTTTCATAATTTATTCGCTCGTTATTATTAAAAGAGGCGTTAAGTTTCCCTAACGCCTCTTTTAATTATCAACTATGTGCTTGAAAATCGTCCAAATTGTCTCATTTGAGCCACTCTATATCATTCCGTATGATTCCATATAGTACCATAAACAAAAATAATACACAACAAAATATATTTAGTTGGAAAATATAGCCAGGCACCCTTTGGATAGCTGACTATTGTTAATCGATTCTATACCCTGTTTCTAATCCCCGGACTTCTTTCCTACAAAAAAACCGATTACAAATCCAATAAGCATAACGATGGGTAAAAGAATTATCCGGGACATGCTTAGTTTCCAAAACAAAAATCGAATGTTAACAACCTGAGTATTCTGAAGCAAGACAACAAGAAATAAAACTCCCAGACAAATCAAGGCTATATTTTTGGGTTTCATGCTGACATCCTTTAATAATAGATTTCTAAACAAGTAACGAGTTAACAAAATCCCAGTTAATCAAACTTTTTATATATGCGTCAAGGTAGCCATCTCTTTTATTCTGGTAATCTAAGTAATATGCGTGCTCCCAAACATCAACGGTCAGCAACGGTTTTAGTCCTCGCGTGATCGGTGTATCTGCATTTGAGGTTTTCATTACTCCTAATTTTCCTTCTTTAAGCACCAGCCAGACCCAACCGCTACCGAATTGGCTTAACGCAGCGCTCTTGAACTGCTCAAGAAACTTCTCATGGCTTCCAAAACCAGCGTTAATCTTATCCCCTATTGCCCCCGAAGACACACCACCTCCTTTAGGTTTCATGCCTTGCCAGTAGAAAGTGTGGTTCCACACTTGTGCCGCATTGTTGAAAATAGCGGATTTGGAAGGATCCTTAGCCGTTTTCTTAATGATGTTTTCTAAGCTATCTTTTTCCCACTCCGTTCCCTTGATTAATCCATTCAATTTCTCGACATACCCGGCATGGTGTTTCCCATAGTGAAATTCTAAGGTTTTGGCGCTTATGTGCGGCTCCAAAGCCACCTTGCTATAAGGTAAATCAGGTAATTTAATCGACATATCCTTCTCCTTTGTCCTGTGACTTTTATTTTATAAAATCAAAATATACCGCGATCAGTATCGCCACCGCGGATACTATAAATATAAAAAAATAGTTTATCCGCTCCTTTTCCGATTTTAAATTACAAAGTATTTCAGCAATTAGGCCATATTCTTCGGCAGAAAGAGGTTTCTTATTCTTTGCCTTTTCAATGAGATCTTCTTTATCAATAAGTTTCGCTAGCGTGCGGTTAGCGTGAAATTTGTAAATAAAAAATAACAAGAAGCCGCCAACTCCGATATACCAGGCGATCTTTCCATATAGAGTATTAATGTTCATTAAAACCGTTACAACACGAATTGCCACAGTTGCAATAAGCCCGATCATGAAGAATATCCATGAAACAAAAGAATCGCTGCAATTTTTCCTCTGAGAACAATTTAAACAAATTTTGTCATTCATTCCATACCTTACAATATTGCTGTTAGTGTTTTTAGCAGTCCATGAAATTTAATGTTTCTAACTGAAGGCCTTGTATCCAGTTAAGCTAATATATAGATATTATCAACCAAAGGCAACATCCAACGCCATCATCAATACGAAACCTAGCATCGCAGATACGGTGGCTAATCTTCCGTTATCACCACCTTGAGACGCGGGCACTATTTCCTCAATTACCACAAAAATCATTGCCCCCGCGGCAAAACCCAAGGCGTATGGCAAGATAGGTTTTGCCACTATAACAGCCCATGCTCCAATGAGGCTGGCAATAGGTTCAACTATGGCAGATAGCTGCCCATACTTAAAACTCCTGGAACGCGACATACCTGCACCGCGTAGAGGCAGAGAAATTGCAAGGCCTTCAGGAAAATTCTGAATCCCTATTCCCACAGCCAAAGCTATGGCTGCTGGCAAAGTCGCGGACGGAATATTTGCAGCAATGGCTCCAAATGCAACTCCAATTGCAAGGCCTTCAGGAATGTTGTGTAAAGTTACAGCAAGAACAAGCATGGAGATGCGTCGTTCAGGCGTTTTGATGTCTCTATTCTTTTTTATTGCTGACCCAATACGAAAATGGGGTATTATTCTATCAATCCACCCTAAGAAAATACCCCCTAAAAGAAAACCCACTGCGGCAGGTATCCATGCCGGTAGGTTCTTACCTCCGGACATTTCAATAGATGGCGCTAATAAAGACCAAAAGCTTGCAGCAATCATCACTCCACCGGCAAAACCAAGCATGCTTTCAAGCAGTTTTTTATTTACCTTCTTGGTTACAAATACGAATGCCGCTCCAAGTGCAGTCATTCCCCATGTAAAAAGCCCAGCAATAAAAGCCTGTATGATTGGTGAACAATTTTGCAAATAAGTCGACATGTTAACTCCACAAAATCTTTCGTTACCAAGAAAAAGATGGAGGCTATCCGCATAAATTATGGATAGCTCCCCATAAAAATCTTTACTTTAAGAACTTAGAAACAAACGGCGAAGTATCTCCACGACGCAAGAAGTGCCCGGATGGCCCCTCACCTAAAAACTCAGAAAACCACGATTCATGCTCAATTTCTTCGTTGAGAATAGCCAAAGCCAAATCATAGGTTCTATGGTCTTTGCCCGCAGTCATGTTGCATATCTCCGTATACCCTTTTACAGCGCATCGTTCCGCTCCTACAAGCACCTTAAGTATTTCTTTAGCATCTGCAGGATTTTTTGGTAAATTTGCCGGTGGACAGGCCGACATATCGTGGAATTCTTTCATGTCATCTGGTAATTTGCCGCCAAGTTCATATATGCGTGGCATTAAAGCTTCAAAATGGTTACG
>Ga0114922_10004757_pt1 | contig 12581 bp, 15 predicted proteins | sample AartaG_FD_100975 | JGI IMG/M metagenome (GOLD analysis project Ga0114922, IMG submission 100975) | Deep subsurface microbial communities from Aarhus Bay to uncover new lineages of life (NeLLi) - Aarhus_00045 metaG | ecosystem: Environmental > Aquatic > Marine > Oceanic > Sediment | place... | reverse complement strand
CTCTCCGCCGCTCTGACGGGCCACCGTCCAGGAGGGACCGCCCATAACGCCGCAGGAATGCACCGCTGCCCGCCCAGTTCCCGGGAACGAGGCGGGGACTGCTGGGGCTGCAACAATCGTGCAGCTTACGGGATCAGGAAAGCATCGGTAGAGGAGGTCGGTTCTTCGTCGCCGTTGTACCGGCGGATGGTGCCTGCCTGCCAGATGTTGTCGCCGGTCGGGGCACAGAGGGGGGATTTGTACCAGACCACGCTGCCGGCGAACTGCAGGACGTTTTGACCGGCTCCCCGGTGAGAGGCGGAGTTGGAGGTCTCCGGGTCAACGTTGGCGTGGAATCTCCCACCGTCGAACAGCGGATTCGCGTCACTGACGAAGGGCATGCAGGTCCGGGCGACCGCCACCAGCCGCCGCGGCGTGGGCCCGCCCATGTGCTGCAGATCGTAGCTGCAGTTGTTCAGGCTGGGGAAGTCGTCGCAGCGGGCAAGGTCCGCCGGGTCCATCGGCGTATCGCCTTTACGCGCCGGGCAGATCAGGATGCGAAGCCGCAGATGCCCAGCCCTGGCCGCCGGTAGGAGGTGTCGGCGGTTCGAGGCCCGGAGCTGTCCCGGTTGAGGCAGCCACGACCGTCCCGGGGCCGCCCCGGCAAAGGGCAGCATCCCTGCGTTGGCCGCTGCATAGCTCGAAGCGCCGCGGAACAATGATCCCAGGTTGTTGGCGCACATCTGCCGGCGGGAGTTGAACCGGGCCTGGTTAAAGGCGGGCACCAGCACGCCGACGAAGATGGTGATACAGGCCGCCAGGGCCACCAGCTCCCGCAGCGAGAGGATGGGACTGCCGCGGACACCCTCCTCGCCTCCCGGCGGCAGGGTCGAGGCCGCCTCTTCGAACTTGACAGGCTGCTGGGCGGCGATGGCCTCGAGGATGTCGTCCACCATGCCGCTCGACGGCTCGGGCGCGGTCCAGGTGTCCAGCGGCTTCAGGCTCCTGGCCAGCCGCTCGAATCGGGCGGCCTGCTCGGCATCCTGCTCCAACACCGCCGCCACCCGCGAGGCCTCGGCCTCGCCGCACCGCTCCAGCAGATAATCCAGCAGCGTCTCGTCACTGATGCCTTCGGGCCGATCCATCTGCAACTCGTTCCTTAATCTGCAATCACCGTTGAGGCCTGACTCGGCAGCGGGCACGAATCCGTGCCGCCCACCCGGCTAAGAGCCCACGTTTGTCCTTGACACCTCGGTCCCACGGAGGTCTCGGTTCTGGCGGGCCGGCACGCGAACACCGGCTGCTACTCCTGCCACGGTCCCTCCTCGAGCGTGTCCCGCGGGCCGCTGCGCCCCTTCACCGCAGCCTTGTAGCGGCGGGCGAAGTGCCCGACGGCCGCGTGCAGGCGGCTCTTGACCGTACCCAAGGGAATGTCGAGGACCTCGGCCATCTCCTTGTACGCGAAGCGGTGGTAGTACGCCAACACCAGCGCCTCCCTCAAGGAGTCGGGCATCTCGGCCACCACCAGTTGCACCAGCCGGCGCTTTTCCTCAGCCTCGAACTGCTCTTCGAGCGGAGCTTCGTCGTCGGCCAGCAGGTCGGCGAAGGACTCGTCCCCGTTTGCTTCGCCCCCGACCTTGGCGTCGAGCGGGACCTCGCTTCGCCGGGTCCGACCGCGAAGCCAGTCCCGGGCCTTGTTCGCGGCGATGGTGAACAGCCAGGGTTTGAAGCGACGCGAAGGATCGAACCTGTGCCCGGAGAGATGAACCTGCAGAAACGCCTCCTGCACGACGTCCTCTGCCGCGGCCGCACTGTTCGTAAACCGCAGAACGAACTGGAAGAGCTCGCGGCTGTAACGGCGGACCAGGATCTCGAACCCGCCGCCTCCGCCAGCTCCACCGGCAAAATAGTCAGCCAGGATTCGCTCATCAGTTGGCGCATCCACTACTCCATTGTATCCTTACGCTCCCTAGCCGATAGGGTTCGCCGGAATGCCCCGGCTTGCCGCGGCGAAACGGGCCTGTATGGACGGTGACGGCTCAAACTTCTGTGTGACAAAATGTTGCCGGGCTGCGGCCACAGCTCTCGCTTTCGCGTTGGCCGCGGCGGTGGCGATTTCGTCGGTTTTCGGACGCCACGCCGATGCCCGACCCGCTCCCTCGGGGCCGGTAGCCCTGGACCTGCAGAATCCCCGCGTCGTGGTCCTCAAGGCAAAACGTCACCTGTATCTGTTCGACGGGGAAGACCTGGCCCGGACGTACCCAATTGCCCTGGGTTTCAGCCCGGTCGGCGACAAGCAGCGGATCAGCGATGGACGCACGCCGGAGGGGCTCTTCCGCATCTGCAGCAAGAGGAAAAACAGCCGGCACCATCGTTTTCTGGGTATCGACTACCCCAGTGCCGAAACCGCCCGGCGCGGGCTGGTCCGGGGGCTGCTGACCGCCGGCGAGGCAGAGGCGATTCTCGCCGCCTGCGCCAAGGGCCGCTGCCCCTCCTGGACGACTGCCCTGGGCGGTGCGATCGGCCTGCACGGCGGGGGGAGGGCCGCTGCGCGCCTGGGAACGGATTGGACGGCCGGGTGTATCGCCCTGGCCGACAACCACGTCGACGAGCTCTTCGACGTTCTACGCCTCGGCGATGTGGTGGAAATCCTCCCCTAGGCGGGAAACGATAAGAGTGATACAAGGGTGGATGGCGTGAAGCTCTTAGCCGACAATCTGCCTGCCACCTCTCTGGCCGCCCTGGCTGAGGCTTCGGCGGCCATCAATTCGAGTCTCGATTTCAACGTGGTCCTGGATGCCATTGCCCGCTCGGCCGCCAACGTCATGCGAGCCGAGGCCGCCAGCGTCTTGCTGCTCGACGAACGCCGTAAGACGCTCGTCTTCGTAGCCGCCGTCGGAGACCGCGGCGAGGCTCTGGTCGGTGAGGAGTTCGACGCCGACCTGGGCATTGCCGGGTACGTAGCCGCCACCGCCAAGCCCGAGCTCGTTCAGAACGTCCACGACTGCGAGCACTTCTTCAGCGGCATCGACGACCAGAGCAGTTTCCAGACCCGCGGCCTGATGGCCGCCCCCATGATTCACCAGGCCGAGGTCATCGGCGTGGTCGAGGTGCTCAACCGCATCGGCGAGGACAACTTCGCCGAGCAGGACCTCGAACTCCTCCAGGTCTTCGCCAACCTGGCCGCCAGCGGAGCGTGTAACGCCCGAACCCACGAGACCCTGCAGCGCGAAGCCGAGGGGCTTCGCCGGGCGGTGCTCGGTTCCGACCGGATTATCGGGCAGTCCGCGGCCCAGCGTCACGTGCTCACGCTCTGCGATCGTGTGGCCTCCAGCAACGCCACCGTCTTGCTGTTGGGCGAGACCGGCACCGGCAAGGAGGTGGCCGCCCGCTACATCCACAACCATTCCCCGCGTCGGGATCGCTCCTTCATCGGGCTCAACTGCGCCGCCCTGAGTGAGACGCTTTTGGAGAGCGAGCTGTTCGGCCACGAAAAGGGCGCCTTTACCGGGGCCGCCGGCCGGAAGGTGGGGCGCTTCGAGGTGGCCGACAGCGGCACGCTCTTTCTGGACGAGATCGGCGACATCAGCCCCTCCACCCAGGTCAAGCTGCTCCGCGTTTTGCAGGAGCGCGAGTTCGTTCGCGTCGGCGGGGTCAAGACGGTCGCCTGCGACGTGCGGATCATCGCCGCCACCAACCGCGATCTGAAAGCGGCCGTGGCCGAGGGAACCTTTCGCGAGGATCTCTACTACCGGCTGAACGTGTTTCCCGTCGAGATGCCGCCCCTGCGCGAGCGGCGCGAGGACATCCCTCCCCTGGTCGAGCATTTCACCCGCCAGGCCAGCCGCGATCTGGGCCTGCCCACGCCCAAGGTGGCCGACCAGACCGCCGCGATCCTCACCAGCCACTCCTGGCCGGGGAACATCCGCGAGCTGCACAACGTCATCGAGCGGGCCGTCTTGCTGTGCGACGGCGGCGAACTCCAGCCCGTCCATCTCCCGCCGGAAATCGCCGGATCGGAGGCCGAGAAACTCCAGCCCGAGGGCGACTCCAGCCTGTGGGGCTATGAACGGGCCATGATCGTCAAGGCCCTGACCGAAAGCAACTGGAACCAGTCCAAGGCCGCCCGGGCCCTGGGCATCAGCCGCGACAATCTCCGCTACCGGGTCAGGAAGTACAAGATCAAAAAACCGAGCTGAGCGACGCCTCCCGCTTGGTAAGCGCCAACTTCCCGGGTAGCCCGTAGCGGCCGACCTCCGAGTCGGCCGGAAAGCGCACATAACGGCCGACCTCCGGGTCGGCCGGGTGATCCATCGTCAGGAGACGTTGCCTACAATCCTGACGCGGACCCCCTGCCGCGTCGCCAAGCCCCGTGGACGCGGGCCCAGCGCCACCATAAGCTGCCCTCGTGTTCTGGCGGCTGCTGTTGCTGTTTACCGTCCTACCGGTGGCGGAGTTGGCCCTGCTGATCAAGGTCGGCCGGGCGATCAACGTGGGGCCTACGATCGGCCTGGTCATCCTCACCGGCCTGGTCGGGGCCGCCCTGGCCAGACATCAGGGCCTGCGCACGCTGCGGCGGATTCATCAGGACACCGCCCGCGGGGTCATGCCCGCCACAGAGCTGCTCAACGGAGTAATGATCCTGGCCGCCGGCCTGCTCCTGGTAACGCCCGGCATCATTACTGATGCCATCGGCTTCCTCCTGCTAATCCCGCCGGCCCGCAACCGGCTGCGAACACGACTGGCCAACTACGTCAAGAAGCGCCTGGTCATTACCTGCGAGCCGACCGGCCACTCGCAGCCGGGAGGCGAAGATATCATCGACGTGGAAGGCCACGTCGTCTCGGAAGAAGGACCGGGCGAAGAACACGATCGATGCACCTAGCCAGCGTCGGCGGAGGAAGTCCGGGCGAAGGGCGTCGCACCGCGCAGCGTGATGCTCAGGCCTCAGGCGGCGGGGCGAGCCCTGCGGGGGACGTGTCTGGATTGCCCGCGGCTGCGCCCGCCCCCCGGAAAGGGTTGCCATCCGGGCTGGAAAAAACGCCGAAATCCCCTTGCAGTCTCCGTCCCGATCCGGCAAAGTACAGGGTAGATAACCCACTTACCGACCCATCCCCCATGGGTCGGTTTCCCCCAAGGCCCGGTCCACCCCGCCGGGCCTCATTATTGCGCCCCACGCCGAGCCTCCCCGGCGCCTCCACGCCCTCGCCCTTGGCCGCCCACGCACGCCAGCCGAAGCCTCCGCCGCGCCAGCCCGGGCTATCCATGGTGAGGCAGCCAACAGGCCAACCCCTTGTAGCGTCACCCCTAGTGCGTGACGCAATCGGCCGGTGGCATGCCTTCACGGGCACCGCCCGGCGTATGCATGGTGGCGCTACATACGCCCCAACCCCTTGTAGCGTCACCGCTGGTGGGTGACGCAATCGGCCCGGTGGCATGCCTTCACGGGCACCGCCCGGGTAGGCATGCTGCGCGCTCACATCCCCAGCCAACACTTCGTCCTTGACATCTGGCCGGGGCGAGCTGTCTGCCGGGAGCAGTGCGCAAGTACTTGTGACCATTCATGTTCACGATCCCGGCGCGCACCAAGGGCGCGTGTACGGCCTTCTCCCAAAGAACATGGCCAGTCATCGCCCGTCCGGGCCTGGGAGGGAACACGGTGCGGTGAGAGCCAGGGACGGGCGCCCAGCCTTACCCGCCCGGAAAAGGCCTTGACGCTAGCACCACAGTGGTGTAAGCTGGTGTAGACAGGTGAACGCAATGAGCAAAAAGAGAACCGGACAGGGACAAGGTTCCCAGAGCCGACGTGTCTCGGTAACCTTTCCTGCTGACCACTATGCCGAGCTTGGACGGATTGCAGAGCGTAAACGCGTGTCTGTGGCATGGGTGGTGCGCGACGCAGTTGAGAAGTACCTCGCCGCTGAGGCACCGCTGTTCCGCTCAAGGCGATGACGGAAAGAAGGGGAGAGTCTGATGGCGAACGATTCGCTGGACGGTCTATCCGGACGCTTTGGGACAATCCTGGTGGACCCGCCGTGGCGGTTTATGAACCGGACCGGCAAAATGGCTCCCGAGCACAAGCGGCGCCGTCGCCATAGCAGGATGAGCTTCAAGGAAATCGCGGCTTTCGGCGATCATAGCGACTCCCCGCGCCGTCGGGGAAGAGCGAACTCGATCGGCACCCCCGCGGGAGGCGAACGTGTCCTCGATCCACTTGGCTTCGACGCTCGGATTACCAGGGTGATTGCCTCCGAAGAAGACGGGTTCGTCGTCACAACGACTGAACACGGGACACCCGTCTTCGTCACTTTGGATGACCCTAAAGAACGGGTATGGCTGCTGGACCCGCCAAGGTCATACCCAGGGGGAAAGTGCCGCACCGAGTAACTGGATGGTTTGGAGACCACGCGGTGCGAGGGTGTCTCACCGTGCGGGTGCACGTGGTGTCACGGTACTGTCAAACGCGCTTTGAACAGGCGATCAGTTTCGTCGGGGGCGCCCGGATTGTCTGGGCTTGAAGGATGACGGTGCCGCCAGCCTCCAAAGGAGGCTATCCATGGGGGAGTGGACATGGAAACAGGCTGTCGCAGACTGCGTTCTTGACACTATAAACAGAAGAGGGAGGCCCGAGTTCACGCTGGCAGACGTTTACCGCCGTGCGCACCTCTTACAGCAGCGCTTCCCCCGGAACCGGCACGTGCGCGAGAAGGCAAGGCAGATTCTGCAGCAACTCAGGGACGACGGGCTAATCCTTTTCACAGGCGGTGGTCGATACGTGCTCAACCTGGAGCACGAGGAGGTTGTGTCTGAACCGGACCTGTCGATTCATCGGGGCTCGGCGTCGCCGAGCACACGTCCAAGAGTTCGCAACGTGCGCCTGCGAGACACGTTGCTGGCCGGTGACATAAGGCGGCGCTACGCAAACACCTGCCAAGTCTGTCGCCAGCCTGTGCGTCTGACCGCCACAACGAACTATGCGGAGGGGCACCACATGCGGCCATTAGGTAGCCCGCATCTGGGGCCCGATCAACCTGGGAACATCATTGTACTATGCCCGAACCACCACAAGATGTTCGACCGCGGCGTCGCTACGGTGTACCCACAAACGCTACGCGTCGCCCATCTCGTGAGGGACGTGTTCCCGCCGGGTGCCCGGCTTCACGTGGAGGCTTGGCATGAGTTGAGCACCGAGTGCATCACATATCACCACATGCGAATCTTTCGCGGGCGCGCCGTTTGACTTTAGGCCTCAGGATGTTGCGGCACGGGGCGTCGCCATCGTGTCGGGCGCCCGCTGGGCAAACGGCGACGTGTAAGATCGGTCCCGTCTTGCGCGTGCTGGGGTCGCAAGGGAACCGCTCGAAGAACGGTGCGCGCAGCCAGTTCATGAGTTCGTGCATTGTCGCGTTGCGCCACCCATGAGCAGCAATCTCGGGAATGGAGCGTCTCAGCCGTTCATCACGGAAGGCCCAGACGAAGTACATGACCTTGCGGACGCGCGGCGACTGGAGGCCATCCGAGGCCGAGAGGGCGAGGAACCGGTCGTAGACAATCCGGTGCTGTGGGTCGAGAAGAAGGAACCTTTTTCGAATAAGCCCAGGAGCGTCGCGGTGCGTGCTGCGTCGCCCGAACTCGAGGAGTTCGCTGTACGGCATTCCTGGCGAGACGCCTTCGATGGTCGCGTCAAGGGTGGCAAGCGGCGGTTCTTTAGTGAGTGAGCCGAAATCGCCGTGTGGCATACGATGACTCCGATGCACGAGGCCATGGGAAACGGGGGAGGGATTCTACGACACACAGCTTAATCCTACCAGCGTGGAGCGGTCCTGCCGGGGGGGGGGCCGCGTCCTTCCCAAGGAAGGGTGCGGGACTCAGTCACCGATGAGGTACCGTTCTTTGATTGCGGCGGTTTCGTCACCGGCCCCGGGCGCGCCGGGGATGGGGCACGCACGCCCGAGGAGCCCGGGTAGAACCCCGGCGCTTCAGCGGCGTTTCCGCTTCGCTTTACGCTTGGGCCTCGGCGGCTCGTCGATCAATTCCAGCAGGTCGCCGGGGGTGACATCGGGCGCCCGGGTTCAGAGAAGCTCGGAGAGAATGCGGATCACCTTGCGCCTGTTCTGTTCGTCGGCGGCTTTCCACAGATCGGCGATGCGCTCGTCCAGCAGCGAGAGCGACTTGCCGACGGTTTTCGGATCAAAAAGGAACAGCTCCGCCGGCTCGCACTTCAGGGCCTTCGCCAGCCGGCCAATGGTCTGTAGCGTGCAGTTGCGCTCGCCGCGCTCAATTTCGCCGACGCTTTGCGCGACGAAACCATCGCCGCAGACCTCCGCCAGCTTTGCCTGGGACAGCCCGGCGCGCTTGCGTAGCTCTCGAACCCTCTCGCCGAATGCCAGCTGAATGTTCACGCCGTGCCTCTCCCAGAGTCCACCCCACATGGTATGCACTGCGAAAGTTTTTCAAAACAGAACTTGACATGTCTTTTGCCGTGTGATACAGTATATACGTTGTGTTTTGGCCGCCTTTACAGGACGTGCCCTGTTCAGTTCCGGAGCTGCGCAGAATCAGGATTACTCCGGCTGAACCAGTGGGTTGCCCGCGGCTCTTAGCGCATCGGGTGGCGCCCGCCTTCCGATTTGCGATTGACGAATGACGATTGGCGATTGCCCCCGTGGAAGGTGCGCGCGGATGGCTGAGAGCTGAAAGCTGAGAGCTGACCGCTGACACACGAAGGGAGGGTGTGTGATGGCCAAACGGCGGGGGTCGGAGGAAAAGGGTTTGCAGTCGGCCTGGGCGGCGCTGCCGCAGAGCGACAAGTGGTTCGTCGTGGCCTTGATGGTCATCACGGAAGTGATCGGCGACGAGAGGCTGGGCTACCACGAGCTACCGACGCGCCTGGAGCGGACGCTGCACGAGGCCGACCGCGACACACGCTTCAGCGTCATAGTCGAGTGCCTGTACCTGCTGCTGGAGGCGCCGGGTCTGGAGCGGGTCAAGCGGGCCCATCGCAGGCGCGGCGACGGAAGGCCCGTGCACACGCACAAGCAAGGAAGCCAGGGCGGGCGTTCGGCAGGCAAGCGAGGCAAAGGGCCAAGGAGCCGATCCAAATGAGCGCAGAGTCCACCGGGCGAATACATGCGGAGCCCGCACTGGCGCGTCGGGCTGGGATGGAAACCGGGCCGGGCGAGGGCGACGGACAGGTTGAAACGCACGATTGGCCGCGGGCGCCGTGCTTTTGGCTGGCGGCGCTGCTCGGCGATCTTCGGCGGCACCCGGAACTCGATCTGGACACGCTGGCGTATCACCTGCGGCAGTCGGACGCGACGGCGGCTGACGGGTACTGCCACGCGGCCATCAACGAGGCCCGCTCGTTTCTGGAAGCCCTGGTGGTCAGCATGGTGCACTCGGCCCAGCGCGAGGCTGCGGTTGGCGAGGCCGATAGCGCTCTTCGGGACCGCTCGCAGAACGGGACGGCCTTTCGCACTTACCGCCGGTATCTGCTGCAAGCCACGTTGATCGACGCCGACGAGAACGATCTCTTGCAGTACGTCTACAGCGTGGCCAGCGCGAAGGGCAGCCACCACGGCGTGACCGACGAGGCCTGGGCTCGCTTGGCCCGGCGGATGGTCTTTAGCGCCGGGCAATACCTGCTGCAGCGCTACGCCGCGTGGAAACACAACGGCCACTGCCGGGCACCCGCCGGGGCCAGCTCGCCTGATGCGTCGCGGAATGGTCGTCGGCGCCGTTGGCTGGGCCGGATTCTCCGGTGGCCACCGGCCGGTAGCGCCGGGTGACGATGGACTGGCCGAGTCGGGTAGCGCCCCCCTAGCGGACCGTTCCGGGTCAAGTCTGGACAAACCCAATTGGTCCGCACGGCGGACGCTACCAGCTAGTACCGATAGTGCTCCGATTTGTACGGCCCATCCACGTGGATGCCCAGGTACTCGGCCTGCTGCTGCGTCAGCCGGGTCAGGCTTACGCCCAGCTTCGCTATGTGCAAGTGGGCCACCTTCTCGTCCAGGTGCTTGGGGAGCTTGTAGACCATCTTCTCGTACTCGCCGGGGCGGGTGTACAGCTCGATCTGGGCCATCACCTGGTTGGTGAAGCTGTTGGACATGACGAAGCTGGGGTGACCGGTGGCACAACCCAGGTTGACCAGCCGGCCCTCGGCCAGCACGATGATGCCGTGGCCGTCGGGGAAGATCCACTCGGCCACCTGCGGCTTGACCTCGACCTTCTTGACCCCCGGGTACTTGTTCAGGCCGGCCATGTCGATCTCGTTGTCGAAGTGACCGATGTTGCACACGATGGCCATGTCCTTCATCCGGGCCATGTGCTCCGCCATGATCACCTCGCAGCAGCCGGTGGCGCTTACGAACAAATCGCCCTGCTCAACCACCTCCTCCAGCGTGCGCACCTCGTAGCCCTCCATCGAGGCCTGCAGCGCGCAGATCGGATCGACCTCGGTCACGATCACCCGGGCCCCCTGCCCCCGGAGGCTCTGGCAGCAGCCCTTGCCCACGTCGCCGTAGCCGCAGACCACCGCCACCTTCGCCGAGAGCATCAGGTCCGTGGCCCGCATGATCCCGTCCACCAGCGAATGACGACAGCCGTACAGGTTGTCGAACTTGCTCTTGGTCACGCTGTCGTTGACGTTGATGGCCGGGAACAGCAAGGTGCCGGCCTCCTGTCGTTGATATAATCGGTGCACGCCCGTGGTGGTCTCCTCGCTGACGCCCTTGACGCCGGCGGCGATCTTGTGCCACCGCTGCGGCTCGGTCTCCAGTTCGTCACGCAGCAGCTTGTAGATGACGGCCACCTCCTCGTTATCCGCCTTGTCCGGATCAGGCAGAGAACCGTCCCGGGCATGGGCCTCCTCGAACTCGTAGCCCAGATGGACCAGCAGCGTGGCGTCGCCGCCGTCATCGACGATGAGGTGCGGTCCGCCCTCGGGATGGCTCAGAGCCTGGTCGGTGCACCACCAGTATTCCTCCAGGGTCTCACCCTTCCAGGCGTAGACCGGCACACCGGCTTTGGCGATCACGGCCGCGGCGTGGTCCTGCGTACTGAAGATGTTGCAGCTCGCCCAGCGCACCTTGGCGCCGAGTTTTGCCAGGGTCTCGATCAGCACCGCGGTCTGGATGGTCATGTGCAGCGACCCGGTGACCCGGGCGCCGGCCAGCGGTTTCTTGCCGGCGTATTCCTCGCGCAGGGCCATCAGGCCGGGCATCTCCTTCTCAGCCAGGACGATCTCCCTGCGGCCCCAATCGGCCAACGAAAGGTCGGCCACTTTATAATCCTGTGCTACGGCAGTGGTCATCACCCGTCTCCAAAACAGCCTGAAGTTATCTGCTTTTCGCTTCGTTATTCGTATTGCAATTCGGTTGTTCGTCCGTCCGTCTTGCGGTTAACACAAACAATTCGGGCGCTTGCGGGGCCTGGGTATTGGCAGGCTCAGCCGAGGCCAGCGGGGCGTGGCCCACGTCCACAAAACCAATCCGGGCCACGTGATCAGCCAGGGCGTCCGGCTCGAAGCCCCACCAGCGGTCCTGCATCTGCTCGTAGAAGCCGTCGTACTGATGAGCAGCCTGTTCGACGATTAACAAGCGCCCGCCCGGCCGGACGATCCGCAGCAGCTCCTGCAAGGCCTGCCGCGGCGAGGGGACATGGTGCAGCACCAGCACGGCCAAAACAAGGTCCACGCGGCCGTCGTCAATCGGTAGTCGCGACAGATCGCCGGCGCGGAACTCGATATTGTCGGCCCGGACCAGATCCCGGTGGGTCCGGGCGATCTCCAACATGGCCGGCACCGGGTCCACCGCGATCACCTGCCTGAACCTGGCCGCCAACAGCGGGAGCAAGTAACCCGTGCCCGTGCCGATGTCGGCCACGGTCCACTCGCGCGGCAGCAGGGCGGTCAGAGCCTCGAACTGAAACGCCCGGCCGAAGCACTCGATCCGCATCTGGTCCCAGCGGTGCCCGACCTGCTCGAAGAACGCTTCGGTTCGGGCGCGGCGTTGCTGGAGGACCGATTCCAACCGCCGGGCCACGGCTCGCGGGAGGGGCTGTTCGGCGATCCAGTCGAGCAGCCGGCTGCGGATATCGCCCGATTCGCCGTTGCCGTTCTGTGCCACTGCTATGCCGCTGTACGTCACGGTCGTCCCCTCCCGCCGGTCGCGAATCAGATCAGCCTCCCGGAGAGCCTTGAGATGGCGCGAGACCGTCGACTGCGGCTGATCGAGAATCCTGACTAGCTCGGAAACGTTAAGCTCTTGTCTGACAAGAGCTTGCAGTATCCTCTGCCGCTTCGCGTCCGCCAGAGCCTTAAAAACCAGTTCGCTATTGGCAGCCATCAAGCCCGCTCCGAACATCCGTCAATCCGGATGATAGGATAAATCGACCACTTGTCAACCACAGTCCCGAAAAAAAAGTTTGCTAAGGCGCAAAAATAAACGGCACTGAGTTGCAATTTGAGACCAAAAACGGTGCTAAGGCGCAAAAAAAACCGGCACTGAGTTGCAATTTGAGACCAGAAACGGGCGCAGGGATTCCCCTTCGGTCGTCGGTGGGACGTTTGGAATGGCTGCGAACCGGGCCGATCCGCCCGG
>Ga0114922_10004756_pt1 | contig 12582 bp, 7 predicted proteins | sample AartaG_FD_100975 | JGI IMG/M metagenome (GOLD analysis project Ga0114922, IMG submission 100975) | Deep subsurface microbial communities from Aarhus Bay to uncover new lineages of life (NeLLi) - Aarhus_00045 metaG | ecosystem: Environmental > Aquatic > Marine > Oceanic > Sediment | place: Aarhus... | reverse complement strand
GGATCGTTTATTACTTTAAACTCCTGACCAATTATCATAGTAGCTCTTTTCTCCAAATCATAATTTGGCCAGTTAGGAATGGCTTCATGATTTACATCCCCTAAAGCGGAAAATCTAATCCATGAATCCATCATCTTATTACTCATAACTGTAGCATCCGAAATATTTCCTACAAAGTCCTTGACTTTCGAGTTAATATATCCAAAAGTAAAGGGTAAATCTAATGAATGACAGGCGGATTTAAATGTTGGTGAACGCCAATTTAAAAGATAAAAGTAAACATTGGGATTGTGAGATAATTGCATTTCAGCGGTCCTTATAGCAGGGATTCTATAGTATAAATCGGTGTAAATAGCATTGTATATATCTATCGGATGTTTTGGCATTATTTCGTTTCGGATCATCTTATATTTTCCAATAAGAGCGTTGCTTTGATGCCCAAATGCTAATCTATCTAATTCCATTTTGATTTTAGATTTCAATCCTTCATCATTCAATTCCTTAAAGTTGGGGTTGAATAATGTAAAAAAAGTTGCTTCGTCTTGATTGGTTCCTATTAATAGATCGATATCTTTTGCCTTTCCTTGTTCTAAAGCCTTAAAAGGATGTTGGGGGATCAATTCATTGTCAATAGAAGGTCGGAAATTTGAGTAAAAGCTTTCAGGAGTCCCAACCATATCGTTAATATATTCATTTTGTATAGAGTTAAGTTTTTTAGCTGATATTTTCCTTAAACCTTCAATATCATCGAATTCTAAATTTAATCGTTTCATCATATTTTTAGTTGTTTTAATTGTTGGTTCTGGTTCGAAAATATAGGGACTTTGAGCAATAGCACGGTGAAATAACCCTTTAGCGCTAGGCATTGTCATCAAGGTGACTACTGAATATGCTCCCGCAGATTCTCCAAAAATAGTTATATTGTTCGGATCACCTCCGAAATTTTCAATGTTATTCTTAACCCATTTTATCGCAGCAACTTGATCTAACATACCTACATTAGAAGTGATATTAGGAATGTATAAAAACCCAAAAATACCCAATCTATAATTGATTGTTACAATAACATTCCCTTTGCTCGCTAAGAGGGTGCCATCGTAGATGGCTTTCGAGGATCCAGAATAGATGAAGCCCCCGCCGTGAATCCAGAGCATAACCGGACGCTTTTCATCATCTGTTCCAGGCGTCCAGATATTAAGAGTTAGACAATTATCTTCTTGTTGCTCCGTTAATTGTCCAAATAAGCCTCTACCAACATCAGGACCTTGAAACGAAGATACTCCGAACTTTTCTGCAACTAACACATCATTCCAAGATTCTTTCTCGTGTGGAGGCTCAAACCGGAGTTTATTTGTAGGAGGCTCTGCATAGGGTATCCCTTTGAAAATATTTATTCCGTTGTTTACATTTCCTTGGATTTTTCCGTAATGAGTTTCAATTATTTGGGTCTGTTTCATAATTTAAGTCATTTTTTAGATGTAAGTGGTGTATATATTTCTATTGATTAAATAAAACGCTATCCCAAAGAATTCGTTCCCCATCATTTGGAGCGTTAATACTTGTGAATTCTTTTCCTATAAACATAGTGGTCCTATTTTCAACATCATAAGCTTTCCATTCGGGAATGAAATCATTGTTTGGGTTTCCTGTAGAAGCAAATTTAGCCCAGGATGCCATCATATTTTTGCTTATTGATTTAGCTTCTTTTCCAGCACCAAAAAACCATTCCGCTCCAGTTTTTCCGATCGTTCCAAAAGCGAATGGTATTTCAACAATATGACAAGAGCCATATTTCCCTTTATAAGCGGGAGAAGGCCAAGTAAAAATATACTTATAAACATTTGGATTGTGCTTATAATTACCTTCACAAACTCGTGTGGAGGGAATTCCAAAAGTAAAATCAGTATCTATACGATCATATAGCTCAATTGGATTTTCCGATGAATTTTTAGTATAAACAGAAACGAGTGTTTTACATAGTTCATTATCTGAACCTAATTTCGCATCTCCAAATTTTCCTAAACGTTGTAAAATAACAGTACACAAATCTTTTTTTTCTAGATTTTGCTTTATAGGATCAAGCGCAGTCCATAACTTAATTTCATCTTTATTGTGTCCAATCAGAATATCAATTTCTTTTGCTAATCCTTTTCTAATTGCGTCTATTGGGTGCATTGGAATAATCTTACCATCAATACTTGGTCGAAAATCCATGATTTCATTTACTCCTTCACTAATCCACCGATTTACGATCCTATTTTGAGCGGTAAGGATTTTTTTAACGCTTAAATCCCTTAATCCATTGATATTCCCATATTCTATTCCCAATTCTTGAAATAATTTATTAGTACTTCTAATTGTAGGTTTTGTATCCATTATCGGAGCACTTTGGATAATACTTCTATGAAATAAACCTTTAGCCAAAGGGATAGTACATAAAATTAAAACTGATAAACCGCCTGCAGACTCTCCGAAAATTGTAATATTATTTGGATTTCCTCCAAATTTCTCAATGTTGTTTTTGATCCACTTTAAAGCGGCAATCTGATCAAGAATTCCTATATTAGCCGTTTGATCTTCTATATATAAAAATCCAAAAGCGCCTAACCTATAATTCAGCGTTACAACAACCATATCTTCATTCCGAGCTAGTTCTGAACCATCAACACCATACCAAATATCAGCACCCCCTCCAAATATAAAAGAACCCCCATGTAAATATACCATCACGGGCCGTAAATCATTCTCTGTTTCAGGAGTCCAAATGTTTAATGAAAGACAATTATCTTCGTTCTGATTTTCAAAAAAACCAAATGTCTCTTCTAACAAAGTGAAACCTTGTGGCGTGTACGGTCCAAATTTAGTAGCATCTAGAACATCCCCCCACCCTTGATGCTCTTGTGGAGCATGGAATCGCAACGTTTCAATTGGAGGACTTGCATAGGGGATTCCTTTAAATATAGATAGTTTATCTTTCAGGTAACCCTGAACTCTTCCAGAAAGAGTGGAGATGATTGTAGATTTTATCACTACGATTAACCTTTTAACGATAATTTTTGGATCTTTTCTCTTATTAATATCTTATTAAGTCATATAGCGAAAAATTTTTTAACGTAATTTTTAAAGCATAAAAACAAACTAAAAAAAAAAAAGGTTGTTATTTTTAATCATTTTTTTTTGTTCTTTATGTTAACGGTTATGATAGCAATCAAGCCTAACGAAACTAATGAAATCGTGAGTAATGAATAGCCAGGAATGTCGTCAGGAGGAGGTGCTATGTATGGATCATATATAATCCGAGCAGGCAATTGGAACATTCCATCAAATACATAATTCAATTCAAAATTCCTGTTGATAGCGTAGAAATTTGCATCTTGTGAGATCATAATATAGCCATATTGATAGTTTGTAAACCAATCAGCAAATTTATTTATTAACACTTGATACTCAGCGGGACTTGCAAATTCCATCCCATCCATCCACTCATCAGCAGTATCATTATAACTAAAGCCTAAATTCCACGGTTCACCACTTTTAAGCATCGCACCTACTGGCGGAAGAGTATCAGCCCAAGGCCATAACATGTTAAATCCTCCTGCAGTATAGAAAGGCCAATCAGAGCCACCAAGCCACATTGAATTATAAATTGCTGAGAAACAACGTGGTGAATATTCCCATTCGGCGGATTGGTTGGTAGCACAACCGATTTTTTCGACGGCATTATAGACCTCGTTATTTACATCCTCGTGAGGTACATCCCAAGCATAGTCAAATACATAGAGTGGGTTAGAGGCGGCTCGTGCAATCCATTGAGCATCAGTCCAAGTATTAGATTCTGAAGGTGCTATTCCTCCATCTCTCAATGCTTGTCTTGCTATATCAAGATCATAATATGAGTAAGGAATGGAGCCATTGTACCAAGGAGAACTTGTTCCAACAGGATATCTGACTCGAATCGCACGATTTTTCTTAACTGCCGAGATATAGGTGTCGTAATCAAAAGCGTAGGATAGTGCTTTTCTGAATGCTCTTGGAACGCCCTTTCTAGTACTTTTGTTGCCGTAGTCCATCCAAGATCCAGGAAGTGGGAATAGTTCAGCGTCAGGTATTGCCCAATCATCAATACAATTTAAAGATATTATATTGATATTTTGATCATAAGTAGTGTCATGTGCCGAAGCAAAAGGAGAGGCTACTATATCGTCATAATTGAGCACTGAGGTCGCGGTGTGGAAACCAAAATCTACTTCTCCTGTAACTAAAGCAGTACTAAGGAGCGCTTCACCACCACCTACGCCAAATGGAAACCAAACTAAATTCCAGACATCGACAACGAATGTACCAACAGGCATATTTGGAGCATTCCACCAATCTTCAAACTTCACCATTTTTCCTCCTGCGGGGGAACCACCCTCATCGTGGACAACAAACTTATAGGGACCAGTTCCAATCATATGTCCAGGGAATCCTGTAGTAGGATAAGTTCCTGCTATTACTTGGGCTTCTGTTGGAGTTTGTAGGAATGAAGGATCATTACCATAACCGATAATAGGTACCTCGAAATAATCCTTGTATGCGTCCATTGAAAGCATCATTATACCCCACCCTGCCATACCACAAACTGTACCCAGAAGTCCTGAATTCCAGCTGTTTGATGTGATGTTTATCTTCCCTCCTTGTAATTGATCGTCTGTAATAGTACAATTGTTAATTATAGGGACGTAACCGCGCATAGCTTCATCCAGCATACTTGGTCCACCCCAACTTCCGTATCGGGGCATAGTGTTATTGAACGTTGTAAGGTTCCAGCTAGGTGTGAAATAATCTTCGAATTCGAGTGCTTCTACATACAAAACATGTTTCCATTTAGACAAACCGTTTCCTGTTAAATTACCATCGGCTATAAACTTACGATCAAAATTCCATTTTGCAACTGTTGCATTGAAAGGTGAGCCATCGTGGAAGGTAACATCGTCTCGCAAGGTAAATTCAATTGATTTGATTCCACCAGATTGCATATTACCAATTGCATTCATCTCTGTGGGCCAATATTCTATTTCCCAGCTTGATGCAAGATGAGGAATCCAATCTGATACTTGTCCCGAGAAATTTACGTCGGCAACCCCCAAAGTTTCCATTGCATTAAAACTGTAATCTTGTACTGGGCTTGAACCGCCATTTGAGATTGGATCCCAATCTTTAGCTTGACCACCAGTACCTAAGGAAAATTCAATAGTATCATCTTGAGCAACAGCAACCGGAATTATAGGCATTAATGGAATAATCATAGTGCTAAGTATAACCACCAAGAAAATATATTGGTTATTTTTTTTCATTTTTTTTTTCCCTTTTTAATATTTTTTGAATTTCTATTTTTTTTTTAGATGTTTTCTAAAGTATCATTGAATTTTATATCTATATAAACTTTTAATAATATGGGTAGTGAATTACTCACGTAAAAATTAAAATTACTTCCAAAACAATTAAAAAGTAAAGTAACCTTTTTTTGGTAACATTTACATAAATCACGCTTAAATCGAAGAATGGGAAAGATAAAAGAAAAACCAATCCAAAACAGTAATCTTTTTAATAAAGAAATTAACAAGGGGCATGTATCTGTAAATTGGGGTCGCCAAGGTGGCGTTATTCTTTGCTATTTGGTTGTTTTGATAGGCTTTTTTGGAATTATAGCGAATGTAATAATGGTAGATGCTTATGGAAATTGGATTCCTTATGTAGATCCCAGATTTGACCGGAGTTTTCTTATCTGGCCTTACAAAACTTATTTGAAGACTTATTTTCTACCCGTTATTTTATTATTTCTAACCAGCTTTATTTTAACATTTAAAGAAGATATCTCTTTGTATGGGATTAAAGCTTCACTCTGGTTAATTCCAGCAATTGTAATTGAAGGTTTTGTTTTCTATTGGATGATGTTTGGTTTTTCATTTGAACCTTTTGTGTTACAATTTGGTCGGGGAGAGGGGTATTTAAATCTGTTAATTTTGTTTTTAATAACTACTACGGGTTCTTTTAGTGGTATGAGAGTAAAAAGATTGAAAAAAAAAGAGAAAGCTAATATCTTCAACAATATTAATTAGTTTAAGAAAATCAATAATAATAGGATGGAAATATGGCTCGAAAACAAACAAACATGATTAAATATATCATAAAACGAATTTTATTTATGATTCCTATGCTTATGGCTGTCCTAATCGTAACATTTTTGCTTTCACAAATGATGATGGCAGACCCTAGCATGAGCTTATTAAATATTGGAATGGATGAGATTGCACTTCAAAGAGAGCTAGATAGATTAGGATTTCGGGATCCAATACACATTAAACTTTGGAAGTATTTGGTAAATTTCTTTTCAGGGGATTGGGGAGTTTCTTATGTAGCTATGCCGGGAACGCCTGTATTGGATATGATTGGGAAAATATGGCCTAAAACAATCGAATTAGTCATATTTCCAATAATAATTGCTCCTATTATTGCTATCAAGCTCGGAGTTACATCTGCAAAGCATAAAAATAAAAATAAAGATATTATTATAAGATTTGCCGCGATTCTTGGAGCAGGTTTCCCAGTATTTTTTATTGCAAAGGTGTTACAGATGCTTTTTTTTAATCTTAGAATTTACACTTTTGAAGAGATAAATCTACCACTCATGTACTCAAATTCACCAGGGTATATGGGTTATACCTCGGCAGATATTATTCCACCGCCCCCAGAATTCTCCTTAAGTTATTTATCCGTATTGTTATTTCTTATCATTAGTATTTTTCTAGTATATAAAGGAGCTGTTTCATTAAAAAGGAAGAAGCTAAATTATGGAGAGATTGATAACAAATCTAAACGGACTAAATATATAATTTTAGGAGGGATAATAATGGTTACTTCCTCATTATTGCTTATATTCTTAACAAATGTTTTATACACCTTTTCATATGGCACAGGCTTTAGAATAATTGATGCATTATTATATAATGATCAACACCATTTATGGGATACAGCAATTCATTTAGTTATTCCAGTTATATGTATGGTATTTGTATCCTTGGCTCCAATTACTCGACAAACGCGTTCGAGTATGTTAGATGTCATAGATCAAGATTATATTCGAACTGCTCGTGCTAAAGGCGTTGAGGAAAAAACAGTCCTAAATAAACATGCTCTGCGAAATTCGTTATTACCGACGAGTACTCTCATCATAGGAAACACAACTGCAGCTCTCCTTGGATCCCTTTTCATAGAAATAAGTTTTAATTACACGGGTCTAGGATATTATATGGTTCGCTCAGTATTCATGGGTGATTATTTTGTTATACAAGGGATTTTAGTATTTTCAACTATTATAATACTTTTTGGTACGCTCCTTACAGATGTTATGTATACGATTATAGATCCAAGAGTTACTTATAAATAATTTACTAAAAAATTGGGAAAATCATGATACAAGTAAAAGAAATAGAAATTGAAGATAACCAGGTTAAGCAAAACCGTAAAGCACTAGCAATAAAATATCTAAAATTCATACTGATTCCTGGATGGCGAGATCCCGATATAACAGCTCGAGAATTCGAAATTGAAAGAATTAAATCAAAAAGGAGGTTATTTCGACGATTTTTAACACCTTTAACAATAATAGGAATGCTATTGATCATATTTTGTGTCGTACTTGCAGTGTTTGCTCCCTGGTTAACAAAGATTCCGCTACAAGAAGTTACTTTACCCTTTTATCCTTCAGATACACTTCCTTTCGAACCACCCTCACCAGAACATCCATTAGGGACAACTTTTTACGGATATGATATTCTCGCCAGAATAATATGGGGTGCTAGGACAACTCTTTCAATGGCATTAGTTCCTGTGATAATAGCTCAAGTGGGAGGTCTAATATTTGGCACAATTTCTGCCTATTTTGGAGGTTGGGTTGATAGTTTAATCATGAGGATAGTAGATTTAATGTACGTTTTTCCAATGATGATTCTTGTGATAGTTATTGCCCCTATGTTAGGTACTGATTTATTTACTACACTTACCTTGTATGGTTTATTATTCATACCCTTTTATACACGCTTTATGAGATCAACGGTGCTCCAGGTAAAACAAATGGTGTATGTACAAGCAGCCAAAACTGGCGGGGCAAAAAAATTTAAAATAATGTTTAACCATGTCGTTCCAAATGCACTGTCTCCGATGATAATTCGCTTCTTTGGAGGAATAGCACGAACATTACTAGGAATAGCAAGCCTAGCGTGGCTTGGTTTGGTTGATCAAACTGTAGCCAATTGGGGGACAGATATTAACTGGGCTCAAGAACAATTTACTGCATTTATGGCAGCTGTTTATCCGGGGTTGTTCATAGGGATTGCCACCATAGGTTTTATGTTGTTGGGAGATGGGATGAGAGATGCTTTGGATCCACGCTTACATATATAAATAATTTTAATAATATAATGAGGAGATGATTTAATATACTACAATTTTACCAACCAAACATTCTAATGGCTTGTATCGAGGTAGTTTTAGCAGCTTTAGTTTTGCTTTTAATAGCTAATAGAGTCAATTATTGGCTTCCGGAAGAACATCAAATTCCGAAAGAAATTAATATGAAAAGCAGTATCATAAGCATTCTCATAGTTCTTGGTATATCGCTGGGAATCCGTCTCCCATTTGAATATTTAGGATATTATTATGATTTTATTGTAATTTTGAATAACGAAACATTGCATTTTGCCGTGATGGTAACACTTTTCTTACCTTTCCATCGTATATTTGGAAAAAAAAGTAGGAGTAATCTATATAAAAAGTTGTACGTAATATTTATTATTTTAATATGGGTTGCGGCTATAGTTTATACTTCCTTCGGACTGTTTGGAATTGAAATACAAAAATTCGACTTAAGGGGGGCAGATATATTCCATTTAGGGTTAATTTGGGCCGCGATAATGTCATTCATCCTTGTAGCTCTTACTTCAACCCTAAATAGGACCCTATATATTGAAATTAGACTCCCAAAGGAGGTACTTCGAAATAGTCAAATAATTGGATCTATTGTTGCGTTTGGGGTATGGGCCGTTCAAATCGTTATTTTCGAAATGTATCTATCTAGATTACTAGGAGTTTGGCCGTTTGAGCAAGATATTCGGATTTTAATTGGATTGGTTAGTATCGTTTATATAACCGTTTTTTTCATCGTTACAAAAATGATATTTTTACCAAAAGCACATGAAAAAAGCAAAATGAAGATTCAGACAGCATTAGAGTTAGATAAAACAAGTCAATCTGAGTATCAGAAGGGAGAAAAAGTAATTTTAGACGTGAAAAATCTCACAACCTATTTTTTTACGGAGGAAGGTATTGTTCGTGCGGTAGAAGGAGTTTCATTCCAAATTAATGAAGGAGAGGTGGTAGGTCTGGTTGGTGAAACGGGATGTGGAAAATCTGTTACTGCTTTATCAATTCTTCAATTAGTTCGTCCACCTGGAAAAATCATGAGTGGAAAAGTCCTCTTTAACGGCAAAGATTTACTTCAAGAATCTGAAGAAATACTTTCATATCGAGGAAAAGATATTACTATGATCTTTCAAGACCCTCTTAATTCTATTAACCCCGTTTTTAAGGTAGGAGATCAAATTTCTGAAGTGTATCTCCTACATATGGAGAAAGAATTATTACAAGAAACCATAGATCACCCTGAAAAAAGTATATATAGTATAGCAAAAAAATGGAGTGAAAATCTTTTAAGAGAATTAAATATTCCAGCTCCGGAACAAATTATTGATAGATATCCCCATGAATTAAGCGGTGGAATGCGACAGAGGATTCAGATAGCAATGGGTTTAGCTTGCAGTCCAAAACTTCTAATAGCAGACGAACCAACAACTGCGTTAGATGTTACCGTTCAAAACCAGATTCTAAAATTAATGAAAGATCTTAAAAAAAAATACAACACTTCGATTCTATTTATCACTCACGATTTAGGTATTATTTCAAAAATGTGTGATCGGGTTGCTGTTATGTACAGCGGATTTATTGTTGAATATGGAAAGATTCAAAAATTATTTTCGACACCCTATCATCCCTATACAAAGGGTCTTATAAGTTCCGTGCCCGTAGTAGGCAAAAAAAAACACAGACTTGAAATTATATCAGGGTTAGTACCTAATCTAATCTATCCACCAACAGGATGTAGATTTCACCCTCGATGTAAGTATTGTTTTGAACCATGCGATTCAGAACAACCAAAAAGTATAGAGGTTGAACCAAATTATTATGTAGCATGTAATCTTTACGACCCTATATATCAAGATAAAGCAGAGCTTTCAATTAAAAGAGTTCAGGAAGGAGATATTGCAGTAGATTAACCAAAACTATAACTTTTGCAATGATAGAAAAAAATTAAAATCTAAATGGGAATAATAATGCTTTTACAATTAGACTATATCGTTTTATTGATAGGTAGTATTTATTATGAGTTTACAGTTTTCTTGTTAGGTTTTCTTTTCATGGCTAGGTATGCAAAGAAGAGTCAATGGAATAATCCCTATGTATATGCTCTAATTATTAACATCATCTGGTTTACAACAAATCTATTTTTGGGAGAGTTGATTTACCAATTATTTTACATTTATATTTTCAATGAGATACTTATTGCAATTTTAAACATCCTAGTTGGAAGTATAATAGCTAAAAGTCTCTTCAAGATTAGTTTGAAAGAAACATTAATATTAACATTTATTGCCCAAGTAATATTACTTTTTGTTACTTTAATTCTATATCAAATTCCTTTAGTAGTCATAATTTTTCTTATTGATCTTACTATATTGGAGGGATCAAAACTTACTTTTGTTTTTTCTATCATCGTACTTGTCGCGATTTTGAGTTTTATGGTGAATTGGGGAAATAAAATTCAATTGATTGAAAGAAAGAATATAATACTTCTATTAAGCATATTGCCAGGAATTTATTTAATAGTATCCGCTTTCATTACATTTATAGAAACTTTTTACGATAATCTTGGTTTAGTCTTAGTTTATTCTTTAGCAATTTCAATAACAACATCTCTAGTTTTGAAAAGAATTGCATATACGACTATTAAATATGAGGAACTGAGAGGATTAAGCGTTCTTGAAAAAGGAGAACACTTATTAACAGTGAAGGATCTTAAAGTTTACTATCCCCTAATTGGAGGGACGCTCAAAAGACAGATGGGGGCTGTAAAAGCAGTTAATGGTGTGTCGTTCGAAATTAAGACAGGTGAAACATTCGGTTTAGTAGGAGAAAGTGGGTGTGGGAAAACTACCATTGCAAATGCGATTTTAGGGTTAGTGGAAAAAACAGATGGTGAAATCATATTTCATAATGAGGAAATCCCAATAGAGTTTTCAGGGTATTTAAGACAAAAAATACAAATAGTATTTCAAGACCCAGATGCGTCTTTAAACCCGCGATATAAAATTGTAGATATTATCGCTGAACCTTTGAAAAATATCTTAGGTATCACTGATAAAAACCAGATAAGAAAACATGTTCTGAAATTATTAGAGCAAGTATCGTTAAAACGAGAACATATGGACAGATATCCCCATGAGTTCTCTGGAGGTCAGAAACAGAGAATTATCATTGCTCGAGCATTAGCATGTAATCCAGAGTTAATTATCCTAGACGAACCTACTTCGGCTCTTGATGTATCTGTCCAAGCTCAAATCCTTAATCTTCTTAAAGATTTACAAGAAACCTACGGGTATGGATTTTTATTCATTACTCATAATCTTGCGGTTGTAAATCATATTGCGGATCGTATCGGAGTTATGTATTTAGGAAAAATCGTAGAACTTGGTTCAACAGAGCAGATTTTTTTTAATCCGACCCATCCCTACACTCAAGCTCTTTTAGCTTCACGATCTGAAATTGATCCGGAAAATCAAGAAATTAGTTTTGTCATTACAGGAGAGGTTCCAAGTCCGATTGCCCCTCCCCCTGGGTGCACATTTAACCCAAGATGTGTTTCTGATGCTCGCACTCTTGAATGTGAAGTTGATTTACCATATAAAATTAAAATAGAAAAGGATCACTACATTTGGTGTGTTAACCCCCCTGTAGGTTTTACACAACCTAATGAGGATTAACGCATAATTATTTATAGAATCACTAGCAAAATCTACATTATAAATCTTTAGTTTCAAATTTATATTATCAAATAAAAATAACTATAAAAATAGGAGGTTTTTTTATGAAACTTATTAAGGGATTTCAGGATAATCTAAATTCTAATTATCAGCTTAATGTAATAAATCTTATGAAGCATGCTGTTAGGAATTATAGCAGACAGGAAATAGTAAGCAGAAATCTAGATGGAACTCTATTTCGATATACTTATTCGGATGCTTATAAGAGAATGCAACGGCTAGCCAATTCCCTAGAAACAATTGGAATAAAAGTTGGAGATAGGATAGGGGTTATAGCATGGAATACCTACCAACATTATGAAATATACTTTGGGTTACCTGGAATAGGCGCGGTAATGGTGTCTTTAAATTTAAAACTTGCTCCACAAGATTTAGCATATGTAAT
>Ga0114922_10004755_pt1 | contig 12583 bp, 10 predicted proteins | sample AartaG_FD_100975 | JGI IMG/M metagenome (GOLD analysis project Ga0114922, IMG submission 100975) | Deep subsurface microbial communities from Aarhus Bay to uncover new lineages of life (NeLLi) - Aarhus_00045 metaG | ecosystem: Environmental > Aquatic > Marine > Oceanic > Sediment | place... | reverse complement strand
TCCGTCACGCCGACGGCGGGATAGCCATTTGTGCCAGGTACGAACCACCTCACGCCGGAACCGCCCCAACGCCGGAGCGTTGCCGGTGATCCCGTAGTACGCGAAGTGACCACGTAACTTCCGGCAAGCGAAGTGACCACGTAACTTCCGGCAAAGTGTTTGATGTTGCTCTGCAATCGGGCGGTGCCGGCTGATCCGACACCAGCGAGCGATCGTCCGTAATGCCCGACTTCGGCTCGTTTGACCCTACCACCGCAGTCCGGACAACGGTCCAAATGGTATTCCCAGACATCACTGAGGTCCTCAACCGCAAAGGGTTGCCGTTCGTGTTTCGGGTGACCCTTTTGACCGCCGATCTTCCGTCGTTGTTTCTTGCGTTTACCCTTGGCCTTCGGAGGCTTGACGATATCACTGGAAGGCGGCTTGGAGGATGTCTATTAGTTCTTGCGGAGCCTGGCGTTCTTTGCTTCCAGGTCGGAAACACGCTGTTCCAAGCGAGCAACCTGCTCCTCCAACCGCAGGATGATTGCGATCAACTCAGCATTCGTGCATGCTTCAAATCCAGTCGTGTTCACCATTATCGGGCGTCGGCGTGTTTCCCCTCCAGGATTTGATAAGAAACCCGTGAACGGTTACGGTTTCACAAACGCCGGAACCGCCCGTACCGAAGGCGATGCTTTAGCCGTCAGATCGTCGATGCGCTGTTTGAGTTTTTTGTTCTCCGCTCGAAGTGCATCGTTCTCCTGCCGCAACGATTCAATCTCTTCGCTCTGACCCGTCAACTCACGACGGAGCGAATTGATCTCCACCTGTAGCCAGTGGGAGTGATTCTCATGCATCCGTGTAATGCTGTCGCCATCCATGGCAACCGAATCGTACCATACCGATCATGTCCTTGCCAACGGTAAACAGTTACAACGCTCCCATTGCCGGAAATCGGGGCACCGGATCACGCGCCGGATGTGGTGTCGAGACCGAGCTTGCAGCCGAGCCGAGGGCGGTTTCCACATGAGCCGACGATCGCCGGCCGTAGCCGACAACTACACACATTTGCACTTCGTCGCTTGCAGTCTTAGAATATTTGTTTGCGGCTTTTGCCGCTGAATACGCAGAGGCGTAAAGAGAAAATGAGTGAACTGCGCGGGTTAAGCTCGCGCCGTGCATCCGTGCAGGTGGACGCTTGCGGGTTCTGTGGCCGTTTCGACGTTGTAGTCAGGTGCGCGTATCGATGAATGCCATAGAACTTGATCATATTTCAAAGACATTTACCGGGCATAAGGCCGTGGATGCTCTTTCGCTGGCCGTACCTGAAGGGTCGGTGTATGGATTCATAGGTCCCAACGGTTCGGGCAAGACCACTACACTGCGGATGATCATGGGTATTTATTATCCCGACGCCGGTTCGGGCTCGATCCGCGTTATTGGAGAAGAGCAAAGGGACGCGGTCAACGACCGCGTGGGTTATCTGCCGGAGGAACGAGGCCTGTATCGCAAGATGAAGGTCCGCGACCTGCTTCGATTCTATCTCGAACTCAAGGGGCGAACCGACTTCAAAGAAACCATCGCCGCATGGCTCGAGCGGATGGAGCTTTCGGACTGGGCGAACAAGAAGATCGAAACGCTGTCCAAGGGAATGGCCCAGAAGGTACAGTTCATCTCGGCGGTCATTCACGAACCGGAGCTGTTGATTCTTGATGAGCCGTTCTCCGGTCTTGACCCGGTAAACACCGATATTCTGCGTGACGTCGTGCTCGAGCTTCGCGGCAAGGGGAGCACCATAGTGTTTTCCACGCATGATATGAACGTGGCGGAGAGGATGTGCGACTTCATATTCATGATATACAAAGGTGGAAAGGTCCTGGATGGCACATTGGAGTCCATCCAGGACACCTACGGCAGCGACACCCTTCGGGTTAGACTTGACGGCAACGGGCGTGATCTGGGGTCCATTCCCGGCGTCGAAAAGATCACTGATTTCGGCCGGCTGCAGGAACTACGAATGCTTGAAGGTACGGACACGCAGGAGGTCTTGACACACCTCATGCAACGGGGACGGGTTTCCCACTTTGAGGTGACGCGCCCGTCGCTGCACGACATTTTTGTGCGGATCGCCAGGCCGGAGCCGGAGGAGGTCGACAATGCGTAAGATGATCGTTGTCGCCGTTCGCGAATACCAGGCCGCGGTGCGCACTAAGGCGTTCATCGTCATGCTGGTGGCGATGCCGATCATCATGGGCGGGGGCATCGCGCTCCAGGCCCTGCTGAGCGAGCGGGTCGACACCAGGCCCAAGCGGGTCGCGGTTCTCGACTACACCGGCCGGTTGTATGACGTGGTGGCGGAAGCGGCGAAGTGGCACAATGATAATGAGATACATGATGAAAACGGAAAACAGTACAAGCCTGCATATCTGTTTGAACCTATAAGAGGCGTTCCGGCTGACCGCGACGAAGCGGCGTACAAGTTGTCGCAGCGCGTTCGCAACAACGAGATACTCGCTTTCGTTATCATCGGGCCGGACGTGATACATCCGAGATCGGAAGCGGAGCCTGTTCGGGTTGTCTATCAGTCCAACACGCCAACCTACGGCGATGTGCATCGCTGGCTGAGGCACGTGATCACTGAACGTGTGCGTGAGATTCGACTCAAAGACGCCGACCTCGACCCGACTGTGATCGCCAAGGCGACTCAGCCCGTGCCGGTGGACAACCTCGGGCTTGTCTCACGGGACGAGGCCGGCAATATCATTGCAGCCGAGCAGACCAATGAGCTGGCGAACTTCTTCGTACCGTTCGGGTTGTTGATGTTGATGTTCATGGTGGTGCAGGTGGGTGCGACGCCGCTGATTCAAAGCGTCCTGGAAGAGAAAATGCAGCGTATTGCGGAGGTTCTTCTTGGTTCGGTGTCGCCGTTTTCCCTGATGATGGGAAAACTGTTGGGCATGGTCGGAGTGGCCCTGACGATCGCCACACTGTATCTTGTGGGGGCATTTGTTGCCGTCAAACACGCCGGCTATGAGCAGTTCTTCCCCGGGCACCTTGTCTTCTGGTTCGTGTTGTATCAGGGGCTCATGGTGCTTTTGTTCGGGTCGATCTACATTGCCGTGGGGGCGGCCGTGTCTGATTTTCGCGAGGCTCAGAGCCTGATGATGCCGGCCGTGATCTTCGTGATGATCCCGTTGTTCGTGTGGGTGCCGGTAGTCAAGGAGCCTACGTCTACCTTTTCAACGCTTATCTCATTCTTCCCGCCGGCCACGCCCATGCTGATGGTCGTGCGTCAGGCCGTCCCGCCGGGCATTCCTGTTTGGCAGCCGATACTGGGGGTTGCGCTGGTCATAGCAACCACCGTGGCGTGCATTTTCGCCGCCGGTCGCATCTTCCGCGTGGGCATCCTGATGCAGGGCAAGGGCGCTAATTTCCGCGAAATGGCCCGTTGGGTTCTGCACGGGTGATTGACCGCAGCTCAACCTTGCTGGCAGGAAATGAGCACAACGATACCTGTCATGGAGTGGGCGCTTTGTGGGACCGGCTGCTTGACAAATGCTGCTTCATAGATGGGTTAGACAATAGCCGGGATTCTGGAGCATTGGGGGGGGGACAGGCTGATCATTTGATGCCGACCGAGGCTGCAGTCACCCAGCGGCGCCAGTCCCCTGGATCATCCCGACCGCGAGCGGTGCACGCCGCACCGGGTTCCACAAAGGCCTCGGAAAGACTCGAGCCAGGCACGCAAAAGGGAATGAGCGAGATCAAGCGTCGAACGCTGCCCTTGCGGTCGTGCCGTGGAGTCACTTCACCCGCTGCCTTGCTGGCTTCAAGGACACGCGGGCGTGCGCACGGGCCCAACACGCCGCGGCCGTGAACGCAGGGGATCGAAATCCGTCGCACGGGACATCGATAAGCCGCGATGCTCAGCACATGCTCCGAGGAACACCGATTCCTTCCCCACAACCGCTGGAGGGGAACTCGCCCGCAGACGGCACTGAACGGCATTGACAGGCGTGATTCCCTGCTCTTTAATGTGGGCTAGGATCCGTCAACGAATGAGGTTTCAAGGCCGAGAATGCCATAATGCCGAAAACAGGGTGCTTCTCTATGTGTGGCGGACAAGACGACTCGGCGGGAGTGCAACCCTTTTTGCTTACGAGTCCCTATCGCTGGGGCGATTAGCTCAGTTGGCTAGAGCGCCTGCTCGACACGCAGGAGGTCACAGGTTCAAGTCCTGTATCGCCCAGTACGCTTTCCCGCAGCAAACCCCTTGTTTTACAGCGTTTTCGCTCACCTTGCCCCTCCGGGTGTTGAAGCCGCACTCGCCCTTTCAAAGCCTTTCGGATGCTCAAAATAACTCCCCAGACTGCCTTCCGATGTAGGCCGTCGGAGAAACCGCCTGTTGCCGTGTTTCCGGCGTAGGCCACTGGCGGCGAATCAGTGACGGAAAGGAGCGTCATCCGAGCGAGGGGTCGGACACGGTAGCTATCGCCTGCGGGGATGGGGAGGTCTATGTCCCCTTCCCGTCAGCAGACCCTTCCGACTCAGCCGTGCGCCACCTACGACTCCACCGCAACAAACCACCCCCTATCGGTATGGGACGTGTGTGGCGAACACCTTGCCCGTCGCAGTCGATTTTCCTTCTCGTGAGCCAGCCACGCCCCCGCTGCAGCGGGCCAGCCCACAGGAAAGCGGGGGCAGGTTCGGGCGGCGTCAGGAATTCGGCGTCATCGGTCGGCACTTGAGCAACGGAAAGCGCCATCCACTACACGATGATACAGGGGCTCGCAGACTCATTCGAGCGCCAAAGTTAATTGTTCAACATGGATCGGCCCGCGATCACGGCCTTGAGGTACCTTTGATCGCTGTCGGCTCGGAAGTGCTTCGATGGAGCTTGCTATTCTTTTTCCTCTTCAGTACGCTTACGCTGGTCTCTTGGCTCAACGTCTTCACTTGGGCTCCGCTAAGGATGAGCAGACCGATGACAAACCTCGAATCTCTGGCCGAGGACACATGTCACAACCTTCTGAATGCGCGCCACCTGAAGGCGATCTGCCGCTGGAGGGCCTTCAATCCACCTAAGGGGGACAAGAAAACGCTGGCTTCCTACGTTGCGCCGCGCCTGCTTGAGACCAGTGGTGTGGCCGAGGCCATGGCGTCGTTAGAGGAACCGTGGCTTCTTGCTCTCCACAAAACTGCCATGGCTGAAGAGACCGCGGACTTGAACGATCTTCGCACGATCGTTCAGCCTGGACGCAACGCCTATGCGACCGACTATCGGGATCTGTTCCGGAGGGTCGCTGACGGCTTGCTGAACCGTGGGGTGGTGCTTGTCGAGGATCGGCAGGGGTACCTTTTTGAGCGACGGAGCCGCTTTGAGCGCCTCGCTTTTCACTTTCCTGAGGTCTACCGTCCTTTGCTTCCTCCCTATCCGGCGACCACCGAGCATCTCGGCGATCACATCCAGTCCGGCGATACCATCCGGTTCTGTCGTAAGGCTCTACAGAAGGCGGTTCTTAACGCCGCTTCCAGGCAACCAGTCAGGTCGGACGGGTTCCTGGGCCGAATCGCTTGCACCATCTCCTTCCGGGAAGGCATGCTCAGGTTCGGGAAAGCCCCCGTGCTCGATCTTGAATCGTTCTTGCGCCACATCCGAGCCGAGTGGGCACATGCCGAATTGACATCGAACGACTCCAGGAAATCCAAGCCCACGAGTGGGTCCAAGCGAGGTTTCCGCCCGGCTGCGTACATCCTCTCGCACCTGCCGCCGGGCGAGGGAATCACAGTCAGAGGTTTGCGAGCAGCCCTTTCCGGCATTGGCTATGCTGTGTCGGAGGAGAAGCTGACCAGCTTCTGCCAGGATGGATACGAAGCCGGATTGCTGGCTCGACGAAGTGACGGGCACAAGACCTGCTATGCTGCTGCAGACGGCGCTGCGGCGGCGCCGGAAGACGAACCGCTCGTCTTCCGCGTCGACGACACAGGCATTGAGGTAGACTTGGAACGAACCGGCCTGCAACCCCTGCTGGAGCTTGCATCCGTCTGCCGGGTGCAGCCGGCGAAGAAACACTTGCACGTCTTGCCGGACATCGTTCTTCTCGGTCGAGCCGCACCGCGCCTGAGGCGGTTTTCGACCCTGCAGAAGGTTCGGGCCTCCTCTCCGGCCTTCCACAAGGCATTGGCACACGTGGAACGAGCGCAGGGGAAACTCATCCTCCATGAGGGACTGCTCGTTCTGCGAATCGAAGACTTGGGTTTTCGCATGTTGCTCTCCCACCAGTTTGGGGACAACGTACGCGTTCTCGCAGGACCTTACATGGCCATGCCACGCGGTTTTGCAGGACAGGCGGAGAGACTGGCCCGCAAAGAGGGCTTCTCCCCGAGGAGGATACATTGTGGACGCCCACAAGTGGGACTTGTCCCCGACGACGGCTGCGACCCGCGCTGACATCAATGTCAAGGGACTGAACATTCTGCCGGCCGGCGTTGTGGATCTCCGCCGGGATGTGTACCGGTTCGTTGAATACGTTAAGGACAAGGGGCTGGTTCGTACCAAGCGGCTCAATCAGATCCCCAAGACCGCGGCGCGTCACCTGGCCAAAATTCTCTCCCATGTCGGCGACACCAAGACCACAGAAGAGGCAGAGGATGAACGTACTTGCTGGGCCGACCATGTATCCCATGTGGCGCTGGAACTGGGGCTGGTATCCTTCGACACCGAAGGCGTGTACGAGGGCTATACCAGCGCTGAGCCCTGCTACCCCGACAACGAGATCCGCGTCAATGAGCAGGCATGGGACACCTATCTGAAGAAGACTCCCCTCGAGAAAGAGAAGGCGATCCTCGAGACATATCTGAAAATGACGCCGAACGAGTTCTTCAGTGCCCCCACCCTCGTCGGCGGCCAGCCATTCGACCGGTGGGGGTGCGCCACCGGACCGGCTTCCCGAATGAACCTTCCCAAGATCCGACAGGGCCTCCTGAAGTTCCTGACGAGCCTCGAACCGGATGTCTGGTACGAATTCCGCGAGACGGTGGAGCGTCTCAAGACGCACTGCCCTACCCTTATCCTCGATCCCAGTACACGGGGGCCCGACAACGAGTCCCAAACGCGACTTCGCCGTTGGGAGTTCGAGCGCCGTTTCAACAAGAAGAAAAAAAACGTGGGCAAAAAACCCGAGCCGATCCTGGAGGACATCTACACTAACTTCCGCGAGTTCGACGCCCGTCGGAACCAATGGGATCGCGGCAGCGAACGCCAGATCACATCGAAGACTCCGGACGCCTTTCAACGCGTTGAAGGACGCTATCTCGATTTCTTCATGCGCGAAATCCCATATCTCTGCGGCTTCGTGGACCTGGCCTACCGGAAGTCGACCGACCGCCGCGGACTGGAAGTCTCTCCTCCTTTCGAGCGTCTTCGAGCCTTCCGCCTGACTTCGCGTTTCTCCCGGATCATGGGTGAGGACGCCGGATTCAACGCGGTCAAGGTCACCGTACTCCCGAACTTCGAAGTGTTGGTGGAGACTCCCTCCTTCCCGGATGTGATCCTCCAAATGCTGACACCCTACACGACGCCGGTCCATGAAGAGGGGCCTATTCATCGGCTGCGACTCGAGAAGAAGAAGGTGGTCGAAGCGGCTGCGCAAGATCGGAGGGCGCATCCCCCCGTGCAGCTCCTGGAGGGACTGACCGGCACGTCCCTGCCGCAGAGCGTGGCGGTGCAACTTGTTTCCTGGTTCGAGCGGGGAGACAAGGTCGTTTTCTACGAGGACTTTGGTCTATTGGAGTTTACCGGGCGCGCGGAGGCGCGAAAGAAAGCCCTCAGCGAGCTTGGCAAGCTCGTTGAAGACGACAGGTTGGATGGATTCGCCATTGCTCGTGATCCAGATCGCGCGTTTCGCCGGCTGGAGGAGGAGCTGCATGTCCCGCTCCGCGTCAAGCATCGGGAGAAGGCCTTCAGCTCGTGCCCCGGGCGGCTCAAAGCGACCACCAAGAAGGGCGGGCCTTCCCCCACGTCGAGGAAGGACCCCGCGCCACCGGCCATGAAGGTCCACCTCGAAAGCGAGGATCTGGTGGGCTACCGCACGTCCAGCGCCTCTCTCCTGACCGCACTTCAAGACGCAATTCGCGGGGAGGCAAGAACCTGCGCCCTTGTCGGCAACGATTTGCTCGTCATCTCTGCATCGGCCCTTCCCAAGCTTCGGGCAGTTCTCCGTCACCTGTCGGACCGCTTCGCTGTCACCATGGAGGCAACCGGCTCGATCGAGCCGATGGACCGTGCGCTCTGCGCCGACCGGCCAGTGGCATCATGACCTACAACTCACAGAACCCGCTGATCGTGCAAGGCGATCATACTGTCCTGGTCGAGGTGGACAGCCCACGGTATGAGAAAGCCCGCGACCATCTTGCGCGGTTTGCCGAGCTTGTGAAATCTCCGGAGCACGTGCACACATACCGGATTACGCCACTGTCCATCTGGAACGCTTCGGCAGCAGGCATGGCCGCGCAGCAGATCCAGTCGGCGTTGAACGAGTATGCCAAGTACGACGTCCCTGGCCACGTACTGACGGAGATCGACAACTTTGCGAGCCGCTACGGGCGGCTCAGACTCCACCGAGGTGATGATGTCCTTCGGCTCGAAGCTGCGGACGCCCCGCTGGCGGAGGAGATCTGGCGTAGTGAAGAAGCGCGCAAGTATCTCGAATCGCGCGATGGCGCACTGGGCTTTCACATCCTCCCGCTCAACCGGGGCCGACTCAAGCAGGTTCTGGTCAAGATCGGCTGGCCCATCGAAGACCTGGCCGGCTACGTGGATGGAGAAGCGCTCGATGTCGCTCTGCGCGACGTTACCGGCGAAGGGCTGCCGTTTTCGCTTCGGCCCTATCAGTGGGAAGCGGTCAACGTGTTCTATGCCGACGGCGAATCCACTGGCGGCTCCGGCGTAATCACCCTTCCTTGTGGAGCGGGGAAGACGGTGGTCGGGATGGGCGTGATGGCCCGAGTCTCGACCTCGACGTTGATCCTGGCTACGAACGTAACGGCCGTCCGTCAGTGGATTCGCGAGATCCTCGACAAAACGAATCTCCGCCCCGAGCAGGTCGGCGAGTACACCGGGCACGCCAAGGATATTCGCCCCGTCACCGTCAGCACGTATCAGATTCTGACCTACCGGCGGAGCAGGCAGGAAGAGTTCGTTCACTTCGGTCTGTTCGACGGCCGGGACTGGGGATTGATCATCTATGACGAGGTTCACCTGCTGCCCGCGCCGGTGTTTCAGCTTACAGCTGACATTCAGGCGCGCAGACGGTTGGGGCTGACTGCGACACTCGTACGCGAAGATGAGCGCGAGGATGACGTCTTCGCCCTCATCGGCCCGAAGAAATATGACATCCCCTGGAAGATCATGGAGAGTCAGGGCTGGATTGCCACGGCTGTCTGCACGGAGGTCCGCGTTCGACTCCCGGAGGATCTGCGGATGGAGTACGCGGTGACGGATCGTCGCCGAAAGTTTCGCTTCGCCTCTGAGAACCCGGCCAAGTTGCCGGTGTTGCGGCGAATCCTCGACCGCCACCGTGACGAGCAGACGCTGATCATCGGCACTTATGTCGATCACTTGCGTGCCATCGCTGATGAGTTGAAGGTACCGGTCTTGACGGGACAAACCTTAAGCGCCCAAAGAGAGAAACACTATGAGGACTTCCGCGCCGGGCGGTTACCCGTGCTTATCGTTTCGAAGGTCGCCAACTTTGCGGTTGACTTGCCCGATGCGGCTGTGGCGATTCAAATCTCGGGTACTTTCGGCTCGCGACAAGAGGAAGCCCAGCGCCTTGGCCGGCTGCTGCGTCCCAAAGCGGGAGCCAATCAGGCCCACTTCTATACCATTGTCACACGCGAGACTGTCGAACAGGACTTTGCCCTCAGACGCCAGCTTTTCCTTACCGAGCAAGGCTACGCGTATGAGATAATCGATGCCGGCGTGGTGGGTTGCGAAGAGCACGCTGAAGACCGCGCAGGCTTCAGGCGTGCGGCTGGGTTCGGGAATGCAACATGAAGCTCTTTGATATCGACTGGCTTGATTTCTTCGATTGCCTGCCCGTGTGGGAGCTCCTACCTCCCAGCGGGTGTGCATCGCACATATCCAGGCTGCAGCGAGGCTCCAAGCTAATCGCGAAACTCCATTCCGAACCTCGCGAAGAACTTCGCCACCTTCGTGTACGCCTCTGTGATACTCCTTGCCCTTATCCCATGCTTCTCGGGCATCTCAAATGCCAGAGGCTGGGGAGGTACAATCTTCATCTCCAGAGATACCGGCGTCTTCCCGGAATCCCTCACCTTCAAGACAGCCACATAGCGAATCCAATGCCTGCCTCTTGGATGGAAACCGAGGATTTGCTCATCCGATTCAAACACGGTCTTTGGCCTTGCCGTGGCCCCATCATCACAAGATCTGGCCTTTGAGGGCCTTCAGCCGTTTGATTTTCTCAACCAGTTCGGCCCCGCCCGGACGATCCTCCAGATCTGCAAAGAATCGCTCGATGCTGATGACCTCCGCGTTCGGTAACCGTTCACGGCCCAGCGCGGATTAGTGAGGGAATCGGCTGATCGTTGAAGTGGGCGTTGACGGCGTGGCGTAGGCATTCGAATACCGATCGTTGTTGTTGGGCGCATGTTGCGATCGCAGTCCAGATGCGTTCGCACCAGCGTTGCCCGCGCTGGCTGCGGGTGCCTTGGGTGATGCGGCGGTCGATGACCACGAAGCGTATGGCTTGTTCCGCCAGGTTGTTGGTCGGTGACACGCCGCCGAGATCCGATACTCGTTGACACCGGCCTCTCGGCACGGCTACAATGCGGGCCGGAGGCTGCTGTGGCGGTCAACCCGCACAGGAGTATGCTGTTATGGCCAACGACTATGTCCCGCGCCCGGACGCCCAGTTCCATGCTTGGCGGAACAACTTCGTCACGGACGTCAACGGCCACCTAGCCGACCTGGCGCTCGCGGCCGGCGTGATGGGGGCCGAGATCTGGGGCAGGGTAGCGTGGGCGTCTCGCCCGCGAAGCTGCAACCTGCCGCCGACTCCGCCCGCTACCGGTTGGCCGCCCCAGAAAACGCATAGTTGAGACAAAGAGAGGACAGAAATAGGTGGCTGTCCCCATTAACTTTGGAGAGCAACTCCCATGGGCACGGTTATCACAGTGATGAATATGAAGGGCGGTGTCGGGAAGACCACCGTAGCGGCTCACCTGGCCGGCTTCTTCGCCCGGTACAAGATTCACGACAAGACGCGTCGCGTGCTTCTCATTGATTACGATGCGCAGTTCAATTTGTCGCAGATGTTCCTTCCGGCTACTACCTACTTCGAACTCGAGAAGCAACGGAAAACCAGTCTTGCCATCCTGTAGGACGACGAGACAGACATCGATCCCTACCACATCCAGGTGCCGGGCAACCACGATCCTCCGCGGGTATCGAAACTCAGGCACAACATCTACAGGCTCAAGAACGGGGGTTGCTTAGATATTCTCCCGTCTACGCTCGACCTAATGTACGTCGCATTGGGTCAATCCGAAAAACGCACCAGACCGCTGGAGGAACGCTTCTCCAAGTTCATAGTCGAACGCAGACGTAGGTACGAGATCGTAATGATCGACTGCCATCCCGCAGGCTCAATCCTAACCAAGACATCCCTTCAGAACTCTGATCACGTGGTCATTCCTGTAGCACCGGACCTATACGCCGTTCGCGGCGTCGGCCTAATGATGCGCTTCATTGCCGCTAACCGACCCGACCACAACGCACCGCGTCCACATATCCTATTCAATAACACACAACGACGCGGTGTGGCGCCTGTTGAGGCTCAGATCCGGCGCGATCCATCTTTTGCCCCGTTCTGCCTTCGCAGCACCTTAAAGCATTACCAAGCCTTTGCCGATCCGATTGGTGGGAAGGACTTTGTCTGGTACAGCAAGAAGCCGTGGAGTACGCGGGCCTTTGCGAGTGCCCACGCCGTTGCAAACGAACTCGCAGAGAGGATTGATGTGAGTGACTCATGAAGCGAACTAGGATCAGAGAGCGCGCGATCAGAATAGCAGCCGGTTCACTTATTTCGAGTGATCTTTCACTCGCAGAGCTCTCCGAAATCGGACGGAGCCTACGCGAAGATCCGTCGCTGACCTCAGAGCTCGGTCATCTTCTGGAAGAGACCGCGCACACTCTAAGATCATCCCGGAGCGCGACGAAGAGAGGTCAGGGAAAGGCCAGAACGGACCCTGAGGCGCTGAGCCTGGTCGAGCAGATTTTGTCGGTGTTTAAGAGGAGGCGCAGCGCGAAGAAGACGGTTATCGCGAGGCTGCAGGGGCTGGATGGCAAGGAGGTTGGATTGCTCGATCACGCATGGACATTGCGCGAGATCGTGGAGACATTTGTCACTCGCGCGCGGCCCGATACAGTTGGTCAACTGCTCTGCGACCTTGGCTTAGTACCTCATAAACCCACGGCCTCTGGCCGTGGACCGGAATAGGTTCGGACCGTTCCGGCGAGTATCTTAAGCGCGTAGGTTTTCCCTCCAGGAAGGCCCGTTGGGGCGGGAAGGAGAAC
>Ga0114922_10004754_pt1 | contig 12583 bp, 9 predicted proteins | sample AartaG_FD_100975 | JGI IMG/M metagenome (GOLD analysis project Ga0114922, IMG submission 100975) | Deep subsurface microbial communities from Aarhus Bay to uncover new lineages of life (NeLLi) - Aarhus_00045 metaG | ecosystem: Environmental > Aquatic > Marine > Oceanic > Sediment | place: Aarhus... | reverse complement strand
GAAAGGAAAGAAAAGCGGACAGCAGCCTTCAGAACATTGTGGAAGGCGGCTGCTGCCGCTTGTCTCGTAATTAGCGTATCAGTATGGCTGGTGGTATCGAACCCCAAGACGCCCGAAAAACGCGTTTCCCGGCAGATACCGTCGCCGCTGGCAACTGCTATTAAGATTGAACTGCTATCGAACAGCGGGAGCACTCCACTTCCAGCCGGCCGGGATATCTCAACCTCTGCTGACGAACTGAAAACTCTTCTCATCAACGGCCGACACCGACTCGTGATGAAGGCAGATTCGACCCTTGCAATTGAGCCGTTTGAGCAGGACGGCCACCTCGGCTGCATGGTAAGACTGTCTTTGGGAGAAATATTCGCTCACGTCGAGCACAATGGTAATCTGTTCGTCGTCAGTACAACCCATGGCAGGGCCGTAATTACGGGTACGACCTTTGATATCAAGACCACGAACGATAGCACGATGCTGGTGGTTGCTGAAGGTACCGTTCATTTCGGGTCGGAAGAAGGTTTCGTGGAAGTAACAGCGGGCCATACCTCCGAGATAGCGGGGCAATCAGCCCCCACTAAACCCGCAGTGTGCAATACGGCTGAACTAACAGCGTGGGCAACTGGCCATGAGCTTAAAACCGCATTAGCCAAGATAGGGTCTTTCTCGGATGCCTACGACCTCACCGACTTTTGGCTTAGTGCGATGTCAGGCCCAATTAACCTTGAGAGCATTGACTACGAGGACTGGATTGAGGAAAAGCGAGACTGGTTCAAGCGAGAATTCCCGTGGATATTCCAACTTAGAGATGCTTTGGCAAAAGAAGGAATTGACGTTGATTACCCAGAATTATTAATCCAATCGTGCGATATTTGGCAGTTTGTATACCCGGAAACCTCGCCTCAACAAATTCCCATTCTCTACTTCGATCCACTGCTCAAAACAGCTTCCAAGTATGGGTTTGATAAGCAATGGTTAATGGCAAACATTCCCGCAACGAAGTCTGCAATCGATAAGCCTGTGGCCGCAAAAGGCAGATTTAGCGGCTTAAAGGCGTTTGAGCAGTGGGCGAGTTGTTTTGAGCAGGTGCGAAAATCATTAGAGGAACTGGATTCGGGCGCACTATTATGTTCACTTCACGCCGACACTTACTTAGCCAATACCAGAACATTGGCCTGGTTTAGCATAAACGACGGCAAGCACCTATTCAGGCCGGAAGATAAAACTGCAATATTGGCTTTACTGCAGACAGAGGTGAACACCGCCAACAAACTCACCGGGAAGATCATCGAGTTGTTACGGATGAGTCAGAGCGAGCCTTGTGGTGAATGCCAGGGATTGGTTGATAAAGTTGTCGAAGACATAAGCGCAATAATGAGCAGCGAAAAAGGGATTTTGGAATATGAAGCTCGCAAGTAACACACTACTGAAGGTATTGGGAATATTGCTGTTAGTTGCAGCAGTTCTGATGGGTAAGAACGTTTTCATCCCATCTGTCAACTTATGTACCTACCACCTGAGATAAAGGGAGTTTACATAGTTCTGAAGGCTCACTGATGGTTTTGTTGATTAATATTACAGACCATTTTGACAAGGTGATTATTGACACCTGGATAAGAAGCACGGCCTCTTGTTAGCGGTTAATATTAGTAGATAAGGAGTATTGGAGATGCCATTAAAGCATACAAGCCAAAAGCGGATAAGGTTATATATGGGTATCCTATTGGTGGTTATGGTGTCGCTGTTCCTTATTATTGCATTAGCAAGCGACAATTTCCGGATAGGTCAATCAAGCGAATCTGCGAAAAAAGATTCTTTGGGAAGAGTTGACAAAAAAGAGCATTCAGCCGTAAAAGTTTCGAACAGTTCAGATACACTGATGAATAACATGTCCCAGATTCCTCTTAATAGCAAAAATGAAAAACTAGTCCAAGATCAGATGGAAGAGGTTGATGGTATGTTGGAAGATTTAGTGTTACCTGAAATGGAAGATAGAATTAATAGAATATTGCTTGAGTTAAAATATTTACCTGAAATCAAGAAACGAAATAAGATCTTTCTGGCTCAAGATGAAGCTATTAAAACATATCCGTCATATGTAGGAGTTCGTGACGGGCTATTTCGTGAAATAGAAGAAGATATGGACATAGAACATGCAACAAATCCAGAACTTGTGCAAGCTGCATTGATGCTTCGCCAGCAGTACTGGGATGCCGGGGGGGATTTGTCGAAAAGTGCCTATGTCTGGGCTTATAAAGCTCGCATTTTATTGGAGATAGCACATGAGCGTGAGCCTCATGATTTGAATATAATTGATGAGTTAATAGAGACAATTCAATCCACAACAGCGAATGCATTTTATGAGGAGGATGGGAAAAAGAGGATTGCCAACACGGGCTGGTATGACAGGATATTGGAGCTACGAACAAGCCAGTATGCACAGATATGCCGAGAGGTAGCTGAAGGTCGATCCCCGCGTCTGCAGGATCTTGTATGTGGCAGTGACTTGGTGTGCATGCTTGCGAGAAAAGACAAGGTTCAGGCAAGAGCCATATTAAATTGGCTCTCGGATCATGCTGAACGTGGCGGATGGGCTCCGTACGAGAAGTTTATCTCCCGTGCGAGGGACAAATGGTTAGACGATGAAAAGTACAATGTGTATTGGCCGATATATGACGACATGCCCCAGGAGAATGATCCCTATGCAGGTTTCAGGAATTGCAGACGACTTCCATCGTACAGGGGATTCAATGAAGCAAAACTGCCCTTGCGTTACCGTTGGGAGGGTGACATAGAGTCGCTTCCCGACTACGTGGACAAAAAGAGATATGGGGAGGATAGTTGAAATTACTAAATGAAAAGGAAAGTTATGATTGAAGTGATGGATTACAATCAAGTTGTGAATGTTGGCGTGGTGGAATGGCAGTTTGTGAATCTTGTACGGCATCATGTAGTTGCACTTGTGATTTCGGTGGCGGAAGCAGCGATTGCACCAGCGGAAGCACGCACGATGACGCTGCCATGCCTAGGTATAACAGAGACCACCCAACTGGTTCCTAGAATGCTGAGGTGTTAGGACGCAGAAGCTGATAGATTCAGTAGACTGTGCGTGGCAGACTACTGAGAAACATTATTGTGGAAATTACTAATTGAAAGGGAAAGTTATGATTGAAGTTATGGATTACAATCGAGTTGCCAGTGTTGGCGTGTTGGAAACGCTAGTGGACCCCGTCATGGCAGTCTGTGAATCTTGTACGGCAGCATGTAGTTGCACTTGTGAATTCGGTGGCGGTTCGCCCGAGTGCACCAGCGGAGGCACGCACGATGACGCTGCCATACCTAGGTATAACAGAAACCACCCATCTGGTACCTAGAATGCTGAGGTGTTAGGACGCAGATATGGACAGACTGCTGATAAAGGAAGTCGTCTGTCCATATTGTCTGGAGCAGGGCTTTGGTCGGACATGACAAGTGCTCCAACTATGGCTTCGGGCTGAAGTTCGAAGAAAAAGAATAACAATAATGTATTTGACTTCTATAGACATGTTTTTAGCAGGAAATTGTAAATGAAGGATTTTTTATATAAGACATTGGATAATTGGGAACATTGGCAGGGGATTCTGCCAAATCGTTTGAAGCCATTCGTTCATAAGTTTGATACGAATACAAGCAAATGGATATACGATGTCAATACAGGCAGGATAGTGCGAGTAGATGCTGTTGTGTGGGACATAATTGACGAATATGGCATTCTAACGAGGGATGAGATAATTGAGAAGTACACAAATCGTCACAGTAGTGTGAAGATAGGTGGCGCCTATGATGAAATCACCGACGCACGAGAAAACCAAAGGTTATTTCTAGCAGAATACCCTAACGAGGATGAAATTGTCTTTAAAAAAGAAAAATCACACGTTGAAAGAGAACTTGAGGGCAATCTAAAAGGGCTGTCACTATGTGTAACGGAAGCATGCAACTTTCGATGTTCCTACTGTATCTATGGAGGCCGCTACGATGATTGGCGGCGGCATTCAGAAAAACGTCTATCAGAAAGGCATGCACTGGCCGCTATCAATGATTTTCTCAAGCATAGCAGATACAAGGAGATTGGTGAACCACGTATCTTAACCTTCTACGGAGGTGAGCCGTTGCTCGAATTATCGCTGATAAAGAAATGTGTCGGTCACGTTAAAGAAAAGGGCCAAAACGATATTTCATTTTCGCTTGTTACAAATGGATATCTGTTAACGGAAGACGTTGGCAACTTTCTGGCATCGAATAGATTTCACATCCAGGTTAGCATGGACGGGCCTAGGCAGATTCATGATCGCAATCGTCGTCATTGTAATGGTTCTGGTACTTATGATACTATCGCTGAAAATGTGCGATACTTTGTTGAGAAGCACCCCGAGTATACCTCCAATGGCAGACTTCAGATACATGCCACTCTCACACTATCAGGAAATGCGCAAGAAGTGCAATCCTTCTTTTGTTCGGATCAGTTCGATCTGTGTGATACTAAGGTATTCGTTAGATTGAATCCTGTAGCACTTAGTGGATTCCCCGACAAGACATTGCCAGATCCTTCTGATCCCAGCCGGGTCCCTGGACTGGATCTACTGCACAATGAATACCTGAATTTCTGTGCCGAGGATCGGGTCGATCCACGAAGCCGTGCTTGGGCAATTATGGAAACGTTGTTTCAAAACGGATACCTGGATGTGCATCGGCGTGCAGTGGCCCTGAAGGGGGAACAACTGAAGGGCGGATTCCTTGGACCTCAATCCATCTGTATTCCTGGATGGTTGCGATTGTTCGTAGATACTAACGGTGACTATTACCCATGCGAACAAGTTCCTACCTTGAACGCTTTTAAGCTTGGCAGCGTTGAAAAGGGAATAGATATATCATATGCATTCGACTTGATCACCCAGTTCATGAGTCTTAACCACCATCAATGCGTTTTCTGTTGGTGCGTTCGCAACTGCCGTGTTGGCTGTCTCGCAAGCGTTAAAGCGCTGACTGAAGGCGAGAAAAGAAAGGCGTGTGCCAAGTATCGCAGAATCTGCCATGATCGACTTATTCGTTACTGCAAAGTGCTTGAAACCAATCCTCGAGCATTCGATCATCTGAACAAAGGAGAAGGTCGGGACATTATTGTACCTATAAAAAGGTCAGAGAAAGATTGGGAACCAAGTCTTACTATGCCCCCCTGAGTAGCATGAAAACAACGATAAAGAATATCCCAAAAAACTGTTTATAAACGATGATTTATAGAAAAGGGAGGTAGCTCAGTAGTGGTCGAGCAGAATTGTGGACAGTCATATCAACGTGGGATTAGTAAGGAGGAAGCACTAGGGAACGGCATCTGTAGTAATACTTCGCAGCCGTTTGTTCACAAGTTTGAAACTCCAAAGCATAAGTATCTGTTTGATGTAAACACAGGTCGAATCCTGCGAGTTGACGTGGTTACCTGGGACATCATTGAGGATGTCGGAGTGCTCACAGTGGAAGAAGCTGTCGAGAAGTATCAATCGGTTTATGATAAAGATAGGATAAGATCCGCATATATGGATGTAGTGCATGTTCAAAACCATGATGGTCTTCTTCTTATTAAGTATCCTGATGCTATAACGTTACCAGTTACTATCAAGGATATTGAGACTGCCATGGGGATTGGACGTAGAAAGCTCATTCTATGTGTGACGGAGAACTGCAATTTCAGATGTAAGTATTGTTTGTATGGCGGTAAATACAACAGTTGGCCGGTCCATTCAGACAAGTGCATGACTTGGGAGATTGCACACAGGGCCATTAAGGACTTTCTGGATCATGGTAGCTATTACGAAAACTCTTCTAAAAGGATAAGAACTATCAGTTTCTATGGCGGGGAACCGCTTATTGCCTTTCCTCTGATCAAGCAGTGTATATCGTATGTAAGACGAAAAGTGAAATCTGAAATTGACTTTCAGATTACGACAAATGGTTCTTTGTTAAAAGATGACGTTGCTGATTACCTAGCAACAGAGAGAGTCAGGATATGCGTAAGCTTAGACGGCCCCAAGCATATTCATGATATCAACCGCCGTTTTCTGAATGGATCTGGGACATGGGATACTGTTAAGCAGAATATTGAGGTGTTCCTGAAAGATCATCCGGAATACAAGGTTAACGGCAGATTCTCGACGAACAGTGTGTTAGGACCATCGGCCAATGTAATGGAGGTTAACGATTTTTTTACTTCTCCGGAAATCTTTCCTCCTGCCGTCAAGGTGAACGTTGATCCGATGTCGCCTTTTGGATGGAATAACTCAACAGGTTTAGGCACGACGTCACATATTCCACATAGTACTTATTCACTGCTTTCGGACTTCCTGGGTAAGTTAGCTAGTGGTAGTGTGAACAAAGATCCAGACAATATCACGTGGCGTATGCAAAGATCACTATTTGAAAGATCCTATTTGCAGATTCACAAGCGGATAGTAACGGACGACTGCCTCACTCTTTCAAGAGAATTAATCGGACCACGTTCGATGTGTATTCCCGGAATGCATACCTTGCTCGTTGCGGCCAGTGGAAGCTACTACCCATGCGAACGTGTTCCTAGTGCAAGTGGGCTTGAGATCGGGAACGTTTGGTCAGGTATGGACATTCCACGTATTTATGAGTTGATGCAGAAATTCTATGAGTTTAATCGCGAGCAATGTAGCCGTTGCTGGTGTGTGGTTCAGTGCTCCGTTGGTTGTTTTGCCAACATTGTTGTTGGTGGAGTTCTTAGTGATGAGGGAAAGCAAGTCCAGTGCAGTACTCACCGAATAAGTCATCACCACACACTAGCCGAGTACTGCGAGATACTGGAGTCCACGGGGGAGGCGTTTGATTATATGGATAGGATAACTGTTGAGTGACGTATCTGATTACAAAGAGTATATAGGATGACTGCCTCCAAATAACGCAGCATACCTCGTGCGATGCTTAGGGTGAGGATGTGGGTATAATGATTACAAAGCTCTGACATCTTTTTTCTTGCCAGAAAAGTGTCGAAGGAATCCCAAAGTTATGGTTTTTTGCTGTTTAAAGCTTCCTTCAAGAAAGGCGCCGTTTAGCTACAAAGCCAATCAGTAATATTAAAAAGGTCTGTGCAATTGCCGTCTCAACAGAAACATATCTCTACTTTGGTTTTGAGAGTATTACCATTTACTTTTAAAACAATCTGGGATTCAGGCCGCTGGCTATTTTTGTCAATAACATTAACGAATGTTCTAAGTGGTGTATTGCCGGTAGCCAGCGTTTTCATTGAGATGAAACTGCTAAATGAAATAGTTGCGCTTTTGCAGCCTGGACGTACAACTGAGTTCGCAGATATATGCCTATGGATTGGCATCCGTCTCTTGATTTCCTCAGGTTCCATGTTGCTGGCCCGGGCGAACTCTTTGCTGGTATTCACGCTCGGAAAGCATGTAACTCTCAACATGGGTACGCAAGTACTAAATAAGTTGTCAATGCTCGATATGGTCAACCTAGATGAGCCGGAGGTCTATGATAGAGTGACAAGAGCGTCTAACCAGGCTAGAGAAAAACCTGTACGCATCTTAATGAGGCTGAACAGGGCAACCCGAAGTTTGATTACGTTCTTCTCGATGGGGGCGCTAATCGCATCCTTTTCCCTAGTACTTTTCATTACAATGTTTGCAGTGTGTGTACCTATGCTTGTAATACTAGCATGTTACGCAGAGAAGCACTACAAAGCGATGTACATCCGCACTGAAGAACAAAGAAAAGCAGATTACCTGCAAAGGATCATGACAAGCAGAGACCAAATTCCTGAAATAGTCAGTTTGGGTCTTTGGCAGCACCTCATTGGGAAATGGTTCTCCTTATCAAGGAAATTTGTATTACAGGATATAAGAATCTTAAAAAGCCAGAGCGTTGCAGAATCCATAGTCCAAGTAATGGTTGTCGTCAGCGAAGCGATAGCCTTGGGATACACCATTTATGTAGGGATCACGAGACTGCTAACGGTCGGTGAAATCATGATGTATTCTCGTGCCTTTTCCAGCGGATTAAGCTGTCTTCATACTATTGTAGAAAATGTGTCCGGGACATATGAGGATGTTCTATTTTTCTACAATTATTTAGAATTGCATGATACGCGATCCTGCATGAATGTTATCTGCGGTACCAGACCGGTTCCTGCGGATATTCAATGCATAGAACTGAAGAATGTAACTTTCAGATATCCTGAAGCACAATGTGATGTACTTAGAAATGTGAGTTTTCGCCTTGAGAGATCCCGTACCACTCTCCTAGTAGGTAAAAACGGGGCTGGAAAGACAACCTTGATACGGTTACTCATGAGATTATACGATCCCTGTGACGGACGAATACTCATCAACGGCACTGACCTCAGGGAGTTTGATATAAAAGAACTACGTCGAGCAGTTGGTGTAAATTTCCAGGACTATGCTCGTTTTTCCCTTTCAGCCAGAGAGAATATTGGATATGGATGTATTGTGGACCTGCTGAATGAAAACAAGATCATGAAATCGGCGGAACAGGCAAAAGCGTGGGGTTTGATCAATCAACTGCCTTTTGGATTGGATACGATTCTGAGTCGTGCATTTACTGGTGGTGTCGAACTTTCAGGTGGACAGTGGCAAAGGATCTCACTATCTCGACTGTTTATGAAGGATTCCCCGATTGTAATTTTTGACGAACCTAGCGTTAGTTTGGATATAGATGCTGAAGCCCAATTAATACAGGAAATAATGAAGATGGCACAAAATAGGATATGCTTGATAGCATCTCATCGGATGTTCAAGCCGGGCATTGCCGAGCACGTCATAGTAATGTCAAATGGCGAACTTGTAGAATGGGGAACCCACGATGAGTTGCTGGCAAGGCAAGGGGAGTATGCGAGGCAATGGCGAGTACGCCACCAGCAATTATTCAAAAGGAAAGAAACAGATACACAGATCACCAGTAGTGATTTGGCTATTCTCACATAAACCCACAGTGCAGGAAATGTCAATGAACACGAGTCCTAAGGCAAGAAGTTGCCAGCAGTATAACGTAGATGAATCTCCGAAGCGAATAGAATCGGGACATATTGTTTTGGAGTGCTATAAGGTTGAAAAGCACCTGAAAAAAAATGATTACGGTGTTGTTGCTTTGGGCACAGACTTACGCAAGAATAGGCAAGTTGTAATCAAGCAGTTTTTGGAAGATCCCCAGGCGCCGGAGTACGTTTCTTATCGCTCTATGTTCAAACAAGGAGGATTGCTTAGGATTCCTCATCCATTAGTGGTTAATCCAATTGCTCTTGGGTATGAGGGGGGAGGGTGGTTTCTTATTAGACCGTATGTAAAAGGTATTGACCTTATGACCGTAGTGGCCAGTCAATCCACTGTGCTCCCTATCGACGTGGTAACATCAATCATCACTTGTCTCGCTGAGGCAGTGAGTGCGATTCATGCCAAAGGCATCGTACATCGCGATTTGAAACCATCGAATATTATCCTTGCTGATGGTAACATTCCAAAGCTTATTGACCTTGAAACATGTAAGGATCTTCGAAAGACGGCTGAAACCACCTCCAACGTAATTGTGGTTGGATCTCCCGGCTATATGGCACCTGAGTGTTACAGCAATCCAGGAATGGAAGATATCAGATCTGATTTATATGCACTCGGAATAATCTTGTATTTTATGCTCACAAAGAGATTACCTTTTCGATTTCGTAACACTGATTGTAAGACCCTGAAGGAAAGAACTCTTTACAATACTCTGATACCGCCGTCCGTGTTTAATGCCTGTGTCACTAATAAGCTGGATGATGCATGCAGAATACTTTTGGCCAAATGTCCGGCTGACAGGTTCCAAACCGCAGAGGCATTTTGTACATATCTAAGAAGATGAACTAATACATAAGGCTAAAATCCGAGCATTTCTTGGAGTTTCCTAACAATTTCACTGTTTGGATCAGATGATTCCCCGGCAAAAACGTCTTGAATAGTTCCATTTGGATCTATGAGGTAACTCAGGGGAGTTAATCTTGCACCATAGGTAAAAAAACCTGTCTTGATGGCTTCATCTGAGTGATCAAGAATGGTCGGAAATGTTAAATCGTTTTCTTTAAGGAATTTTGCAACAAACTCATTAGAATCTGAAAAGTTAAATCCAATGACGGTGAAATTCAGATGGCTATACTTTTTATATATCTGTTCCAAATAAGCTAACTCTGTTCGACATGGTGGACAACCCACACGCCAAAACACAAGCCAAACAATCTTTCCCCGAAGATCGGATAGCTTGAGTTTTCTTCCCATTGTTGTCATTAGGTCAAAATCTGGTGCAAGTGTTCCGGCCTTCAGTACTTTATCCTTCCAGGTCGGCAACTGTAAAGGTGACCAGTTTGAAGGTGGATTCCATAAGAATTTTGCTAATGGCATCTCTTCATTTAATACAATATTATACCAATTTTCCTCGGTGATTATATCTCCATCCTCGAGTTTGACTACGTCTCTCAACTTTCGAGGCAAAAGATCATGGGTGGATATCCAGAAAATGCGATTACGCTGGTCGCCCATGTATACAACTTTAACTATGTAGCAATCCTCATCTCCCACCTTTGCTTGGCCATGATATCGATAACGATCAATAGTAGACTCAAGCGTATCTGTATACCCCATGAACGAGGCAGGATCAATGACTGTCAAATCCCACCCTATTCCAAGGTAAACCATTTTATGTGATATAGAATACTTGCCCATGGGAGCAGGATATTTGAGATAAATGTTATCTTTTGATGCTTTGTACTGCTCCATAGATTCGTGATGGCGTTTTAGACGTCCGCCAGGCCAGTAAATCCATGCATGGTCACCATCTCCGATGTAAGTAGCTTTGTTTCCTTCGGAATCTACAGCCTCAAGGTAGAAGTAATTGGGCTTCTTAAGCCAGATATGGTAATTGCATATATTATTAGGCTCTGATATATCAAAAACAAAACTGCTTTCATATGAAAGTGTTTTAGCGTTTAGTATTGTCCGTAGCATTGTCTTATATAGGTGTTTAGCTAAGGCACTTTCATCTGAGAGATCAGGTAAAGTTGGCTGCTGCTGTGAAAAATACATCCTATGAGTAAGCATAGAGATAATGAGGACGATCACAGATGTACACAGTAAACTTCTTGTAACAGCTGGCTTGCATAGACGCCGCTTATTCTGGTCGCCTGTTGTAAAAAAAATATTCAATCTACGGAGCAAAGGCATTTTTCCTATGCCTCCCCAATCAGAAATATAAGCAGAAACCTTCATCTATCTTCGTTGTAATACTGGCAGATTACTTTGCCTCGCTTACAACACATAACATCCCTTATAAAACTAACATACACTATTTTGGTACGCAGTTCAAATGGAAATTTTTCCCGATAGCCAATTTCTCGCAAGGGTTCGGTTTTAAAGCATGCTTTGAGAATGAGTTGCGGCATCTTCAGGCGTGTTATTTTTGATATAGGATGAAAATTTTGTCATTTCTGTTGAGGGGAACCACTGTTTTTGGATGACCTTGCGGCTGTAGTACAAGAGACCAAAAGCTGTCGATGCAACATAAAGGTGTAGAGATCACACCTTAACTGAACCTTTGAGAACCGATGTTAATTTTATAGCCCCTATTCTGGCAATCAGGGGAAAATGCATTTGTCTACAAAAGACCGGAAAAACAAGAACTCGCCCCACATCAATTACTAATCAACATCTAACACGGTTTCCTCGCTTCTATTATGTCAAAGATGGTTGAGTTTTGCGCCAGCCAAGCCATCTGAGAAAGAATGACTGGCCAATTATCTCTAACAAAAAGGCTTTAGCATTGTCGAAGGATAACGTAAAAACCCAGAATCGCATTTTACGAAAACCAGCCATGCGTGAGGAAAAGGCTCTGGTGGCTTTTTATGACGAATACTATCCTCAAATAAAGCGTTATATTGCCTCACGCATCAACTCCTCCACAGATGCAGATGATCTGGCACAAGATGTCTTTCTCGAGTTTTGCAGAAGTAGCCGCTGTCAGAATGCTGAGGCTTATCTATTCGGCATAGTTCGGAAAACCATCCTGACATATCATCGGAAGAGGAAAAAATCCGTGAAAATCATTCCTGTTGACTCGATTGATGATGGGGAGATTCCAGGTATTGAGCAAAATCAAGACCCAACAAACCAGATTTCACAGAAGGAGCTCGAAAAACTCCTCGAAGATGCGGTGGAACAACTGCCTCCCAAAGCCCGCGAAGCTGTCAAATTAAGGCTTGTTGAAGGACTTGAACCGGAGGCTGCCGCAAAAAGGGCTGGATGCCATGTTGATACGTTCTATCGTCGGTTCTACGAAGGGCTAAAAGCTCTTAGAGGAACAGAAATTCGCAAAGCATAAGCTGATACCAGTTCTGCGGAAGCAATGTATAAAGCTTGTCAAGAAATTTTTTAACATAAGTTCCTGCCATTAAAGAAGTTATCGGATAGAGCAAAAAATCTCTGATTTTCTTTCGGAGATTTCATGATTTTTTACCACTTACTTATAGAGGTCTCTGTGTTTG
>Ga0114922_10004753_pt1 | contig 12583 bp, 10 predicted proteins | sample AartaG_FD_100975 | JGI IMG/M metagenome (GOLD analysis project Ga0114922, IMG submission 100975) | Deep subsurface microbial communities from Aarhus Bay to uncover new lineages of life (NeLLi) - Aarhus_00045 metaG | ecosystem: Environmental > Aquatic > Marine > Oceanic > Sediment | place... | reverse complement strand
GAATTATTAAAGAAAATAAGAGAATTCGACGTAAAAAAGTTACTTATTATCCTTTTGTATATGATCACAAAGAAATTCACCCAATTTCGTGAAATTCTCCAAACAAACCTGGGATCAATTAAAGAATATCACTGCTGATGAACTCATCAAATCATTAGAGAAAGATAATTGGAAGAAGGGCGTATCAAGTGGTGCTGAACTGATTTATAGAAAATCAGATGGAAGGCGTGTATCAATTCACTATCACCCTCAAAAAACATATGGACCTAAATTATTAAAATCATTGTTAATTGATATTGGGTGGTCAGAAAAAGATATGCGTAAACTAAAGCTCATTAAATAAGATCAATTTTTCCCACAAAGCCAGAGTAATTTTATCTTATTGCTCTATTCTCTACTCTTTACTGCTTGACTGGAATTGTGTTTTCTCTATATTATTGCCGATAGAGGAGCTTAAAGAGAAGCCCTCACAAAAACCAGGAAGCCGAAATATGATATTTTCTAATTTCGATGCCTATTTAAATGAAAGGAGTTGATATGTTTAAACTCAAAAATCATTGGTTTCTCAGTATCATGCTGGCAGCTGTTCTTTTTATTATTCCTGCTGCCTGCCGGCAGAGCGAATCGCCCAACAGGGAGCCCGTCCCCATCGACCAGCAAGTGGTTCAAGATCAGGATGATATGACCTGGGATGATTACCGACCTATACCGGGTCGAAATTGGGCTGATCCTTCGCTTAAGCCGGAGCGGGGATTCCGTTTAGCTGTGGTGGCCATTGACTTTCCGGACCAGCCATTTGTTATTACCCAGCCTAAAGAATCCGATCCCTTTGGAAATCCTCAGATTCAACCTATCTACCGGGAAGATGTGCCCCAATTCTACGCGGATTTTTTTATGAAGCCTAGTGATGTCAACCACGGGCAGACCATTAACGGCTACTGGATGGAGCAGTCCCGGGGTAAATTCGGGATTACAGAAGTGGATACTTTCGGGCCCTTTCGCATGCCGGATCCCATTTGGAATTATGGATTAAATGAGTACAGCCAGGAAGACCAGATACCGGACGGAAACACTGCAAACGGCCGCATGGAACAGGACTGTGACGCCCTTTGGGTCAAAGACATGGGCAAAGACATCCGGGAGAATTATGATGCTATCCTGCGGATTTACGCCAGTTATGATGAGACCGGTGTGTGGCAGGAATTTGGGGAAATGAAATTCAATTCCAAAGAAGATATCCCTCCGGAATGGGGAAATCCAAATCCGGATATGCCCCGCTGGATAACAACCCGGTATGTGGAGTGGACCAGCTGGCTGGCAGGCTCTCAGCAGTGGGGATTATCCTCTATGCGCCAGGGAGAAAACTCAGGCACCATAACCCATGAGTTGGGCCATTACGCCTTCCGGCTTCCCGACCTAAATAATAATCCTTACATCAAGCCATACAGGAGAGCTGCTGCCGGGACCTGGGACATGATGGATCGTGGGTGTTTCAACGGACCCGGAGGTCCTCATACGCGCTGGGTAGTACCTCCCACTCATGGCGCGGCTATGCCAGCCGGGCTCATGGTGCGCAATCGTCTGGAAAATGGATTTATCGATGAATCCATGCTGTTGAGATTAAGCCGTGAAGGTTTGGCGCAGATCGGCCTGGTAGTGGCCAAAGTGACAGCCAGAGCAGTGGAGCCGCTGCCTGGGCAATTTACTGGTATTATGGTCCGGCTCGACGGAACTCCAGAAGGCGATCGCACCCCACCTGATAATCCCGCTGAAAATCCTCTTTCTCCAGGAATCCCCAATTACAACTTCTATACTCTGGAAGTGGTCCAGCGGATAGGCTATGATTCATTCATCCCGGATCATGGAGTGCTCATCGCCAAGAACAAAGACAGCCTGCGGGGACGAAACGGCGGGCCTAATGCTTTTAACTCCTATATCTGGATAATCGACGCACATCCGGAAGATATCAATATGGTAGACTATGTGAAACCGAACGGCGAGAAAGTGATGCGCACTATTGCTGATTACCGGCAGTTGAATGATGCCCTCTTCCACACCGGGCTAGATTCCGGAAGCTATTATGAATGGGAGGACACTCCCAATAGGCTGCATTTCTATATCATCGATCGGAATAAGGATGAACAAGGGATCCTCTCTTATACTCTGGCAGTGCGGTCATTGGACGGCTCTGGAAAACAGGAGCGGGGAGTAGCTTTGGATGCTCCGGAAGCAGCAGAATATCAGGGAAGTTATACGCAGGTGGCCTTCTATCTCAAAAATACTGGTGCCTCGGCGGATGTAGACCCCATGCTTCACCCATCTGATACGACCGCGTATTTTAATTCAGATGTTTACAGGCTTTCGCTTTCTGTGGAGGGAACAGGATGGACCGCAAAGCTTCTTAACGGCCTGGCCGCTCTTGAAGCCGGGCATACCCATGAGGTAACCTTCTATGTTTCCGCTGAAGACAGAAGTGCGGATGCAGCGACTGTGACTTTAAATGCAGTATCTGAGAGCGACTCCTCCCAGACAGCAGAGGCAGTGGTAAAGGTTATTAAAAGAAAATAATGAGTATGAAAAATGGATGACTGCCAAGCCTGATTCATTCTTCCAGGAGAGCAGTGGAGACATTTTAAAAACTCACTACGAAGTCACCGCAAGATGGAAAAAGTAGATCATTTGTCCACCCAAGTACTTTATATATTGAACCAGTTTATAAGTAGGGGAGAGGTCAGCAAAACATTTATCTTGCATCAGGGCTAATAATTGACATTGGCATTTTTGATGAATATGCTGGTTAGTCCGTACTACTTTAAAAGCGGTGGTACAGTCATTGATTGGTGGCCTAAGGATGGTGATAAGGCAAAGATTAAAATAAATCTTTCTTTATTCTATTGATTGTTTTTTCATAAAAAGGCAGATCTTCCTGAATTGTTTGCCAAACAATCTTTAAGTCCACTCCGAAATACTCATGGGCAATTTTATCTCTCATCCCAGCAATTTCTTTCCAGGGAATATCAGGATAATTTTCTTTTATGTCCTTAGGAATGTTTTTGCTTGCTTCGCCAATAATTTCCAGACCTCTGATCAGACATAAACCACTTCCTGAAGGATTATTTTTCCAATAAAGGGTTTTAAAGCATCCTTGGTAACCAAGTCAACCTTTACCTGGAGCAAATCAGAGAGATAATTTTCCAATCTCATAAAATGGGCAAAACCCACCGGTCTGGAAAATTCCACCAGAATATCAATATCACTGTTTTTTGATTGAGAATTTGTCAGGGTAGACCCAAAAATTCCCATTTCTTTTACGGCAAATTTATCTAAAATCTCTTGCTTGTTTTCAGCAATAATTTTCTTTATTTCTGCTAATTTTTTCATTTTTTCCCAGTCAATTATTATTATTATTATTATTTATTCGAGGATCAATGTCAATATCGTTCAGCAAAGATGATAACAGCTGAGAAAACTGATTGCTGGTTGACGGGAATTGTGTTTTCTATGTATTATTGCCGATAGGAGCGCTTAAAGAGAAGTCTCCATAAAAACCATGAAGCCGAAATATGATTTAGACAAAATAAAGTTCTCTACAGATAGGCCAACTTATAAAAGGGCGGTTGATTTGTATAAGACAGGAAAGGTTACGCAATTCCAAGAAGGGATTGGCGCCTATTCAGCTGTCGTACTTGGTACTAAACCTTATCGGGTTTCAATTGAGGCGCGTCGTTATGGTTTGGCTACATGTGAGTGCTATCTTGGTCAAAAATATATCCTTTGTAAACACATAGCAGCAGTAGCAATTTACGCGGTTATGGGCGGAAAAAAATTGAGTAAAGATGACAAAGAATTTGTGGTTCACGAAAAATGCAGTAACAGAAAGGGAGAATTAAGCAAAGAAGAATTATTAGAAACTAAAAAAGCCATTACATCGGCAATGAGATATATAAAACCATATAGGGGTCCATCTCGAATTTGGTTTTCCTATCAGAATTCCTTAAATGAAGGATGCATACGTTTATCAAATTTGGTTTCTAATTTACCGATAAGTATACAAACGGCAGAACTATTAGTTAATGTGCTTCTAAGGCTTGATAAAAAATTGATGGGGGGCGTTGATGATTCTGATGGAACAGTCGGTGGATTTATTCAGGGAGTTGTGGGAATGCTGCAGGAATATGCAAAACTTGATCCTCAATGCATTAACGCATTTGAAAAACTTTGTGGCCGAGAAACCTGCTTTTACTGGGAAGAACCTTTAATAAAAATATTTGATGAGGGATAGCAACTCCTCTTAAGTTATTATATTAAACCAGCTTATAAGTAGGGGAGAGGAATAGCACGATGGCGCTCTTTTTCTCCCCCATACAGATATGGAGTTATTCCCCTCACTCAAGAATCGTATCTAACTCCGGATCCAGATACTTTTTTTCAAGATCTTGGTCATAAGGTGCTCCCCTTTCGGGACAGCGATCTCTGGAGCATAGCTGACAGGATAAAAAGGAAACCTTAGTCGGAAAATAAATTCCAGAAATGGATTTTTTCGGAATCATCAGCATTTTAGAAGTCAAACGTACTCCTATAGACTCTTCGCTCTTATAAAACAGCGAGAAAAGCATGGACTGTTCCTCTATTGGCCAATCTTTTAGTGAACCTGGGCTCATATAAGACAACTTTTTTAAGCCAAACCGTTTCTTTAAATGTTTTTCCAGATATTTCTGGCCCTCATCCAGGGCGATATCTCCCAGCACTCCGAGATAGTACTGCCTGAGAAGATCTGAGGATGAAGTGGCTTCCTTTTCTAGATCTCCGCCGATTGTCAGAATAAAAGGAAATACTCTCTCAACTTTATCTAAGTTCTTTCTCAAAATTCGGCTGGTGAATGTAACCTTCTCTATTTTGACTCGATCATGGTTTTTATGGGTAATAAAGACAGGAATATAGCCGATCCGGATTTGGATCTTTGCCCTAGCCGTATTTAATAGTTGAAAAATTTCATCAGATGATGTTTTTTTGCTATCCATTCGCAGAGCTTTCCTGACTTTATCCATTTTCCAATCAAAAGGAATCCCCTCTAGCACTTGAACTTTCTTCATTATTGCATCCCCGGCATATCCAACTTCCTCTATATCATCATAGAAAGAAATATGAAAGTATAATCTTTTATAAAACTAACCCGGATTATTCACCGGCGCGGATGTAGAGTATTAAATGTCGATCAAAAATAGAGAATATATTGTAAACGAAATGTTATTAGGTAGTGATTCCTGCCCATTAAAAAAAAGGATAAATAATATGAAACCAAAAACTATTTTAATCTTAATCCTAACTGCCTTTATCCTGTCTACTATGCCAAGGGTGCTTCCGGCCCAGGGCCAGCTGCAGGATTATGAGCGGGCAACCAACCTGAGGGAAAGGCTTCAGCCTCTGGCTCTTAATATGGTTAAAAACAGCGGCTGGATCGGCAAAACCCACCAATTCTGGTACAAAAAGTCAACCAAAGAAGGTTCTGCCTTTTTTATAGTTGATGCCAATGCTCTCACGAAAAAGATTGCTTTTGACCACGAAAAGCTTGCTTCAAGCTTAGCCGAAGTTTTAGGAGAAAAAGTAAATGCCAATGACCTGCCATTTAGGTCCATTGAGTTTTCGGAAGATAAAAAATCTATTGAATTTACATATGGAGCCTTTAAATACTCATGTAACCTTAAAAATTATATCTGCAAAAAAAAGGGGCCGGCTAACCGGTGGAGAAGAGGCGGCTTTGACATGTGGCAAAGGGGCCCTGCTCCTCAGGCAGCTTCCAGCAAGACCAAAGTCTCTCCAGACGGCAAGAGGGAAGCTTTTATAAAAAACTATAATGTAGCTGTCCGTTTAAAAGAAAGCGGCAAAGAATTTTTCCTAAGTAATGACGGCTCGGAAGGAAATTTTTATACTTTTTCCTCCCTAGCCTGGTCGCCTGATTCAAAAAAAATAGTTGTTTTACGCCTCCTACGCGGCTTTCACCGGATAGTTCATTATGTGGAATCATCGCCGTCTGAAAAGCTTCAGCCCAAGCATCATGAGATGGAATATGCCAAGCCAGGAGACGCCCTTGATATCAAGCAGCCTGTCCTTTTTTTAATAGACGGGAAAAAGACTATCTTTCTTGACAACAGCTTATTCCCCAATCCCTATGAGATATCCACGCCAGTCTGGCGCAAGGACAGCCGGGCCTTTACCTTTGAATATAACCAAAGAAGCCATCAGGTTTACCGTATCATAGAAGTTGATGGAACACATGGAAAAACACGAGCCTTAATAAGCGAAGAGCCGGACACCTTTTTTGCCTATTCAGGAAAAAAATACCGCCACGATATTGATGACGGCAGAGAAATTATCTGGATGTCAGAACGCGACGGTTGGAATCATCTCTACCTTTATAATGGATTAAACGGAAAAGTAAAAAATCAGATTACCAAGGGCCAATGGGTTGCCCGCAGTGTAGATAAAGTCGATGAGGATAAAAGACAGATTTATTTCCAGGCAAGCGGCATGAATAAGGGAGAAGACCCTTATTTTGTTTATGCTTTCCGGATAAATTTTAACGGACAAGGCTTGATTGCTCTTAGCAAAGGCAAAGGCAGCCACAATATCTCCTACTCCTCAGACATGAGTTATTATATTGACACCTGGTCACGGGTTGATTTGCCGCCCCGCACCGAGCTGCGCCGGACCTTAGACTGTAAATTGGTTATGGATGTGGAAAAAACTGATATCAGCCGGCTGATTAAAGCTGGTTGGAAACCGCCTGAGGTTTTTACTGCCAAGGGCAGGGATAGTAAAACAGATATCTGGGGTATTATTATCAGGCCTATGGATTTTGACCCTGCAAAAAAATACCCTGTAGTGGAATATATTTATGCCGGCCCCCACAGCTCGCATGTGCCCAAGACCTTCAGCCCCTGCTATTACATGCAGCCCCTGGCAGAGATGGGATTTATCATTGTTCAAATCGATGGTATGGGCACAAGCAACCGGTCTAAGGCTTTCCACGATGTCTGCTGGAAAAACCTTGGCGATGCAGGCTTTCCTGACCGGATTCTCTGGCACAAAGAAGCAGCAGCCAAATACCCCTATTATGACATCAACCGGGTGGGAATATACGGCAATTCAGCAGGTGGTCAGAATAACCTGGGAGCACTTCTTTTTCATCCGGAATTCTACAAAGTGGGAGTTTCCTCCTGTGGCTGCCACGATAACCGCATGGACAAGATCTGGTGGAACGAGCAGTGGATGAGCTGGCCTGTGGGACCGGAATATGCTGCCTCTTCCAATGTGGATAATGCCTATCGGCTAAGGGGACATCTTCTCTTGATCCTGGGCGAAATGGACACCAATGTCGATCCTTCCTCAACCATGCAGGTAGTGGATGCCCTGATTAAAGCCAACAAAAACTTTGATTTCCTGGTTATCCCTGGGGGCGGGCATGGCATGGGAGGAGAATACGGACAGCGGAAGATGTTTGACTTTTTTGTGCGCCATCTCCATGGAGTGGGGCCTCCTAACTGGAACTCAGCCGAATTCGACAAGGCCCCGGCAAAAAAGATAAATTGAAGATTTAGTCCGCAATTGTTGCCGGAAGAATTCAGTTTGAAAAAAATAATTATAGAATACTAAGTCAATTTATGGGTAGGGGAGAGGTAGGAAATCTTTTTAATTAGATTTAATTGAAACAGTAGCAGAAAAATTAGATGCGAAATAGAGAATTTTATTTATGGGATATTTATGTATACTAATATGACAAATCAATAAAATGTCGCATTAGTATACAATCCCAATGGGGCTGAAGAACTCAGATTTAATTAGCAAAGAACCTCGTGATTTCTATTCAAACTCCATCCTTTCTAAATGAGGTTTCCGAATATTAATGCCAACTTTTTGTCAGCCACAAGCGTTATAAATGTATGGGAGAAGACTATGCTGAAAAATTATCTTAAAGTTGTCTGGCGGAACATCAAACGCCATAAAGGTTATTCCTTCATCAATGTCGCCGGGCTGGCTCTTGGCCTGGCCTGCTGTTTGCTCATCTGCATCTGGGTCCTGGATGAATTTAGCTTTGACAAGTTCCACCAAAACGCTCCCAACCTCTACCGGGTTGAAGAAGACCAGGACTATTCCGGACGGATCTATCATGTCACAGTCACCCCGCATCCCCTGGCTCCGGCGCTGGCGGAAGAGATTCCGGAAATCATTGACGCCACCCGCTACGTCTGGGCCGGCGGCCATCTGTTCCGCTACGGCGACCAGGCGTTTTATGAGAACAGCGTGCGTGCGGTCGATCCTTCTTTCCTGAAAATGATGACCTTTCCTCTAGTCCACGGCAATCAGGATACAGCCCTGGATTCGCCATTCTCGCTGATTCTCTCAGAGGACCAGGCCACAAAATACTTTGGTGACGACAATCCCATGGGCAAGGTCATAAATGTCAATAACCAGCATGAACTCACGATTACCGGAGTGATGGAAAACGTCCCGCATAATTCCAGCTTGCAGTTCAACATGCTGGTCCCTTACAAACTCATGGAACGACTGGGGGCCACCAACGACCATTTCGGCAGCAATTCCATCACTACCTTGGTCCAGCTTCAGGACGGCGCTACCATGGACCAGGTAAATCCCAAAATAAGAGGATTCATCAAAAAAAGAGTACCTGAAACCACCACGGAATTGATGCTCATGCCTTACACCCGTTTGCATCTTCATGCTTACTGGGGATACGGACATAACCCCGGCGCCATTCAATATATCTATATATTTTCCATTATCGCCGCTTTTGTGCTTCTGATTGCGTGTATAAATTTCATGAATCTCTCCACGGCCCGGTCAGCCAAACGTGCCCGGGAAGTGGGCTTGCGAAAGGTGGTGGGTGCGACCAAAATCTATCTTATACGGCAGTTTTACGGGGAATCCATTATCTTCGCCCTGATCGCTATGGTCTTTGCTGCCGGCATCACCACTCTTCTCATTCCGGCTTTCAGCACACTCTCCGGCAAGGACTTGTCCTGGAGTGTTGCCGGTGCAGGAACTCTGGCTGCCGGACTTCTGCTGATTGTGATCATCACCGGTCTTGTAGCTGGAAGCTATCCTGCTTTGCTGCTCTCATCCCTGAAACCCGCCCGGGTGCTTAAAGGACAGCTCGGAACTCCTTCCGGAAGCTCGCTGTTCCGAAAAATCCTGGTGGTGGTGCAGTTTTCCCTGTCCATTCTGCTTATTATAGGCACAGTGCTGGTGTATAAACAGCTTAAATACATGCACAGCCGCGATTTGGGATGGAATTCGGAACATTTGATCTATGCCTCTCTGCCAGATGAAGCAGGGGATGTGTACACACCCCTTAAACAGGCGCTGACTCAGGACCAGAGAGTGATGCATGTATCTGCGGCCAGCTCTCTGCCTTCAAACATCGGCAGTAACTCCGGCGGGGCTGACTGGGACGGCAAGGACCCGGACCTGAATGTCCTTATCGGACAAACCTATGTGGATTACGACTATATCCCAGCCGCTGGTATTGAAATGAAGGAAGGCCGGCACTTTTCCCACGAATACCAATCTGATGTCCGGCATGGATTCCTGGTGAATGAGGAAGTGGCAGCTTTGATGGAAAAAGATTCGGTGGTGGGGGAACGATTCTATTTTGCAGGCATTGATGGACAAATCGTGGGAGTAATGAAAAATTTTCATTATTCCTCAATGCGCACCAAAATCGAACCTTTGGCCGTTATCCTGGCCCCGGATAACGTGCGGTTTCTGCTTATCCGCATCCCGCCGCATGATATCTCAGGATCAGTGGATTTTATCCAAAATACCTGGAAGAAAATCATTCCCGGCTATCCATTGGAATATCATTTTATCGACGAAAACTTTGACCGGATGTACCGCAGTGAATCGCGTATGGGGACCCTGCTGAATATATTCGCTGTGCTTGCTGTAGTCATCGCCTGCCTCGGGCTCTTTGGCCTGGCCTCCTACACTGCAGAGCAGAGAACCCGGGAAATCGGAATCCGCAAGGTCCTCGGAGCCAGCGTACCAAGGATCCTGGCATTGATCACCCGGGAATTTTTCCTTCTGGTTCTGCTGTCAAATGTGATTGCCTGGCCTGCCGCTTATCTGATCATGACCAACTGGATCAAAGGGTATGCCTACCGCACCAGCCTGGACTTTGGATTGTTTGCCGCTGCCCTTGGTATGGCCCTGCTGGTCGCTGTCATTTCCGTCGGTTATCAGTCAGTCCGGGCCGCTACCCAGAACCCTGCAGACGCAATCCGGTATGAGTGAGATGAATGAGAGCGTCAGCGCAGACATTCTGCCTTGAATTAAAAAAGCCCTTTGGAGTATTATCAGGTTGTCACTATGAAGGAAAAATAATTAAGGAGAGCCTGAAATGAGAAAAAATATTATCTTCTTTACTGTGATTGTGGGATTTTTTTTGATGGTGAATGGGTCGTTCACAAACACAACGAATGCCATAAAAAATGAAGACTTTGACAAAGAAGAAATGAAATGGCGCGAGGACCGGGATAAATCCATGCGCTCACCGACAAGCTGGCTGACAATTGCCGGACTTTTCTGGCTTGATGAAGGAGAGAATACCTTTGGCACGGACAAGACGAACAAGCTGGTGCTTCCCTCAGGCTCTGCTCCTTCTTTCTGCGGCAAATTTATCCTTGGAGAAGGCAGAGTCAAGGTTATTGCTGCCGAAGGAGCTGGGATCAAGATTGAAGGGGAGGATATTGATGAAAAAATCCTCACAAGCGATGACCAGGGAAATCCCGATGTCCTGGAACTCAAGGATTTAAGGATGTGGGTCTTAAAGAGGGGAGAGCGTTATGGCATAAGGATGAGGGACTCCAATGCACAGGCATACAAAGAATACAAAGGATTGGAATTCTTTCCTCCCAGAGAAAAGTTCAGAATGAAGGGGAATTTTGTTCCTTATGATAAAGAAAAAACCATCGAGATCACCACTTTTGCCGGTACAAAGGCTGAAATGATTTCTCCGGGTTCTGTCTTGTTCGCCTTGGATGGAAAGGAATACCGTCTTGAGGCTTTCAAAGCGGATGAAAAGAATACAAAACTTTTCATTGTTTTTAAAGATTTGACCAATGAGGAAAAGACTTTTGCAAAAGGCCGGTTTTTAACCGTCGATGTTCTCGAAAACGGAAAAGTCGACCTCAATTTTAATCGGGCCGTCAATCCGCCCTGTAATTATACTCCCTATGCGACCTGCCCGGTTCCCCCTCATAAGGCAAACTGGCTCAACGTGCGCATTGAAGCTGGCGAGAAGACCTATGCGGGCACAACCGCCACTAAAAAATATAGCTGAGATAAGGGCTATTCTTTGGATATCCGGGCATTGATTTCCCCCTACCAATAATATCATTTAATTATTTTTTTAATAAATATAATATTTGTTTATATTTCTTTATTTTAATTAACAATTTATATAATCTTTTATTATATAAACTGGAGGGAAAAAATGAATTATCAGAAAAAATTAGGGGAGCTTTTAAGAAAAGAACGGGAATCTCTGGATATGACTCTCACGGAAGTATCCAAAAAAATGGATTTTAATCATTATCAGACGCTGAGCAGCATTGAAGTAGGGGAGAGGGAGGTTATAAAGCCTGGGAGCTTGCTAAATTAGCTAAAATCTACGGCAGAGATATTGAGGGCATAGTTGTTCTTGACAACTACAATATTAAAAGAGATCTGCAAGATGATGGCCTGATGCAAAGAGCTCTTAAAGATTGGAAAAACCTTGGAGATAAATACAGGGCAAAAATATTTTTAAAAACTAATGTCCTTGACAGCACTTTTTTTATGGATTATCAGGAAACCGACAATTTGGTGAAAAAATATCAGAAAAACAATCTTTAAATCAATCCGTTAATATTTTCACTTTATTTATAGCTAATATGTGAGAAATAAAATAAAGATATAACGTCTTATATATTGTCCTTTAAAACAATATAGAGGGAATGATAAAGATTTAACAAACTTGACATTTTAAGCTCAAAATTGTTATATTTAAAAAAGAAAAAAATGCCCCATGCGATCCCCGGGGAATCACTAAATTTCCCCTGGCAGTACCATGGGGCTTTAATTTTTTAGGGGATACAATAAAATGCAGAAAATCTTATTTATTAGGATAACTTTGCCTGGTTTCAATAAACAAAAATATTGTGTTTTTTTAAAAAAATGTTATATTCTATTATACAAATAGGAGATTCAGCACATGCCTGAAAAAGAACATAATGTTAAACTTTCTGTTCCTATAATTATTGAGAAAGATGGAAATGAATATCACGCATACTCTCCCGTATTGAAAGGACTGCATACTTGTGGAGAGACTGAAGAAGAGGCTCTTGAAAATGCTAAAAATGCTATAAGTGCCTATTTGTTCTCCTTAATTAAACATGGTGATCCTATTCCACTCAGAATTATTAAAGAAAATAAGAGAATTCGACGTAAAAAAGTTACTTATTATCCTTTTGTATATGATCACAAAGAAATTCACCCAATTTCGTGAAATTCTCCAAACAAACCT
>Ga0114922_10004752_pt1 | contig 12587 bp, 9 predicted proteins | sample AartaG_FD_100975 | JGI IMG/M metagenome (GOLD analysis project Ga0114922, IMG submission 100975) | Deep subsurface microbial communities from Aarhus Bay to uncover new lineages of life (NeLLi) - Aarhus_00045 metaG | ecosystem: Environmental > Aquatic > Marine > Oceanic > Sediment | place: Aarhus... | reverse complement strand
GGATGCATTGACTGAATTTCCGCCTTCTTGAGTTTCACAGCAGGATTAGCGCGCCTAAACCAAGCAGCAGGAAAAAGCTGATCAAATCGGTAAGGGTGGTTATAAAGCTGGAAGACACTGTCGGGTCAAACCCGAAGGCTTTCAAGCAAATCGGGATCAGGGACCCGATCAGGCTGGCGATACTCATGGTTAACCAGGTCGCCAGAGATACGATTACCGCCAGTTGGAGATTATCCGAACGCAAGGTATAGACCACCACCCCGACTAAAACAGAGATGAGGAAACCGTTAAACATCCCGAGTAATACCTCTTTGAGGATCATCCGCCAGTTTCTCAAAGCCGGCTTACCTTCGAGAATAATCCTGCGAAGCGTTACCGCCAGGCTCTGGGTCGAGGTGCTTCCTCCGACTCCAGCCACCACAGGCAGGAACATAGCCAGGAGAACCTCACGCTCCAGCACCTCGAGATACAGTCGGATGACCTGGGCTGCGATCAAGATCAGACCCAGGTTAAGGCTCAGCCAGGGCAGGCGACTGCGAATGGAGCTTAAGAACCCCGGATGCTCGATATTCTCGGCTTCGTCCACCCCACCGAGTCGCAGCAGGTCCTCGGTGGTCTCCTCCTCGATAATGTCAATCACATCGTCCACAGTCACCCTACCCAGCAAGGTGCCGGAATCATCCACCACCGGAAGGGATACCAGGTTATAGCGGGCCATGATCCGGGCCACTTCCTCCTGATCCATCTCCGGCGGCACCTTTACCACGTCGGTCTCCATTATTTGAGAGATCGGAACCTGCGGATCGGCAAGAATCAGGCCGGTCACCGAAATCCTGCCCTGAAGAACATTGCGCTCATCCACCACGTAAACCGAGAAGAAGTATTCGATGTCCCGGCCCTGTGATCTCACCTGTTCGATGGCCTCGGCTGCAGTCAAATCCATTTTAACCTTAACCAGTTCCCCGGTCATCACCCCGCCTGCGGTATCATCTCCGTATTTCAGCAGGGTCTGGATATCTTCCAGCTCCTCGGCGCCGATGACCCGCATCACCCGTTCGGCCTGCTGTTCGCTCAATTCCTGCACGATATCCGTGGCATCGTCATCGCTGAGTTCCTCGAAAACCTCGTGCAGCGCTTCGTCGTCCAGAGACTCGATCAATCCCTCTTGCTTGGATTCCTTGGTTTCTGCCAGCGTATCCGAGGCGACCTCTGTCGGCAGCAGACTGAACAAAGTCTTTCGCTCTTCTTCTTCCAGTTGTTCAAGAATATCAGCCAGGTCCGCCGGGTGAGTCGAGCTGACAAACTCCTGCAGCCGGTCCTTGTTGGCGGGACCCATCTCGATCATCTGTTTAATTTCTTCCAGAATCTTTTTCTCCAAGCCCTCACCTCTGAATTGCCGTTTAATTTCGATCTTTTGAAAAATTTCCTGAGTGTAATGGGAAAATTACTCTTCTTCGCTTAGGGATCTGATCTGACCATCCTGAGTCCCATTTTCCTTATCGGGGATCTCGACCTGTTTCAGTCGGAGACGTTCCACCCGGCTGGGAGAGGCCTCCAGCACGGTGATTTGCACCGCCCCCAACTGGAATTTTTCGCCGGCTTCGGGGATACGCCCCAGTTCCGAAACCAGCAGCCCACCCACGGTCTCAACTTCGTATTCCGTGGGCGGCAGCTTGATTTTATCCTCCAGGTCCTCAAAGCGGGTGCGCCCTTCGACAATGATGCTCAGATCCCGTCCCACCGTGATCAGGGCTCTTCTGTTGTCATGCACATCGTGGATATCCCCTACCAGCTCCTCCATCAGATCCTCCAGAGTAACTATCCCGGCGGTGCCGCCGTACTCATCGAGGACCACTGCCAGATGGCATCTCTTCTGACGCATCTCGTAAAGGAGGTTATCACATTTCTTGGTCTCCGGGGTAATAATCACCGGGTGGATCTTGGGCCGATCGGTTTCTTTATCCCCCACCAGATCCTGAACGTGCACGATTCCGACAATATGGTCCAGCGATTCCTCGTAAATCGGAATGCGGGAATAACTGCTGTCGTACATCTTGGCGGCTATCTCCTGTATCCTGGCATCTTTACTAGCCGCCACTATTTCAGTCCGCGGAGTCATCACCTCGCGCACCATGGTTTCGCTGAAATTGAAAACCCCGGAAATGTATTCCCTCTCCTCCACCTCCAGAGCTCCCTCGAGTTCTATTTCATCCAGGACACGTTTAACATTATCGCGGGTAAAAATCTGCTCTCTCTTGGGTTTTTTTATGCCGAAAAGGCCCAGCACAAGGACACTCAGCTTGAGGGTTACCCGGGCCACCGGAATCAGCAGGTAATAGCAGAAAATCAGGGGAGAGCTCAAAAAGGGCAGCAGGCGGTTGGGGTGTTGCCGACAGAGGGCTTTTGGAATTATTTCACCGAAAAACAGCACCGGTGGGGTAACCAGCGCCGGGATGGCCAGCGCGGTAACTATAATCGAGAAAGATTCTTTTTGAAAAACCAGGTCCGAGATCATCACCGTAGCAATGATGTACGACAGGTTATTGCCCACCAGAAGAGTGGATAGCAAATCTCCCGGCTGTTCGAGATACCTGTGGGACAGCCAGGACAGACGACCGCTTTTTTTCTGCCAGCTCTGCAGTTTGATCTTGTTTACCGAAATCAGAGCCGTCTCGGTACCGCTGAAAAAAGCGCTGCCGATCAAGGCCAGCAGGATCAACCAAAACTGTGTTTCCACGTTATCTCCCTGAAGAATCAATCAACATCTTTATCGCCGGTGTCAGGTTCAATTTCCCGGTCGGTCTTATCCTTCGGGCACGGCAACCGGACAACCCGCACCTTCGATATCCTGCGCTTGACAAGTTTGGTGACAATAAAACGGAAGCCCTGGACATCGATCCATTCGCCCGGATGGGGCAAACGGCCGAGCCTGGCGAGAATAAATCCTCCCAGCGTCTCATAACCCTCGCCCTCGAGATCGATACCCAGTATCTCGGACAGGTTCTCGATATTCATCAGACCGTCGATCTGATAAGTGTCCTGGTTCTGCTGAACAAAAAGCGGTTCCTCGGTATCGTGCTCATCCTGTATCTCGCCGATTATCTCCTCCATTATATCCTCAACCGTTAGCAGGCCTTCGGTTCCGCCGTACTCATCCACCACAATTCCCATGTAGACACGTTTTTCCTGGAACTCGCGCAGCAATTCACCGCAATACTTGGTCTCAGGAACGTAATATACATCCCGAATCATTTTATCCAGCGGCTGAGGCTTGTCTAACTCATAAATGTGACTGAGAAGGTCCCGTGTATACAACAGGCCTATAATGTTGTCCAGATCCCCCTGATATACCGGCAACCTGGAGTAACGAGTTTTTTTCACGGCCTCGATCAGTTCCTCCATGGGAGTGTCGATGGCCACACCCTCGATATCGATCCGGGGAACCATTATTTCGCGCACCATGGTCTCGGAAAGGTCGAATATATTGTGGATCATCCGCTTCTCTTCCTGCTCCAGATCTCCCTGTTCCGCAGTCTTGTCCACCATCATTTTTAACTCTTCTTCCAGAACCTCACGGTCGGTTTCCCCGTGGTTTAAGAGACCCTTGAATCTGGAAGTGACACCGGTAAGTAAACGGATAATCGGCCGGGTCAGCCAGAGCCAGGCCCGCAGAAAGCCGGTCATTCGCATGGCAAGAGGCTTGGCGTGAGTTATCGCGTAAACCTTGGGACTTATTTCACCGAAGATCAAAAGCACTAATGTCATTCCGGTGATATCGACCAGATAAATTATCCTCGGCGGCAGGGCGGCCTCCTGGCCGAATTGGTGCAGCACGATGGTAGCCACTGCCGTGGCACTGATATTAACAATCAGGTTGCCCAGCAGGATACCGTTCAGCAGAAGGTCCGGCTGCTCCAGTAGAGTTCTCACCTCAGCGCCGCGCCTGGGATGATCCTTCTCGAGTTGAGACAGCTCGAAATTCGAGAGGCTGAAAAAAGCCGTTTCCGTGCCGCTGAATAATCCCGAGAGGACCAGCAGCGCAGGGAAACAGATAATCAGAAAAAGATAGATATCCATTGCTCGAAAACTTTCCTTGAAAGGCTGTACTAGCAGCCGAATATCAGTGCGGCTGGCCCGACCGGTACTTGTTGACCAGTTGTTCCTGCAACCGGTTCATCCGCCGGGAGTTGTCATCGTCTTTGTGGTCATAACCCAAAAGGTGGAGAAGCCCATGCACCGCCAGCCGGAACAGCTCTTCCTCCGGAGGTATCCCGTAATCGGCGGCCTGCTTTATCGCCCGGGGCACACAGACATATATATCGCCTACCAGCGGACTGTCCGCATCGGGAATGCTCTCCGAAACCAGTCCTTCGCCCGAGAGGTCGAACGAGAGCACATCTGTCGCCCGATCTCGTCCCAGGTATTCACGATTCAACTTGCGGATTCTTTTAGCGCCGACAAAAGTCAGTGATATTTCCGCCTGCTTGACCTTCCGCAACCTAAGCAGGCGCAGTATCATCTCTTTGAGAGGAGTATCCAACTTTGCCGGCATTTTCACTGTCCGTCCCAAGTGAACCTTTATTCCTGCCGGACTTTGCTTTGGCATTTGAAGCTTTCTCCAAGGAAGGCGGGTATTCCAGCCGCTGGTGGTGTACACCGATAAGAATAGTCAGGAACTCCTCGGCGATGAAGTTCAGGTCCTTGAGTGTAAGGTCCGCCAAATCGAGCTGCCGCTTGTGCAGCTTATCGTCGATCGCCTTCTTGATCAATCCCTTTATCCGGCTGGGTGTCGGTTCGCTTAAAACGCGGGAGGTCGACTCCACCGCGTCGGCCAACATAATAATCGCCGCCTCTTTGCTCAAGGGACGGGGACCGGGATAGCAAAAATCCTGCTCATCCAACGTGGTATTCGGGTTCTGCTCCCTTTCTTTGGTATAGAAAAACGAGATCGGGGTATTGCCGTGATGCTGACTGATCACGTCGATTATACATTCGGGCAGCTTGGCTTTCCGGGCCAGTTCTATCCCTTCTTTGATATGGCTGGCTATGATGAGGCTGCTCATTTTGGGGCTTAATTTGTTGTGCGGATTCGATTTGCCAGTCTGGTTCTCGATAAAATACTGCGGCTTTTTCAGCTTGCCGATGTCGTGGTAATACGAGGCTACGCGGGCATAAATAGGGTTGGCTCCAATACTCGCGGCCGCCGCCTCGGCCAGATTGCCCAGGATTATCGAATGGTGATAAGTTCCCGGCGCCTGTATTGCCATACGTTTGAGCAGAGGCCGATTGAGATCGCTCAGCTCCAACAGGGTGAAATCACTGGTAATTTTGAACACATATTCGAACAGCGGCAGAAGACCCACGGTAACCATCGTACAGACAAAGGCGTTCAGCAGTGACCAGCCCGAAGCCGTGGCGATCCTGAAAATATTTTCTCCCCTCATGCCGTAATCAAGAGCGAGGATGCCTATCAGATAGGCTCCGGTAATATAGAGAATCGAAAGGTACTGACCGCGGCGCGAGGTAATCCCGCGCACACTTACCGCACCACCCACACCGCCCAAAAGAGCTAGCAGCATAGTGATAAACGAAAGCCCTGCCTGCACTCCCAGGATCAAGGCCAGAGCGAACGTAGAAATCATCGCCACCTGATTATCTATCAGGTAGGCTACCAGCATCGAGCAGATCGCCGCGGGGATCAAGTAGTTGGACAACTCCGGACTGCTCAGGATCAGATGTGAAAAGCTGAGCATCAGGTAGGAAAAACTGAGCACCAGCAGCAGGGAGATAGAAATTATCAGCAGGAGATGAAACTGTTCATAAATTTTACGTTGATAGAAAAACAGGAATAACCCGATGCATAAAAATACAGCCAGGTAAATCAGGTACAGCCCCATGTCGTTTCGCAAATAAGAGTGCTGATCTCTGCTCCTGGCATCAATCCGGTCTCTAAGATTATTCAGTTTTTCCATCTGTTCAGGACTGACCCGTTCTCCCCGCCCGATTATTTTCTCTTCCTCGAGCACAGCCTGATCCCGGGTCGGTTTGATTTTCTGGACATCCAGACGGCGGAGTCTTTCGGTCTCAGCGAGGTTGTAAACTATATTAGGCCGGATAAAACGATGGAGGATTTCCAGGAAAAGTCCCTTACTCAGTTCAGGATACTCCGGATCCACCACCTGTTCCCGGGCCATTTCAAGGGTTTGTTCCAGATGAGTAATATCGCTTATATGCACCTGTCGCTCGCCGTCATCCCGGCCCAGCCTGACTGCCCTGTCCCCTATTTCCTCTGCCGATTCGCCGCTAATCAAACCTTCATTCAAGCGCTCGATCACGAAATCTTGCAGCCGTTTCCGGAGTTCAGTACGGCGATCCGTATCCAGAAGATAGATGACTTCCTCATCCGAGAGTGAAAGCTCCGGATCAAGCTCGTAGAGTCGGTTGAGCAGTCTAGAGCTAATCCTGAATTCTGCTTGCTTTGCCGCTTCCCGGCCGATGTAGGTATCCCAACTAATAATATCTTCGATGAGACTCGTATCGGAGGCCGCCTGTTTCAGTTTATCGAAAAGGCCGTTCAAATCCTGCAGAACCCTCTCTTCCACCTGGGGAATGAATTCCAGCACCGGTAACACCCCGGCCGCTGCCTGGGCTTGCTCGCGAAGGAGTTCATCCTCGCTCTTGTAAACAGGGAAGTCGAATGGAGCGACTACATCGCGGTCGGCGACTTGCCCCACCTCGATACCGATGAATGAATCGGTGGGGCCACGTCCCGGGGTCAACAGCAGGCTCAACCAGGCTAGAATAACCAGCAGGAGCACTCGGCTGCCTTTACGCACGTAAGGATGCTTGAACCAGGAACTGACATCGCTAACCAGCCCATTGATCATTCGGTCGCTCTTTTTAAGCGGCTGTCTGGCTTTCGATTTTGTTTTTGCCATCTAATAAACCTTAAAGGTTGAAAAACTTTCGGATTTCCCGCAGCCTGCTGCGGGAGAGTTCATTTCAACCGTTCCTTGAGGTGAACCGGCTGCAAGCGAGCATTCGTTTTGCTTTGCAGCAAGCCCGGGCACTGATGAAAAATATCCCCGGTCTTCAATATATAACCCGGACCGGGGAATAGAAAAACCTGTTTTTGCTCAGCGTTCGGACTCGGCCTCCGTACCGGCAGGCCCATTTTGTGGCTGCTCAGTATCCTGCGTCTCGTAATAGGCGCGGATAATCCTCTGGACCAGATGGTGACGCATCACATCGCTCTCAGTAAAATAGACAAAAGCGATACCATCTATCCCCTTGAGAATCTCCTCGGCCTGCAGCAGTCCACTCAGCTGTGAGTTGGGCAGGTCAATCTGGGTTTTATCCCCGGTAATCACCGCCCTGGAGTTCACTCCCATACGTGTCAGGAACATTTTCATCTGCATGCGGGAAGCATTCTGAGCCTCGTCCAGGATAACAAAGGCCTCGTGCAGGGTTCGGCCCCTCATGTAGGCGATAGGCGCAATCTCGATTGTCCCGTTTGCCAGGTGGCGATTGAGAGCCTCGGATGCCAGCATGTCGTCCAGTGCATCGTAAAGCGGCCTCAGGTAAGGATCTACCTTCTCCTGCATGTCACCGGGTAAAAAACCCAGCCGCTCGCCAGCTTCTACTGCCGGCCGGGCCAGGACGATCCGCTTTACCCTTTTCTTGTTCAGCGCATCGATAGCCGCGGCTACGGCCAGGTATGTTTTCCCCGTGCCGGCCGGACCTATGCCGACCACGATATCGTTTTCCATGATCTTCCGCAGGTAACGATGCTGTCCGGGACCACGAGCCTTGACCACCTTTTTCAGGCCGGTTAAATAAATCCGTGGCCACTTGTCGGACTCTTCCTCCTCCTCGATCAGCGTACCCTCGCGGACCCCACGGGCTATCTCGCCGATTTCCCTGGCCTGTGGTATCCCGCCGGTCTGTACCAGTTGTATCATCCGCAAGAGCACCTTTTCCATGTCCAGTACTGCAGGCTCCTCGCCTACAACTATCAACTCCGAGCCCCGCAAGAATGCTTCGCAACCGAACATCGTTTCCAGCAGCCTCAGGTTCTGATCGTTGGAGCCCAGCAAGCTCAACATGTCGATTCCCTCGACCGGAATGCGCCTGGTGGTCTGTCCCCTGTCGGTTGTTTTCACCATCTCAAGCCGGGGCGCTCCTTTCGCATTTCAAAAAATGGCAAGCATTAAGCAAAATTCACTTCCTGACTATCTTTCTGATATGCAATTCCATCAGCTCGCGCTCATCCACCATCGAGGGCGCATCCTCCATCAGGGCGCTGGCCCGGGCGGTTTTGGGAAAGGCGATCACATCCCGGATCGAATCCGTCCCGTTAAGCAGCATGGCAATGCGGTCCATCCCCAGGGCTATTCCGCCGTGGGGCGGAGCTCCGTACTGCAGGGCTTTGAGCAGAAAACCGAACTTGTATTCAGCCTCCTCATCCGAGATGCCGAGCACGGAGAATATCTTGCGCTGCACGTCCCGGCGGTGAATACGAATACTGCCGCCGCCGATCTCGCTGCCGTTAAGCACGACATCATAGGCCCGACTACGCACCTGCGCAGGGTTTGATTCGAGCTTGTCCAGGTCATCCAGGTGCGGACTGGTAAAGGGATGGTGCGCCGGGCTCAGCGCGCCTGTCGCCGGGTCGGTTTCGAACAGCGGGAAATCGGTCACCCACAGAAACTCATACTTATTTCGATCGATCAGTCCTTCTTTCTCGCCCAGTACCTGGCGAAGACGGGCCAGTGCCTTGGAGCTGAGATGCTCCGGACCGCCGACAAAAACTATCAAATCTCCTTCCGAGGCCCGGCCCAGTTTCGCGGCTCTGTCTAATGTTTCCTGGCCCACTATTTTCTTGATCGAGCTGTCGTGGGCACCGGAACCGCCTACACGCTGCCAGACCAGCCCCTTGGCTCCCATCTCCACCGCCACCGACTCCAGGTCGTCCAGTTCCTTGCGGCTGTAACGCGCTGCACCGGGAACCACGATCCCGCGGATTTGCTGGCCGGTTTCAAGCATCGACTCGAAGACCCGGAACCCACAGCCGGCGAAAGCCTCGGATAAATCCTGTATCTCCAGGCCGTAGCGGATATCGGGACAGTCGCAGCCGTAGCGCTCCATGGCTTCACTGTAACTCATCCGTGTAAGCGGCAATTTTACCTCGACACCCAGGGTCTCGCCGAACATTGCCTGGAGCATTTCCTCGGTTACCTGCATTATGTCATCTTCGGAGATAAACGACATCTCGATGTCGATCTGGGTAAACTCCGGCTGACGGTCCGCACGGAGATCCTCATCCCGGAAACAGCGGGCAATCTGGTAGTAGCGATCGATACCGCCGACCATCAGCAGCTGCTTGTAGAGCTGGGGACTTTGGGGCAGGGCGTAGAACTTACCCGGATGCAAGCGCGCAGGCACCAGGAAATCCCGCGCCCCCTCAGGGGTCGGCTTGCAGAGGATCGGGGTCTCTACATCCAGGAAATCATTGGCATCGAAATACTTCCTGGCCGCTGAGATCGCCTTGTGACGGATCGCCAGGTAACGCTGCAGCTCTTCGCGGCGAAGGTCCAGGTAACGATAGCTCAGGCGCAGGTCCTCGCCTGGCGAGCCAATATCATCCAGCCGGAAAGGCGGGTTGTCGCTTTCGGACAATACCTCCAGGTGATAGGCGCTGACCTCGATCTCACCGGTGGGCAGTGAGGGGTTAACCGTACCCTCGGGCCGCGGCCGAACGTAACCCTTGGTCCGGATCACGTATTCGGTACGCAGGCGATGAGCCAGGGCATCTATATCCTGCGCTGCAGACTTGCGGTCAAAAACCACCTGGGTTACTCCATAGCGGTCGCGCAGGTCGATAAAAACTATCCCGCCGTGATCGCGCCAGCGAAAAACCCAGCCCACAAGAGTTACTTCGGTTCCTTTGTCGGCTTTGGTAAGGTGGCCGCAAGTGTGGGTTCGATAACAGGTCTGATGAATATTCTCTTTCGAAGCTATTTTAATCCTCCGTTCCGCTGCAAAGGCACGAAAAATACCTTACAAGTCTCAAGTAGTTATATGAATACGCAATAGTGTCCGGACAAAAATAACAAACTGGGTTAAACTTTTATATTAATTACAAATGCTCTGTCACAATTAAATTCCTAAAAAACGAATAAGAATTAAATTTATGATTGAGTTGCATGCTGTTTATACTTGATTTACAACATTTTTTCGAGCGATATCATTCAGTTATGATGTTTAATAAACCTTCAATGACACACCCCGCTCGGACACGGCACGCCGTGTCCCTACAGCAGGCACCCCTCTCAAGAGGGGATTTAAATATCTTTCTGTCCCCTCTATAAAGAGGGGATACAGGGGTGTGTAATTCTCTGAACCCGGAAAATCTATGAAATAACAAACATCTCGAGTAATTCGAAATTTATAAGGATAATATTGTGCTATACTATTCAAAAATTAATAAATCACTTTCTAAAAGCGGGAAGTTTTCTGTACTCCCATTCCTGCCAGGTTTTAGCCCTTAATTCGCTTTCACTTAAGTTCAGTTTCTTGGCGAGGGTTTCAAGCAGTCTTCTTTTAGTAATATCTATTAAATCCTGACTTCCAGTTGCAAGGTCTTTTACTGAGAATGTCTTTTCAGCCAACTCTCTTTCGCCTAGTATCAGGGCATGGCTCAACCTTAACTTATCGGCCTGACGCAGTTGGGCCTTGAGGCTTGCCGCTTCCAGGCTCATTTCCACCACAAAAATTATTCTTAGATATGATGCCAAGTAAAAAGCGTCATCGCGAACATCTTCCCCCAGCCAGACCAGATAGATACCAGGCTTTCTTTTATATTTTTCCTCATCAGGTATAAACTCTTCATCCTGCTCAATCGCCAGCAAAACTCTTTCGGTTCCCAGGGAAAACCCGATGCCCGGGGTATCCGGGCCTCCGCATTCGGCCACCAGGCTGTCATAGCGGCCGCCGCCTCCGAGAGCCACCGAAGCCCCGAGTTCCCCGTGATGAAACTCGAAAGCGGTGCGTGTGTAGTAATCCAGACCCCGCACCAGGTTCTTGTCCTTTTCGTATTGAACCCCGAGCACTTCAAGCCAGTGCTGTACCTGCCGGTAATGCTCCCCGGTTTCCGTACTCAGGTATTCTTCCATTGCCGGGATATTCGCGCTCAGGCCCTGGCAGGAGAGAACCTTGCAGTCCAGGATGCGCATGGGATTTTTTTTCAGCCGCACCCTGCAGTCCGGGCAGAGTTTTTCTTTTTTTCCGGTGAAATATTTCACCAGGGCTTTTTTATAAGCGGAGCGGCTCTCGATATCGCCCAGGCTGTTCAGTTTCAGGATCAGCCTTTTGATCCCGTTCCCTTTCAACACAGCTTCCATCAGGGCGATCACCTCGGCATCCACCGGCGGGCTGAGGCTGCCGATAGCCTCGGCCCCGATCTGGTGGAACTGACGGTAGCGGCCTTTCTGAGGGCGGTCATAGCGGAACATCGGCCCCATGTAGTAGAGTTTCTGCAGCCTGCGCTCGTTCCACATGGCGTTCTCGATGTAAGCGCGAATCACCGGTGCGGTTCCCTCGGGACGTAAGGCGAGCCGGCGGCCCTTGCGGTCGGTGAAACAGTACATCTCTTTGGCCACAATGTCCGTTTCCTTGCCCACAGTGCGCAGGAAAAGCTCCTCTTCCTCGAAATCCGGGGTGCGGATCTCCCGGTAACCGTACCGCTCCATAATCCTGCGTGCGGTTTCCTCCAGATGTTGCCAGCGTTCCACCTGGCCCGGAAGGATGTCCTGGGTGCCCCGAGGTCCTTTGTATTTCATCGAGTTATAAACTCCATTTTCTCGGATTTGCTTCTCTTGTGGAAAAGCCTCTCACCCCTGGAAGCCAGGTAAGCCCAGGCCAGCAGAAAAACCCCCAGCCCATCCGCCGCCACATCGGCCAGCTCCACGGTGCGGCCGGGGACATAGTACTGGTGTAGTTCATCCAAGGCGCCGTAGAGTATCGCCAGGCCGATGCACCACCAGTAGGCTCTCCGGCTGCGGAAGCCGCCCAGATACGCAGCCCTGACTACCAGCAATCCCAGGGCCCCGAATTCCAGCAGGTGAATTATCTTATCCTGGAATCTGAAAAATCCTACCCGCTCGTCCTGGATCGAGATGCCGCTGAGTGTGAAAATGGCGACCATCCAGAGCGCAACGGGCAGCCAGAGGACCCATCCGGCAGGGGTTTTCCCTGTCTTTTTTCCGTTCCCGATCATCCCCGGCCCCTTGGCTCTCTACCGCTGCGGAAAGCCAGGTGCCTGGTTGCGAAATCTTTGAGCGCTTCCTTCCAGGGTCGGGGTGGCTCGATACCCTCCTTGCGAAGCCGTTCGCAGTCAAGGGCGCTGTCGGCCGGACGTTTAACCGGAAAGGGCAAGCTTTCAGAGGTCACCGGTTCCAGCTCGCAGTCCCTAATACCGAGCACAGCGAAGAGCTTTACCGCCAGTACATAGCGGCTGCAGGATCCGGCTCCGGCTGCATGATAGAACCTGTCCTGAAAGTCGCGGGCGATCATCCGCCTAATGGCCG
>Ga0114922_10004751_pt1 | contig 12588 bp, 12 predicted proteins | sample AartaG_FD_100975 | JGI IMG/M metagenome (GOLD analysis project Ga0114922, IMG submission 100975) | Deep subsurface microbial communities from Aarhus Bay to uncover new lineages of life (NeLLi) - Aarhus_00045 metaG | ecosystem: Environmental > Aquatic > Marine > Oceanic > Sediment | place... | reverse complement strand
GGTTTACCCGCGAGGAGATCGACACCAACCTCAAGCGCCTGGCCTATGAGTGCAAACTGCTCAACCGCAACGGTGTGATCGCCCTGGTGGCCGCCGTCTCGCCATACCGGGATATCCGGGACGCCATCCGCGCTGACCTCAGCCGCTTCATCGAGGTCTACTGCCGCTGCCCGCTCGAAGTCCTGGTCCAGCGCGACCAGGCCGGACTGTTCGAAAAGGCTCAGCGCGGCGAAATCCAGCACGTCGCCGGAGTCAACGCCCCCTACGAAGAACCTTTCAAGCCCGAGGTACTGATCAACTCCGATACCGAAACCCCCGAGCAGGGCGTAGCCCGCACCCTCACTACGCTGGAAATCCTCGGCTACCTCCCCAAACGCCGTTCCGCCGAGTACACCGCCGGCGAGGAGGCCATCATAAGAAAACGCCTTCAGGACCTGGGCTACATCTAACGAGGCTTGGCTCGCCGGCGGGCGCGTGCTAAGTGTCCGTAATGGAATAACATACACTATATTCAGGCCGGCCGAATCGTATAGTTCCAGTCCCCGTGGAATGAATGGGGCAGAAGATTGATTCGTGCCATTTGCTCGTCTGTCACCTTGACAGCCTTCGAGTACGCTCGCCGATCGAGCACACAACGCACCTTCAGACCCGTCTTGGTCCGCGTGGCTGCAATCGGGTTCACGATCGCAGCGCGCGTCAGCAGCGGTCGGCCACGCCAGTTCTGACTGATGAATGAAAACAGGCGGTGTTCGATCTTGTTCCACTTGCTCGTCCCCGGCGGCAAATGATGAACGTGAATCATTAAGCCCGCGGCATTGGCGAACCCCTGCAACTCCCACTTCCACAACCGAACCCGAACCCCGTTGCTCCCTCCGCTGTAGCCATCGTCAATGAAGCACAGTTCCTCCTCGCAGGTCAGCCCGTCCTCGGTGATTCGTTGCTGCAGCGCATCAACCTGACTCGCAACCGTATTCTCTTTGGCTTGCTGTTCGGAAGAAACGCGGGCGTAGAGGGCCGCCCGTAAGGCTTCGTTGATTGTCATCGCTCAAGCTCCTGTTGCGTATCGCTGCTCTTGACCGGTTGCCCTGGTCTGACCATCGGAACCAGGCTTGGGTTGCTTGGCCGGCGAACCCGCGGGGGCGGCCCGGACCATGGGCCAGACATGTTCGTACGCCGAGGCCATCAGTTCCCCTTCGAGCCGGGACCACTCAAAGCTTCGTTCAACCCGCAGAACCCGGTCCGACTTGCGTTTGGTGTCCTCCATGACCCAAACCTCCTGCCGACTCGTTTCCAGTGCGACATGGGCGCGAACCCGCCTCACGCCCGCACCATCCTTGGCCGTAGCGGGGTCGAAGCCGCGCCCTGGAGATGACCGTTTCCGGGATTATGGAGAGTTTTGCAACATTGTTGGCGGGGCGGTTACAATCCTTCTATCGTCAATGAGAGGCTTACTTTACGTCCCTTAAGTGAACCGTATTGGGGCTAGACCCCCCTACAAATCCTGCACGGCGAACCGCAATGCGGCCCGGATATCCTCGCGCGTCAGTTGCGGATGGCTCCGCAACGCCTGCTCGAACCTGTCGCCGTCGGCGATGCTGCCCACGATGACGCTGACCGGCACGCGCGTGCCGGTGATGCACGGGTCGCCGTGGTGAACGGCCGGATCGGCGCTGATGCGCTTGCGCCATTCGTTGTCGCCAGGCATAAGGCACCCGGCGGGTGAAACCCACCCTACGGGTAGTCCGCAGAGCGGATCCTACACGCCCGCTGACCACAGGTTGGAAACCTGTGCTATCCTCTATATCTTGCTGTTGACGATGTCCAAGATATCCCGCTCCTTGGCGATGGCCTTTTGCTGGATTTGCTGGCCCTTGGCAAGGATGTCCTGGATCCAGGGTTTGTCTTCCACATCGCCGGCGTTGATTTTGACGTTCAGGTAGGCGCCCATAACGGCAGATCGGGCGGCCAGGGCGGCGACGCCGGCGTCACTGGCGCTGGCGGGGTTGCCGATCTGGGCCATGGCTTTGGCGACCTCCATCGACTCCAACGAGACCTGCATGGCCCTGAACGGCACGTCGATGGCTTCCTTGGTGGCGGCCTGGATGGCGCCGTTCTTGGCGGCTTTCTCGTGGTCGGTGGTGTCGGGCAGGCCCCAGGAGGCGACGATCTTGTTGAAGGCGTCGGTGTCCTCGTCGATCAGGCGCAGCAGCTCGTCGTGGCAGGCTTTGCCCTTCTCGGCCCAGTCGGAGAACTCCTCCCAGCGGTCGTCCCAGCCGCGCTTGTGACTGGACAGGTTGGCCACCATGGTGCCCAGGGCGGCACCCAGGGCGCCCATGGCTGAGGAGATCGACCCACCGCCGGGAGCTTTGGACTCGCTGGCGGTCTCGTGAACGAACCCCTCCACCGTCATGTCCACCAGCTTCTTCTCTTTGGCGTCCGCGGCGATGGCGTATTCGATGATCTTCTCTTGCGGCTTGAAGGGGTACAGCTCGTCCAGGCCCATTGATTTGACGGCGATCTTGATGAGTTCGGCGTCCGAGACGCCGAGGGAGCGTTTTTGTTTGCGCAAGAAATACTTGCCGGCATCCAGCATGGCCTTTAGCGGGATCAGGCCGACAAGTTCGGAACCCGTGACGCGCACGCCTCTGGCTTCGGCCCTCTTGCAGACCTCAGCAAAGGCGATGTGAACGGGTGTAACAGTGATATTAGTGAGATTCATCGAGATCTGGGCGACACCGTACTCCTCGATGAACCAGCCGATGCCCTTTACGCACTTGAGCAGGCCCGGCTCCCAGACCTTCGCGCCGTTTTCGTCGAGGACCGGCTTGCTTCCCGGATTACCGTCCACGGTCTTGACTCGGCCCTTCTCGCGGACGTCGAAGGCGATGGCGTTGGCCCGGCGGGTGGAGGTCGTGTTGAGGTTGACGTTGTAGGCCACCAGGAAGTCCCGGGCCCCGACCGCGGTAGCTCCCGATTTGGCGTTGAACTTCGCAGGGCCGAAGTCGGGTTTCCATTCCGGCCTGGCCAGCTTGTCGGCCAGCCCTTCGTATTCGCCCGACCGAACGACGGCCAGATTGCGCCGCTCCTCAGTAAACGCGGCGTTCTCATAGCAATAGACCGTGATGCCCAATTCCTCGCCAAGCCGCTTGGCCAGTTGACGGGCGTACTCGACCGTCTCATCCATGTTGATACTGGACACCGGCACCAGCGGGCAGACGTCGGTGGCGCCGAACCTGGGGTGCTCGCCGTGATGTTTGCTCATGTCGAGGAGTTCGGATGCCTTCTTCACGGCCCGAACGGCGGCGTCCACGACCTCAGCCGGCGTCCCCACGAAGGTTACCACAGTTCGGTTCGTGGCCTTTCCCGGATCGACATCGAGGAGCTTGACGCCTTCAACGCTTTCTATTTGATCGGTGATCTGCTTGATGACCGTCAGGTCGTTGCCTTCGCTGAAATTGGGAACACACTCGATCAGTTGTCTGGCCATGTCTCTTGCTTCCTCACAACTCCGTAATCACACTTCTTTATTGGCTACGGACAACACCGTTGCCGCACGAACCGCTCCAGGAGCCGTCCGGCGCGGATGAACTGGTCTTTGGCGATACATTCGTTGGCCTGGTGGGCGTCCTCGATGCGACCGGGACCCCAGAGCACCGATCGAATACCCAATCCGCCAGGGCCGGAAAGCGGACCGGCGTCGGTGGCAAAGGAGACGCCGTACGAGTCGGTCTGTCCGAGGAACCTGGTCAGGGCGGTATGGAGCGGGCTGTCCTGGGGACACAGCATGGGCGGGCTGTCATTGACGACTTCCCAAGTGAGGCGGTCGTGGGGCAGGTTCTCGACCGAGGCCAGGTGAGCGCCGAAGCGTTGCAGGAACTCGGCGGAGGATTGCCCGGGCAGGAGTCGGACGCCGACCTCGACGACGCATCTGTCGGGGATGATGTTGACGGCGGACCCGCCGCGGATCAGGGCCGTGTTGAGCACCGGTTGGGGGCATTGCCGGAAGAAAACGCTTTCGGCGGTGCGCTCCTGGTCCAGAGACCGGCGCAGGTCGCGCAGGGCGGCGATCAGGTCGGCGGCCGGCTCGATGGCGCTGGCGCCGAGGTGCGGATAACCGGTATGGGCGGGTCGGCCGGTGATGGTCAGACGCAGCACAAGATGCCCCTTGTGCATGCGGACCAGGCGCAGTTCGGTCGGCTCGCCGACGATGGCTTCGGTCGGCAGCGGAAAACGCCGGTCCCATGATTTGACGAACTCCTGAGCACCGCAGGTCCCGACCTCCTCGTCGCTGGTCAGCAGCAGCACCACCGGCCGGCGTAGCTGCACATCCTGGAGGCCGGCGAGGAGGTTCACCGCCACAGCGACAAAGCCCTTCATGTCGGCCGAGCCGCGGGCGAAATAGGCGTCCTGGCGATCGGTCAATTCGAAGGGATCGGATTCCCAATCGTCCTGCGTCGCGGGGACGACGTCCAGGTGCCCGGACAGGATGAGACCGCCGTCGGTCGTCGGCCCCCGCCGGGCCAGCAGGTTGACCTTGGCCCCGTCGGCGTAGGGATACTCGTGGACCTCGCAGCCCGCGTCGGCGAGAAAGCCGGACACAAAGTCCGCGATGGGCCTGGTCGGGTTGCAACTGGTCGTATCAAAGCCGATCAGGCGTCGAAACAGGTCCAGGTCTGTCATCGGGGCGGCGGACATGACGGGCATAGTAGCGACAATGGCCGAGCCCGACAAAGAGCGTAGCCGGACCTGCCGAGCGATCGAGAGACGGGACTTTCGGCCGCGGATCGGCTATAGAAACGCGGTGCTTGGCTGCTGAGTATCCGGCCGTCGGCTTACCGCGGTTCAGGCGGTCGACGCTTCGGGAACTTTGCTTGGAAAGGAACGAACGATGCGGACGAGGCGATGGATCGTGGTTGGCCTGGTGCTGGCCGCGGGCTGTGCCAGCGGCGGCGGCGGCGGTGGTGGTGGCGAAGGCGACGCAGCCCTGCTGGTCGGAGAGATTGACGAAGCAGCCCCGCCGGTCGGAGAGATCAACGAGGACGGCGAGTTCGTGTCGGAATCATTGGGCTACGCCTTGCGCCCGCCGGCTGGCTGGACGCTGGTCAGCACGCAGGTCGATCGGGGGGTCACCATCGTCCTGATTGCGTCGCCCGAAGGCACGAGCGGACTGCAGGTCAATGCCGGCCAAGCCTCAGCCGATATCCAGGAGCGGATCGAGGCCGAGGGCGAGGAAGCTCTTGAAGAAATCGCCCGGGAGTTCGCGGAAGGAAACGAGTCCGTCGATGCGGAGTCCTGCCGAATGATCGAGCTGTCCAGCGGGCAGTCAGCCGCGGTGATGGATCTGGTTCCCGAGGACGAGGTCAGCGGCGGCCGATTCTTGATTGCCGTCGGCAACGACTCCGTTTACGCGATGACGCTGGGCTTGGGGACGGACGCGACCGACATCGACAATACCGCCGACGCCGTGGTGGAATCGTTCCGCATCCTCGACTAAGGCGGGCGTATGCGCCCCCACTCCGGGGCAGACAGAGGTCCAAGCGCCAGCGCGGGGCCTCCCAACCCGTCGTTTGCGCTCCGGGCTCTGATCGGTGTTGCACATTCGCGCACACTGGTCTAGTTCCGCTCGACGACCACCCGGCCGGCTTTGATCACGGTGCGGACGCAGTTTCGGCCGACGTGGTAGGCCCACTGCTCGAAGCGGGGCACGTCCAGGATCAACAGGTCAGCCTGCATGCCGGCACCGATGGCCCCGAGCCGATTGTGCCGGTTGATCGCAGCGGCGGCGTTGGCTGTTCCGGCCAGCAGCGCTTCAGCCGGCGTCATCCGCATCTGGGTGCAGGCGAGGCTCATGACCAACTGCATCGACTCGATCATCGACGAGCCGGGGTTGAGGTCGGTGGCCAGGGCGACGGGCAGGTCGGCCTCGATCAGCCGGCGGGCCGGAGCCTGCTCCACGCTCAGGAAGAACGAGCAGGCCGGCAGCAGCACGCCGATCGTGCCGGCCTGCTTCAGGGCCTCGATGCCGCCTTCGTCGGTCGTTTCCAGATGGTCGGCTGAGACGGCCCCGATCTCGGCGGCCAAGCGGGTGGCGCCGATCTGCGTGATCTGGTCGGCGTGGATGCGGGGCAGCAGACCGTGCCCTCGGGCGGTTTCCAGGACTCGCCGCGACTGTTCGACGTCGAACGCGCTTCTCTCGCAGAAAACATCGCAGAACTCGGCCAGCCGCTCGCTCCTGATCCGCTCGAACACCTCGTCGGCCAGGATAAGGTCGAGATACTCGTTGGCCCGCCAGGTGTACTCGGGGGGGATGGTGTGGGCAGCCAGGTAAGTCCCGACCAGCTCGACCGGCTGGCGGTCGGCCAACTGCTTGACCGCCCGGAGCATTTTGAGTTCGTCTTCGACGGTCAGGCCGTAGCCGCTCTTGATCTCCGCCGTGGTCGTGCCGGCCTCCAGCATCCGCCGCAGACGCGGCAGGGCCAAATCGACCAAATCCTCGACCGAGGCCTCCCGGACGCCCTGGACCGAGGCGTTGATCCCGCCGCCGGCTTCGGCGATCTCGACGTAGCTGGCCCCCTCGATCCGCTGGACGAACTCGTCTTCGCGCGTGCCGGCGTAGACCGCGTGCGTATGACAATCGATCAGGCCTGGCACCACGCACCCGCCGGCCGCGTCGATCACCTCGCAACCGGCCGGTGCATCCAGTTCCGCCTGCGGCCCGAACCAGGCAATCTTGTCGTCGGCCAGCAGCAGGGCTGCGTCAGGCACGACCCGCAACCAACCCATCTGTCGGCCGGGAATGGGGCCCGGCGGAACGACAGCCAGTTCGGCGATGTTGGTAATGGCCGGCATGGCGAACTCCCGGAAGTGCGGGCATCGTACCCAAGGTCGGGCGGCGTGGCCAAGCGCAGCACGTCAGATCGCCAGCCGGCGGAGCTTGCCGACGAAGGGCCGAAACGGTATTCTGAGCCATTCTGAAGACAGCCGCCGTCGGCAACCGGGACCGCCAGCGGCTGAAGAGCAAACCTCCCGCGTTGAGAGAAACCAGCATGAACCTGCACCCTCCGTTTCGCACCTGGATGAGAGTCCTGATTGCCGCCCTGGTGATCGCCCCGGTGGTCGCCGCCCGGGCCGGGGAAGAGAAGCGCGTGCCCGAGCGCAGCGAGATCGAGACCAAGTACCTTTGGGCCACGGAGAACATCTTCCCCGACAAAGCCGCCTGGGAGACCGAGTTCGCCGCCGTCGAGAAGGAAGTGGACAAACTGGCCGGGTACAAGGGTACGCTGGCCAAGGGGGCGGACCAACTGCTCAAGGTCCTGACCTTTCGTGATGCACTCGAACCGCGGCTGGCGCGCGTCTACGTCTACGCCTCGCTGCTGGCCGATCAGGACACCCGCGTCGGCGAGACCCAGGCCATGGACTCCAGGGTCATGTCGATGTTCGTCAACTACAGCCAGAAGATGTCCTGGTTGGTGCCGGAGCTGACCGCGATTCCCTTCGAGACGATCCAGTCGTGGATGAAGGAAAACACCGGCCTGGCCCTGTACGCACACTACTTCGACGACCTCTACCGCCAGAAGAAGTACATCCTCTCGCCGCGCGAGGAGGAGTTGATGGCCATGGCCGGCGAGGTCCGCAGCACGCCGCGCAACACCTACAACCTGCTGGCTAATGCCGACATCCAGTTTCCCACGATCACCGACGAGCACGGCAAGACGGTCGAGTTGGACGAGATGGCGTTCTACTTACACATGCGCTCAACCGACCGGCGGGTTCGCAAGGACGCCTACGAAGCGATCGTGGGCACCTACGCCAAGTACCGCAACAGCACCGCCGCCCTGCTCAAGGGCGCCGTGCAGAACCACATCTTCAGCGTAAAGGCCCGGGGCTACGACAACTGTCTGCAGGCGGCCCTGCACGAGAGCAACATCCCCACCGACGTTTACAACAACCTGGTCAAGATGGTGAACGAGAACCTGCCGCTGCTGCACCGTTACCAGCAAATCCGCAAGCGGGCTTTGAAGCTCGACGACGGCGTGCACGCTTACGACCTTTTCGCCCCGCTGGTCACCGGCGCGACCCTCAAGTTCGAGTACGAAGAGGCGGTCGATATGATCCTCGAGGCGCTGGCGCCCCTGGGTAGCGAGTACCTGACCCCCATGAAGAAGGGTTTTGCCTCGCGGTGGGTGGACGTCTTCCCGACCAAGGGCAAGTACAGCGGGGCCTATTCCAGTGGGACCTTTCTGACCCAACCGTACGTCCTGATGAACTTCCACGGTGGTTACGAGGACACCTCCACCATCGCCCACGAGATGGGGCACTCGATGCACTCCTACTTCTCTCGGGGGACGCAGCCGTATGTCTACGCCGATTACGACATCTTCTGTGCCGAGGTGGCCTCGACCTGCAACGAGATCCTGTTGCAGAACTACATACTGGAGCGCACCAAGGACCCCAAGACGAAGCTGTACCTGCTGGTCGAGTTCCTGGAGCAAATCCGCGGCACGATCTTCCGCCAGACCATGTTCAGCGAGTTCGAGCAGCGTATCCACGAGATGGCCGAAGCGGGCCAGCCCCTGACCGCCGACAGCATGTGCGCCGAGTACGGCCAGATCATGAAGAAGTACTACGGCCCGGCCTACACGCACGACGAACTAGTGGACAACTACTGGATCCGGATCCACCACTTCTACCGGAACTTCTACGTGTACAAGTACTCGACGAGTTACTGCGCCGCCTCGAACATCGCCCGGCGCATCATGGCCGGCGAGCCCGGCGCGGTGGAGGGGTACATGAAGTTCCTCCGGGCGGGCAGCCACAAGTACCCGCTGGAGGTGCTCAAGCTGGCCGGCGTGGACATGGCCTCACCTCAGCCGATCCGCGACGCCATGAAGATCTTCGAGAACCTGCTCGATCAAACGGAGCAACTACTGGCCAAGATGTAAAGGCCGTTCGCCCCAATCAGCCGCGACGGCGACAGAACGAGTAGCCGGACGCGTGGCACGGTCCTGCCGAAGGCGGGGCTGTGCTTGTCAAAGAACACGTACTTTTCAAAGAGGGAACACTGCCCGGCTGCGTCGGACGGTGGCAGCATCCGGTCTCAAACGCTGCTCATAGAGCAGTGACTCCCGGCGGAGCAGTAGCGCCAATTGGAAGTGCATGGCTAAACCCCATTGTCGGGCGCGGCGGCTGTCCTCGCTGACAGACATTTCCTTGGCCACCGCCGCGGCGACCTTGCGGCTGAGACCCGCCCTTGACCGGCGGGCGGATCACTGTATAATGTACGTCATCTGTTAGGACTCGTCAAGGCGGAAAAATCGAAGAACGAAGGGGGCTGGCAAGTGCCGCTGCGGCTTAACGTTGAGCTGGGAGCGGATGAGCCGACGACGCCGCTGGAGGCTGGGCGCCGGGGGGCGGACGCGATCCGCAGGGGCCTACTCGGGTGGCATTGTTATTGGGATGGCGTACGCTTCTTGTTGGATGCGTCTCGATGCAAGAAGGCGCGTCCGCAGGCGAGTTACTTGGCGCTCGCATGGTGCCGGGCGACGGCGGGGAGGAAGTACGCCGACGGGCCGACGAACCGGGACGAATTCATCGGCGATCTGGTGGGCATACTGCGAGAGGGGATGAAGGTGTGGCCAGAGGACATAGATGAACCACGGAAGCGGCAACTGGAGAGGGCGCGAAGTCGAAAGAAGACGCTCGACGTGTCGCAGAAGGCTGTGCGAGACTTCGAGGAGTTCCGGGCGGTGTTCGACATTGAGGGGCGGGATGTAGCGGAGGGTCTGGACTGTTCGGCCTTCGCCGAAGCGTGGTGCCTGCCGACGATCGACAAGTATCTCGGATATTGGCGCGAGCAGTTGTCGTTTATCGAGAGCAGAATAGCGGAGGACGGCGAGTAGGGCGCGATCGGCGCGTCGGCAGGTCAGAGCTATGGGCGCGGCGAGCGAGACGATCGGCCTCGAATGCCCGCATTGCGGCGAGCGGGTCGAGGTCTACATGGCCCAGGTGGGCGAGTGGGTGGAGTGCCCGGGCTGCAAGCTGCGGCTGGACAGCGGGAAAGCGGCCAAGGAGGCGGCCGTGGGCCAGAAGGTGGCCAAGCGGCTCGCCGAGATGCGGGAGCGCGACGAAGCCAGGCGGCGTAAGGAAACACCGGGCGTGCCCCGGAGTGAGAAGGGACGTTATTGGGGGCTCAGGCTGGCGTCGGGGCTCTTTTGGGTGTGCGGCGTTCTCGTCGGCCTGTTCGGCTTGCCGGCGGCCGTGGGAATTGCGATTAGGCTAGATGCGCCGCCGTTCTTCTCGTTGATCTCGGCGTTCGGGTGTTGGGTCGGCGGGACGTTCACCTGCTTTGCAGCAGCCGACGTGGCGACAGGTTTGCGACGGCGCTTCCTGGACAGCGAGAAGTCCGTCCGGCTGCTACGGCGTCTGGCACGCGACGGCAATTCGTCGGAGGCGAAGTAAATGGCCGTGGTCTACCAGTCGCAACGATGGGGGGAGCTGTTGTTCGGCAGCGTTACTTGGGCGTTCCACCGACGACAACTCACCCTTGAGGAGGATGCGCTTGAGACGGTTGCCGTGCAGTCACTGGTGTTCCCGCAGAAGCGGAAGCGCGAGCGGGTGCTATACGCGCAGATAGCGTCGTGTCGGCACATTGAGGGCTTGTTTTGGGACCGGGTCGTCGTGGAAACGACGGGTGGGGCGAAGGATATCAGCATTGGCGCTTTGAACAAGTCGGATGCGAGGGATATGGTAGCGGAGATCCGGAGGCGGATGAAGCAGGGGAGAGAGGAGACGGCAAAGGGGACTTGATAAGGGCCCCGTGGCCGGTCAAACAGGGTACTGGATAGTTTAACGGCGACTGGGAGCGCCCCGGAAAAAACAAGCGCCGGTGGGGAGTGAGCGACGTACCGAGTTCGGACACCGTGACACCGCGGGTCTCCGGATTCGGTGCGTCTTTTTTGCGCTGCCTACGGCCGCAAGCACTCAGCCACGGCCGACTCGGAGGTTGGCCGGTACGGGGTGGCGCGATGGCGATGGAAGGGCGAAACCAGGCGACAAGGTCTGCCGCTACTGCGCGGAGACGATCAAGGCAGCGGCGATTCGGTGCAAACACTGCGCAGCGGACATCGCGGGTCCGGCCGAGGGCGAGTCCAACGAGAGGTGAAAGGCGCACTGCTCAAGGGCAGCGGCACCCGGCGCGACGAAGCGACGCGTCAGGATAGACTGACGGGGGGAAAGGGGTCAGGCTACTTTGATTTGCTCTTTCGGGGTCTTCCTCTTGGGCGGAGTGTGGATTGGAGCCCGAGTCGGGCGGCGGTTCGGGCTTGCCAGGCCTTGGAGCCGAACGGTGCTGAGCGGTTGACCGACCTGCGGATGGCCTCCAATTCGGCGTCCGTCTCCGGCCGGTTCACACGTCGCACCCAATCGGAGGGACGGTCCATCGGCCCATCGGTCAGATAGCTCGGTCGGTGTGGCCGACGCCACCACCGCAGGCTGGACCAGGCCCAATCCTGGGCGCGTTTCACCAGGTTGGCCCGTAGCGGGTTACGTTCAATGTAGCGAAGCACGATGTACAGGGAATCCTCCGCCTCGATCGGGAAGGACTTGTACCGGTCCTGCCATACGTGGCCGCTGCTGTGGTAGTGTCGGTGGTAGCGTCGAACGTGCGAAGTGGTCAACCACTGCATCCACCGGCTCAGGCCCCCGTCGTTGAACGGTTGCACCACCAGGTGGAAGTGGTTGGGCATCAAGCAGTAGCCCAGCACGCGCATCGGCAAGCGCTCACACGCATCGCCGATCAGGCGCAGGAAGGCGTCGTAGTCCTCTTCCTTATGGAAAACCTCACGCCGGCCGTTCCCACGGTTCAAGACGTGGTAGCAGCAGTCAGCCAGCGATATGCGAACAGGACGACGCATCCGAGTAGCCTACCCCGTTCGGCGTCGCACGTCAACGAAAAGTAGCCTGACCCCTTTGATCCCCCTGATCGTTCGGCGGTTGGTCAGGGGTCGCCCCAGTCGCTATATTGACGGCCATGATCGTTACCATCGACGGACCGGCCGGATCGGGGAAATCGACGGCGGCCCGTAAGCTGGCCGCCCGCTTGGAACTGCCCTACCTCGACACCGGGGCCATGTACCGGGCCATTGCCTACCGAGCGCTGGCCGACGGCGTGGATTTCGAGGACGCCGCCGCCCTGCTGGAAGTCGCCCGGGCGGCCGAGTTGGAACTCGACTGCGGCCCGACCTTTACGCGGGTACGCCTCGGCGGCCACGACGTCAGCGAAGCCATCCGCTCGTTCGCCGTTAGCCGGGTCACCTCTTACGTGGCCGGGAACCAGGCCATCCGCGACCTGCTCGTTGAGAAGCAGCGGGCCATCGGCCGGTCGCTCGGCTCCCTGGTCACCGAGGGCCGCGACCAGGGGGCCGTGGTCTTCCCCAACGCCGACGTGAAGTTCGTCATGGACGCCTCCCTGGACCGCCGGGCCGAACGCCGCTACCAGGAGATCATCGCCGACGGCGAGCAGGCCAGCCTCGAAGAGGTGCGCCAGAACCTCGCCCGGCGCGATCGCAACGACGTCCGCCAGTGGGCACC
>Ga0114922_10004750_pt1 | contig 12590 bp, 9 predicted proteins | sample AartaG_FD_100975 | JGI IMG/M metagenome (GOLD analysis project Ga0114922, IMG submission 100975) | Deep subsurface microbial communities from Aarhus Bay to uncover new lineages of life (NeLLi) - Aarhus_00045 metaG | ecosystem: Environmental > Aquatic > Marine > Oceanic > Sediment | place: Aarhus... | reverse complement strand
GTTTGGTCATTATTGCCGTTCCTCCCAGTAGGTACTGATTAACTGGAACACCGCGTCTAGTACTACCTCCAGCGGCGCCGTGCGGGACACGCCGGGCGCCCGCCGAATGCCTACGGGCAACCCTCACCCCAGTGGGCGAGGAGGATGCCGAGGTCGGACTGGTCAGTGTCGCCGTCGTTGTCCAGGTCGCCGCCGTCATCGACGCCGAACGCGGCCAAGAGAATGCCCAGGTCGGCCTGATCGACGCAGCCGTCGTCATTCAGGTCGCCGGGCACGCCGATCGGGATGCTCCAGGCCCCGCGGCCTTGGGTGCCGATGATGAGTCGCGCGCGGGCCACGTCCAGGCGCATGTCGATGACGGCAGCCCGCGGCAAGCCGATGCCGTAGCGATGCCACGACAGCCCGTCGTCCGCCGATCGATATACGCCGTCGTCGGCCCCGGCGTAGATCACCGGGGTGGAGTAACGCGCGTCGGCGGCGACCACGTTCACCGGGACGTCCGGCAGGTCCCCGTCGAGGATTTCCCAGCTCTGGCCGGCATCGCGTGTCCGCCGCACCTGATCTTCGCCGAAGACCGCGACCGCCAGGTACATGGTCAGCGGATCGTGCGGGTGCACGAACATCTCGCGGGTGACGCGTGGCCAGCCGGGGATGTCGTCGAGGATCTGCGCGAAGTCTTCGCCGCCGTCGATCGAGACCAGCACGTTCCCGTCGTTGGTCGCGGCGTAGACCACATTGGGATTGGACGGGGCCATGGCCAGCGCGCGGATCGCACCGGCCCCGTCGGTCAGGTCATCGCTGAGTGCACTCCAGCCGGTGCCGCCGCTTAGACTCTGATAGATGCGGTGCGTGCCGTAGAGCATGCGTTGAGAGTTGTCGGGATTGATCAGGAAGGGCGGCAGGAAGCAGTTGCGCCCGCTGATGCCGTTGCCGACGTAGGAAAAGCCGTCGCCCCCGTTAGTGGAGCGATACAGGTTGCCGGTGCCCTGGTACTCGACGAACACACGATTGGGGCTCGACTGGTCGACCTGGGTCCAGCCGCCGTCGCCGCCGAAAACCTGCGTCCAGTTCATCGTGTCGGTATTGCGACGGTTGCTGCCGTTGTCCTGCGTGCCGCCGAAGATGGTCACGTCGCTGGTGGGGTGCAGCGACAGGCCGGCGTAGAACTGGATGACGCCCAGGTTGTTGTTATGCGAGGTCCAATTGTTGCCGAGGTTGCTGGTGCGGTGCACGCCGCCGTCGTCCCCGACCACCATACGCCCGTCGGCATCCCAGGCGATGGCGTGCATATCGACGTGCGGCGGTGTGATGGTGTACCAATTGGCACCCGCGTTGGTCGATCGCCGCAGGCTAAGCCCACCCATGATCACCACGTCCGGGTTCGTCGGCTGGACGGAGACCACCGACAGGTACCAGCCGTACGTCGCTTGGATGCTGCCGACCGGTATTGAGGTCCACGAGCCGCCGCCGTCATCACTGCGGTACGCGCCCAGGACCGAAGCCCCGCCGCCGAACGCATCCGACGGGCGGGTGATCAATGTGTAGATGCGGCTCGCCATACTCGGCGCGACGGCCACACTGATGCGACCGAGCGTCTCGCTCGGGAGACCGCCGCCCAGCTTGCCCCAACTGTCGCCGCCGTCGGTCGATTTGTAGATCCCGTTGTCGGGATGCCCGAAGATGCGCCCGATGGCGGCGTACAACGTCTGCGGATCGCTGGGGTCGATGGCCACGTCGGTCGTCGAGAGGCTGGGCAGCCCGTTGGTGAGCTGCACCCAGCTCGACCCGCCGTCATCCGAGCGAAACAGTCCCAGCGGACCGGTTGCTCCCGGATGGCCCTTGGCGGCGGCCAGTTCGGGGAAGCCGCCGGCACGTGTGATCGCCGCATAGATGATCTGCGAATTGAGCGGGTTGATGACCATCTTCGAGAAGCAGCGCCCGCCGAAGACGTCTTCGGCCAGTTGCAGCCACGTTTCGCCGCCGTCCGTGGACTTGTACAGCCCCAGCCCGTAGCGGCTGTGGTTGGCATAATTGGCTTCGCCGGTGCCGGCGTAGATGATGTTCTCGTTCAGCGGGTCGAGGGCCAGCGCCCCCATCGCGCTGGTGGGCATGTGATCGGTCAAGGGCGTCCAGCTTGAGCCGCCGTCGGTCGTACGCCACACGCCGCCGTCGGCACCGGCGGCGAAGTAGCGGTTCGGGTCGGTGGGGCTGCACGCCACGGCGGAGACGCGCCCGGTGTAGCCGCCGTTGATGATCGGCGCGGGGCCGAGCTCGTCCCAGTCCGATGATGCCAGCGCCAGGCCCGCAAGCGTCCAGAGCGGCAAACCTGCAACCACTATGACGGCGACGAGGCTTCGGGTGGATCGCTGCGTCTTCATTTGCTCGCTCCTTTCTCCGCGACCTCGAACGTCAGCGTGGCACTGTAGATTGCCCAATCCGCAGCCGGGTCGTCTTTCAGCGGTTCGGCGTGGTGAAATTCCACGCGCCACAGGCCGGGATGCGTGATCCGGAAGTGCGCCGCCCCGGACGAGTCCGTGACCATCTGTTGCGTCGTGCCGGCCGCAACCGAAGTCGCCAGCAGCCGGCCGCCCACCTTCTTGCTGCCGGCCAGGTAGACGCGCACCGGCAGGTCGCTTCCAAGCGGCACCATCGTCGGATCAGCCAGCGGGCGGATCTCAACCGCCTGGCCCGACTTGCTCTGCGCGGTGGCCGAGTGCGAGCGCTCGCCGTCCTCGGTTTGCACACGGACCAACGTCTTGGTCGATTCAACGCGGCGGACGTTGAGCTTCGCTGCGGAAGGGAACCTCTGTCGCGGGTTCGGCAGCGACGCCGGTTCGACGTAGCGGGCCACGAAGGCCTGCAAATTCTTGCCCGCGACCTGTGTGACCGTAGGCCGCGTATCGAACCCGATCAGCGCTACGCCGGGATGCGCGAGCGGGACAGTCAGGAAATCGTCCTGGGCGCGGGCCGGCCGTACCCGCTCTTTGTGCAGATTCTCCTGCGTTCCGGCGGCGCGGACGTAGAGCCAGTCGATGGTCTCGGCCGGCCACGCCGCCCGCTGAGGCTTGAGCGCATCGCCGGCCTCCACGTGCAGGCGGAGCTGATCACCGACGTGGGCCTGGTATTCATCCGGACTGAGGTACTTCACCGACTGGGCCGCGGCCAACGACGAGCACGCCGCTGCCAGCACCGCCGGTATGAGCCATTTCCGCACGACGCTTGGTTTCATAATGCCGTCTCCTGGTGAGCGGGGCCGACCGTTGTCGCCGCGCTCCGCTTACGCCACAAGGTTGCCGCTGCAACGGAACCGTCGCGGGCGGTCTGCACGAGAAGCCCGCAACCCCCTGCCTGCCAGTATAACACGTTCGGCCCCCCGGTTTGCCACGAAATCCCGGGCCTTTGGACGGCAGCATGAGGACCCGCCACCGGCCCGGTACAGGCCCCCGTAGCCAGCTCAGAGCAACGCTTGACTCAGCGTTACCGAGCGAAAGTCGCCGATCGCTTTCCGATCGGGGGCGCGCTGCGGCCCGCGGCGTGTCAAGGGGAACGGCCCGGCGACGTCGCGGGCCCTGAAGCTCTCGAACGAAATGGGTATTATGTCCCGCTTTGGCTCGGCTTTGCGTTCGGTTCGGCTTTTCCGCTTTTGTTCCGTTTTTACTGGGATTGCGGTCTCGGGTCTGACGGACGTTGATCGGCCAGAACGCTGCCGCCATTGGGTGTTGCCCAGGGCGGCTTGCTGCCCCACTCCGGGTAGACATCGCCCCTCGCGAAGTCTACTGCGCCAATGATGTGCTCGTCCTGAATGCCAACAAGCCAAACCCGGTCAGCTTCTCCTTGTGTGACAAAGTCCAGTTGCCTTCCCCCCAAATCGCGCGCGACCAAGTACCAGCCGCGAGGGGTTTTTCGAGGGAGGGCTGATACATTGACGCCTTGCACGAAAGCGCCCTCCCTATCTGTTACATATAGCATATCGTGTACAAGTGCGCCCTCGCTAGATGTAAGGTGTGGACCGACCTTCTGGAATCTGGCGACGTCGAAGTCATGCCCATTCTGAGTCTGGCCATAGAATCGATTTGTTAGCGTCCAGCCACCCATTTGGCATCCGGTGCAGCATAAGATACTCAGCAGCACACACTCTTTTCTAGGCATGGGCATTACTCCTGTAAGTGTACCTGTTCTATTCTGTCAACCGGCTGGGGCCAAATCGGGCAAATCGGGGACATGATACCATTTTTCGCCGCCCACTTGTCTTCGGTGGCTGTTCTTTCTGGAAATGAGTATCAAGTCCCGCTTTTCGCCGTGCTTACGCTCCGAAGCTGCCGTTGCGCCGAGACCGTCGCGGGCGGTCTGCACGAGAAGCCCGCAACCCCCTGCCTGCCAGTATAACACGTTCGGCCCCCCGGTTTGCCAGGAAATCCCGGGCCTCTGCACGCCAGCGTGGCAGGTGGTCCACCGCTTCGGCGGTGGGGGACGCGAGTCGCCACCTAGCCTACGTACCCGACGGGTGGCACGGTCCTGCGCAGCGCAGCAAGGCCGTGCGGATCGGATGGTGTCGCCCCAGGGCCTGGCTTCGCCAGACCGTGCCACCCCCCGCACAGCGGCACGTGTTGTGTGAAGGGTGAACTTGTAGGTCGCGACGTTCCTGTCGGCCCTCAAGCTGCGGCGGCTCAGCACCCACCCGCCACGGTTCTACGGTCTGTTAGCACCCCCCTCGGCGTGGAACCCCTGCGGGAACGGCCGCGGTATTGGCGACCAGGACACGCCGTATACGCGCCATGGAAGGGCAACGACGCGTTTCGCTTTAAGATCGAAGAGCAGTGTCAGCTTATCAAGGTGGGCAGCCGAGTCTGCGCCTGCATATGAACTCAGGCCAACCGCCAGCATTTTCCCGTCGGCGGACCACACTGGCGGGTGATAGCTGCGATCTCTGGACCAATTAGGCGCGTCCTCACGCGGCAGGATTTCCGCAAGCATCTCGGCCTTCTTACTCTCCAACTCGTAGACCCAGACTTCTTCGGCACGCCTCAAGAACGACACGGACTTGGCGTCGGGCGACCACTCATGGCCATGACCTTCGGGCAGCTTCTGAAGAAGTGATTTGGATGCGAGATCGTAGACCTGCGCGACCGGCTGTATCAGGATCGCCGTTTCATCTGGGGAGAGGGAAAAACCGGTTATTGGCCCGCCGTTCGGCAGCTCGATCTGGCCGACGGTCTCACCACCTAGAGTCCACACGTCCACACTCTGCGAATATTTCGCATGCGTGTATACACGCCCGTGGTCTAATGAAATCTGCCGGCCCCCAAGATAGTTCGAAAGCTCGATTCTCTGGGAGACGACCTTTCTTTCGCCAGTACGAAGCAGAACTGCTACGATCTCAGCGTCCCACGGCGGCCCATAATCCTGCTCAACATAGACAAGCCGATGATCCTTCGGGTCGTACAGAAACGGACCAAAGACGATCGGCTCGAAGTGAGTGCCGCCCTTGTAGTTTCGGTGCACCTGATAGTTTGTCAGCGACCTCATTTGCCCTGTGGACGTTTCGATCATCACCAACTGCAGGTGGCAATCGAAAAAATGAAAGCAATACCGCCCATCCGTAGACCACGTCGGAACGTTACCCTTGCTTTCCTTGAGGCGTGCTCGATACAGCGTGCGCGGCTTACGCATGCCGGCGTCAAGCACCATGACACAACGATTGTCCTGGTAGAGAAGTGCACAATCCGGAGGCAAGGATGGAGCCAACTCGAACCCCTGTCCCAGCAACAGATGCCAGCCGGACGGAAACTGATACTTGATGGCCGAGCCTGCCTGCGACTGAACCAGTGACGCTGGGTCTATCGCCTCTCTTCCCAAGGGCTGCTGCTTCCGCCCGCCGAGCCAGTCCCGGAGCCACTGACCCGCGCTTCCGACTGGTGACCCGACGGCAACGACAGCAACCCCCACAAGCGGCAAAAAGACAGAACGACGTGTAGATCGCGACATAAACAAAGTCCTCACAGGAGGCACCCCCAAGGGGATGCCGTGCAGGAGGTCATTCAGGACAGTGCCTGTTTTTTCTGCTTTTTCAGGCCCTCTTTTCTCGGTTTCGGCCTTTGGACAAGTCTTTCGTCTGTTGGGCCGGGCAACGGGGCGCTCCCGTAGCCGCCGGACCAGCTTGCACGGCTTACTCAGCAAGCTGTCGCCGGCCGATGCTCACCCTCAGTGTCGTAGCTCAAGCTGGCCACGTTCGATCGATATCATACCCGATCATCACGTCGTCGTACTGCTGAATTAACGAGCCGGCGGCAGCTACGTCTGTCTCGGGTGTGTGGCGGGTGGCACGGTCTTGCGCAGCGGAGCGGAGCAAGGCCGTGGGGATCGGACTTTCTCTCCCCACGGCCTGACTTCGTCAGACCGTGCCACCCGCCGAGCCGGCCTTGACCGAGTCACGCCCTGCCAATACGGTCCGGCGGGCGTACGTTCCGGTCGCCGCTGCGTAGCGTGCTGGAGCTTCATGATGAGACCGGTGGTCCGATTTCTGGGTGACGAGTTGCTGGAGCGGATTGTCGCCGAGGCGCGCGACATCCTGGCCAGGCTCGGCGTGACCATCCATAACGAGGGCGTCCTGCGGATGCTGGCCGAGCACGGCGTCCGGGTGGATGCGGAGCAGAAGCGGGCGTTTCTCAACGACGAGATCATCGACCGGGCGCTGAACGCCGCTCCGAGCTCGTTCAAGCTCTACGACGTGTTTGGGCGCCAAACGCACGACTTGGCGGGTCACAACGTGTATTTCACGCCCGGCTCCGCGGCCATCCACATCCTCGACCACGGCACGAACGAGCTTCGCACGCCGACGACCGGCGATTACGTCCGTTACGCGAAGCTCGTTAGCCGGCTCGTGCATCTTGCGTCGCAAAGCACCGCCCTGATTCCCAGCGACGTGCACCAGAACATCTCCGACAGCTATCGGCTCTTCCTCAGCCTGATGTTTTGCGCGAAGCCGGTCGTCACCGGGGCGTTCACGATTGACGCCTTCAATATCATGAAGGACCTGCAGCTTGCGGTGCGCGGAACCGAAGAAGCGCTGGCGGCCAAACCGCTGACCGTGTTCTCCTGTTGCCCGACGGCCCCGCTGAAGTGGAGCGACGTCACGTCGCAGAACGTCGTCGATTGTGCCCGGTACTCGATCCCGGTGGAGTTCATCTCCATGCCGCTGGCCGGATTCGTGGCCCCGGTCACGCTGGTCGGAACATTGGTGCAGCACACCGCCGAGACGTTGAGCGGTATCGTTATCAGCCAACTGACGAACCCGGGCACGCCCGTCCTGTATGGCGGCTCGCCGGCTATATTCGACATGCGCTACGAGACCACGCCGATGGGAGCCGTGGAAACCATGATGATCGACTGCGCCTACAATGAGATCGGCAAGCACCTGGGCTTGCCGACCCAGGCGTACATCGGGCTCAGCGACGCCAAGCGGCTCGACGCCCAGGCCGGGCTCGAAGCGTCGATGGGCGCGACATTGGCCGCCCTGGCGGGGATCAACAACGTCTCCGGGCCGGGCATGCTCGACTTTGAAAGCTGCCTGAGCTTGGAGAGCCTGGTTTTGGACAATGAGATTTGCGGCATGGCTCTGCGCCTGATCGCGGGGATCGAGCCGCGTGAGGACTTCCCGGCCCTGCCGCGCTTCGAGGAGCTGCTCAAAGAACAGCACCTGTTGATCTCAAAGCACACTCGCCGGTATCTGCGCCGAGAGCATTACTTCCCCGGCGACACCATCGACCGAGCCAACCGGGCGCGCTGGCAGGAGGAGGGCGGCCTGACGCTGGGCGAGCGGGCGCACCGGGAAGTGGAGCGCCTCGTCGGCGAGTACGAACCACCGGACTTGTCCGGCGATATCAAAGCCGACCTGACGGAGCGGATGGAGCACGAGGCCCGCCGCTGGGGAATGGATCGTCTGCCTCACAGCAGCCTGTTGGTGGGTTGAAAAACTCCGCGGACGCGCGGATTCTGTAGCGTCGGACCTCCGAGTCCGACGTTTTCTCGACTGATCGGCGTGGACGCCGGGCTCGGAGGCCCGGCGCTACAGGTTTTTCGGTGGCTTGGCGTGAGCGAGATCCTGACATTCTCAACCGACGAAACGAGACCGGACCGGGCGGCTGTCTTTGAGAATCAGGGCATCCCGGCCGGGGCGGGCGTGACGCAAGACATCGAAGCGCTCTACGACGCCGCGCTCCGCCTGCTGGCGGAGGTCGCTGCGCCGCGCGGCATCGTAGCTCAGATATCCAAACCTGATTTCGAGATCGTCTATCAGGGCGAGGGCCGCAACGAGCCGCGCACGCCGGTCGGGGACATCTTCGGCCGGGCCGACCACTTGGCGCTTTTTGCGGTCACGCTTGGCGAGCGGGTCGGTCGTGAAATCACGCAGCGTTTCCGCACGAATGACTTGGCCTTGGGGGCGATGTTGGATTCGGCGGCCTCGGCCGCGGCGGACAAGCTGGCCGAGTTGGTTGAGACCCGGTTTCGCCAGAGTCTTTCAGCCAGCGGACAGGCCGGGTCAGACACCGGCGTGCTGCGCTACAGCCCGGGCTACTGCGGCTGGGACATCAGCGGCCAGAAGAAGCTCTTCGAGTTCCTGCATCCGGAGCGCATCGGCATCGCGCTCCGCGAGAGTTTCCTCATGGAGCCGTTGAAATCCGTCTCCGGGGTGCTGATTGCCGGGCCGAAGGAGATTCACGACGTCGAGATGTCATACCCGTTTTGCGATCAGTGCGAAACGCGCGGTTGCCGCGAGAGGATACGCGCCCTGCTGGCCGAATGAGCGCCCGGTGGCGAACGAGGAGAACTGACTTGGACCTGCTGGCGGAGATTTCAAGAAACCTGCTGAACGGCGAGGACGAGAAGGTGGCTGAGCTTACGCAGGAGGCGATCGATCAGGGCCTGCCGCCCAAGCGGATTCTGGACGACGGCCTCATCGCCGGCATGGACGTCGTGGGCCAGCGCTTCAAGACGCACGAGATCTACCTGCCCGAGGTGCTGCTGGCGGCCAGAGCCATGTATGCGGGGATGGATCGGCTCAAGCCGCTGCTGCTGAAGGAGGGCATCCCGTCGATCGGCAAGGTGGTGCTCGGGTCGGTGCAGGGCGATTTGCATGACATCGGCAAGAACCTCGTCGGCATCATGCTCAAAGGGGCGGGTTTCGAGGTGATCGACCTGGGAGCCGACGTTCCACCCGAGCGCTTCGTCGAGACGGCCAGAGAGCACGACGCCTCGGTCATCGGCATGTCCGCCCTGCTGACCACCACGATGCCGGCGATGAAGACCGTGGTGGACCTGCTTAACGAACAGGGCCTGACCGGGAAGGTCAAGACCATCATCGGCGGGGCCCCCGTCTCGCTGCAGTTCGCGCGCGAGATCGGCGCCGACGCCCGTGGCTACGACGCCGGCAATGCAGTCGAGCGTGTGAAGGAGCTCGTCGGTCGGTAGGGGGGTCTACGCTCGGTCGGCGTGCTACGGGCGATGGGGGGGTGGTGGGCAGCGAGGTCGCTGAACGCAGCTTGGGAATATAATCCCGCGCGCGACCTCGCCGCCCACCGTACGCTCAATACGGTTACAGCCCGCAGCCCCAGTCGGCCAGCAGGATGCCGAGGTCGCTGTGGCCCACCTCGCCGTTGCCATCGAGGTCGGCACCCGCGTTCCAGTTCGGGTCGCCGTCATGCGTGCACCAGGCCGCAAGGAGCTCACCCAGGTCCGAGTGGTCGGTGTCACCGTCGCCGTCGATGTCGCCGAGGCACACGATTGGATAGTGATACCCCATGTCCACGATGCCGCTGTCAGGGACCTGATCCGTTCGCGTGGTCCGGGTGTCCAGGCCGTGGTCCTCGGCGGTGCCGCTGCCGGCGTTTACACAGGGGCTGTCCTCGTCCTGGCCCGCCGCCGTCTGGCTGAGGTAGTAATCCCCGAGCGGCCCCGTCACGAACAGCGGGTCGTGGTCGATGTTGCCCTCGCCGGTGAAGCCGCCCTGCACGTCGCTGTACGTCACGACCGCGGGGCCGACGATTTCGTCCGGGCTGTCACCCCACAAAATGCAGTCGGTCAGCGTCGGGATGCAGTCGTCGGTGCTGTACGTCCCGTCTGGTGAGTTCCCGCTGAACGTGCAGTTGGTCACCGTCGGGTAGCACTCGGTCCAGTTGATCATCCCGCCGCCGTAGTTACCTGCCGAGTTCTGCACGAACTTGCAGTTGGTTACGGTGGGGTGGCTGTCTGACCAGTTGCCCAACGCGCCGCCATTGCCTGTGGCCATATTACCGCTGAACGTGCAGTTGGTGACGGTCGGGCTACTGCCGGAACGGTTGAGCATCCCGGCATCGTTGGCGGCCGAGTTGCCAATGAACATGCAGTTGCTGACGGTGGGGTTGCTGGACCATATGCTGTAGATCCCGCCGCCGTACGTGGCGGAGTTGGCCGTAAACGTGCAGTTGCTCACCGTCAGGTCGCACTGGTTCCACGCAGTCATTCCGCCGCCGTTACGAGCCGTGTTGCCCTCGAAGCTGCAATTGACGATTGTCAGGTCACAGAACTGGTACGTTCCCAACCCGCCGCCGTCATAGGTAACGTTGTTGCCGGTGAATGTGCAGTCGCTGATGATTGGACTGCTGTGGAAGTAGTTGCGCATGCCGCCACCGTAATCCGCCGTGTTGTTGCTGAACTCGCAGTTGCTCACCATGGGGCTACTGTATTCTCCGTTCCACATGCCCCCGCCGCGGGCTGCCGCGTTGCCCTGGAAGGTGCAATCGGTCACTGTCGGGCTACTGTCGTACGCGTTGTACATCCCGCCGCCGTAGTCACCGGCGGTATTCCCGCTGAAGAGGCAGCCAATTATCGTCGGGCTGGTGTGGCCGTTGATCATCCCGGCGCCGTCGTAGCTTGTCGTGTTGGCGCTGAATGTGCAGTCGGTCACAGTTGCAGTCCCATACCAGTTGCACATCCCGCCGCCGTCGTTTCCGCTGAAGGCGCAGTCGGTGACCGTCGCATCTGCATAGTAGTTGTACAACGCCCGATGGTTATTTCCGGTGAACGTGCAGTCGATTACCATCGGGCTGCTTTCGTCGTTGTACATCCCACCCCCGCCCCATGCCCAGGAGGCTTCCGACGTGTTATCGGTAAACGTGCAGTTCGTCAGCGTGAGGGTGCTGTAGCGGGCATACAGTCCGCCCCCGTGCGCGACATCGCCTCCCACTGCCGCGTTCTCGCTGATCACGCAGTTGGCTAGCGTCGGGCTACTGCCGTCGCAGAAGATGCCGCCGCCAAGGGCCTCGGTCCCAGTAATCAGGGCGTTGCGGATGGTAAATCCGTCCACGACGGCGTCGGGGGTCTCCCCGTTCTGGAAAATAAGGCCGCGGCCGGCGCCTTCGCAGTCGATGATGCAAGTGTCCGGGCCGTTCTCGCTGCGCACGGTGATCGCCTTGCCACCAAAGTCGAGGTCGCGGTTGCCGAGGCCGGTCCAGGTCCCGTCGCGGACGATGACCTCGTCACCGTCCGAGCACGCGTCGATGGCCTCCTGAATCGTGGCGAAGTCATCCGGCACATGGACAGTCTCGGCGCAGAGCGGCGTTGTGGCGAGCGCGAGCGCGGACACAGCCATGATTACGACTCCCAAGTTGTGAGCGACCTTCGACATGATGTGGTTCTCCTTCATCAACAGGTTGTGAGAGAAATCCAAATACCGACGGCCGAGCCATCGGCCGTCCTTGTCATACAGCATGGCGAGAAATGAGCGGCGCAGTATCGCGCTCTCGGGAGAAAAAAACGCCGTGGGTGTCTATGCTGGAGCGAGACGGCGCGCGGGTCACCGGCTAGGATAAACCGCTCCGGGCCGCAATTCGTGACCCGGAACCGGCGGGGCGGACCGGTGGCGGACGACTCAGACAGAGACCTGGTGAAGCGCGCGACCGAGGGCGACGAGAGCGCGCTCGCGATGCTGCTCAAAAGGTTTGGGCCGCAAGTCCGCCGCAAGCTGACCGTCAGCCCGACCTGGCAGTCCGTCATCGATCCGGCCGACGTAATGCAGGTCACCTACATGGAAGCCTGCCTGCGAATCCGGCAGCTCAAATCGCAGGAACCGGAAGCGTTCCTCACCTGGCTGACACGCATGGCGGAGAACAACCTCCGCGACGCGATTCGGGAGCTGGAGTGCGCCAAACGGCCCAGTCCGCGGCACCGGGTCCAACCGATGAGCCAGGAAGACTCCGCCGTAATGCTGCTGGAAGCGATGGGGTGCACGACGGCCACGGCCAGCCGGCATGTTGCCGCCCGCGAGTCGGTGGGCCTGCTGGACCAGGCCATCGATCAGCTCCCGGAATCCTATCGTTCCGTGGTGCGCCAGTTCGATCTCGAGTGCAAATCCGTGCAGGAAGTCTCGGAGGCGATCGGTCGCTCGCCCGCCGCAGTCTACATGCTGCGGACCCGCGCGCACGACCGGCTGCGTGAGCTGTTGGGGTCGCAATCGAGGTTTTTCAGCGATCGCGCGTGAGTGTGGCGGCTTTTTCTCGCCACTTAAGATAGGCCAGCCAGCAGAGGCTCTGTGCGCTGACGCAACTCGGGAGCAG
>Ga0114922_10004749_pt1 | contig 12593 bp, 13 predicted proteins | sample AartaG_FD_100975 | JGI IMG/M metagenome (GOLD analysis project Ga0114922, IMG submission 100975) | Deep subsurface microbial communities from Aarhus Bay to uncover new lineages of life (NeLLi) - Aarhus_00045 metaG | ecosystem: Environmental > Aquatic > Marine > Oceanic > Sediment | place... | reverse complement strand
CCCATATTTCAAGAATATTCCGCTGAAGGCTGTAGGAGATATCATAAAGTCTGTTCTTCCCACATGATACGCTGTTATTGCGGTTAGATGTGTCGTTATCCCTGTGATGAGCATATATAGCTCAGCCTCTCTTGCACCACTGTTCGACATCTTACCTCTCCGATAACCCCATTTGTCTAAGCAAGCAGCTTTAAAGAGGGGATATTCTATGGCTAAAACAAGTTTCATGCCGATATAATAGCCTTTAAACTTAGAATAAGCCCCTTTATAGTCTTTATCCTTAAAATCTTCCTTCTTATATTTCTTTCCGAACCAGTTAAGATCCACTGTCAAATTGGTAGTGTCTCCAATTATTACCGTTTTTCCTCTCTTTCGCTTTCCACACAACGCGTTTACGATTCTTAGCACCATATTAACGAACTGATCGGCAGCAAACCTGCTTAGAAATCTATAAATATCTTGCCTCCCCGTTACCAGACGGGGTGCAATGTTCGGTTCTGAGGTGGCGGCTAACCTTTCCTCAGTTGGATTTTCACCAACGGGATAGTATGAATTTTGCTCGGCACACTCATATTTTCACCCTCCGTAGCACAAGCATATAAGCGTCTTTTTTCCAAGAATGGATGTGAAATTTGTATAGCCAATCAAACACTCTAAGGATGGGTTTCATAAATAGTGGAGGATTCTTAGCATAAATAAGTGGAAGATATCTCCATATCAACTTTACTAACTCAAAATTAAAATCAAATTCTTGCATAGTTCTCTGCCCTCCGTAATGACACATATATCTAATAATGGGATTAGGATAATAGGGCTTTATATGAGTAAAATCATCATAAAACCACTTCCACATAACTGGAGTTCGGATAATTAGGATGCCACCAATCTTAGTTATTCTGCCCAACTCATATAGTAATTTATGTGCGTCAACCGATAACATATGCTCTATGAGATGTGAACAGTGAACGCCATTAAAGCTTTCATCCTTGAATGGGAGGAGACGAGCATCTCCAACCAATAGTTTTAGACAGTGATTATCTTTGTTTTTTTTTAGATTTTGCTTATTAAAATCTATTCCAATTCCATCTATGCCTTTTTTTTGAGCTACCTTATTAAAACGATTATGTCCGCAACCTACATCTAATATGTTTTTACAATCATATTCAAGGAAAAAAGATAAGGCAGAATTGTCTTCATACTCTAAACGATGTCTCCTGTTAAAAGTTTTATATCTCTCTGCAATCTTCATTTTCACATTCTCGATTATGTCCATCTTCGTGCACCCTCCTATGTTTTTCCACGTTCTTCAATTCCATAAATTTTATCCACAATCCTTATCCTCAGCAACGTTCACCTCCTACAATCTTGGTCAGGTCTGTCTTTTGATCAGATAATATTGTCCAGTTGTCTTGTCTCTAGAGATCAGGGATATATTATCTCCAAAGTACTCATCTATCGCCTTGCAGGCCCCGGGAAAGTTTACCTGACTCCTTATATCCATATATTCATCGAAGAGAACTACCCCTCCGACACTAACCTTCGGATAGAGTTCCTTCAGAACCGTGCGATAAGAGTGATATAGGTCTACATCCACATGCAGCAGAGCTATTGCAGACCCTTTATATTTGGACAAGCTCTCATTGAAGAACCCTTTTACGAGTGTTATCTGTGTATCAACAAAATAAGCGTCCAGGCGAGCCCAGATAAGCAAGTCTCGGACGCCCCAAACTCTCGTTCCCCCAAGCTCTCCCTTTTTTACTTTTCGTATGCTTTTGTCTTCCTCCGATGGCTCAGGAAAACCCTCAAACGAGTCGAAACCCCACAGCTTTCTTCCTTTCATTTCTTGTTTCACAAGGATTGCGAGGTATAATAGGCTATGGCCTTGAGCGACCCCGCATTCTACGATATCACCTTCTACGTCTTTGACAAGGTCAAAAAGTCGCTTGAAGTACAAGAAGCGCTCAATTTCGGGATAGCTTATTTGGCGGCCTGGTATGCGCGAGCCCACCATACGGATTTCAAATCCAACTGACCTAAGCATCCGATTTACAATTGAACCTACGAGCTTGATCATCGTACGCACCTCCGTGCTTCCAAGTGGGTGATTTTGCCTAACTTCGGTATATCCAACATCAATGTCGTATACCTTCCCATTTTGGAATGGTATCTGAAGTTTACTTTGTGTATCCCTCCCTTTAGTGGCTTGCTAATCTTCATTATATTCATTGCCTAATTTCTGTTAGTTTCTTTTTATATATAAGTGTTGCATCAACATTAACCCATATTGTTTTACGGTTTTTGTGTGCTGCCAGAACTATTCACCGCCGACGCATAGCGATTGAACTTTTATATTTGTGCCTTTTATCATTTTAGATACCTTCTTGCCTTTTGAGCTAAATCCCAATATCGGTTTGCTTTTCTGAGCAGGTCCACTATCAGACGCTGTTTTAGTACTTTTGCTATACCCTGCTTAGGAACTGGGTTTTCGCAACGTTGAGCAACCAATTCTTTAAATAATGTTTCATACTGAGCCGCCATCCAATCACCAGTATAGGGACAGCCAAGCACCTTTTGGCGTAATTCTGGGTAACGTTTTCGCATCTCAAGCAGTTTCTCTTCAAAGTTTATTAAATTAAACATAACTCCATAAGGGGCACAATACTCGGGAAAGGCACCACTATTTAGGAAAAGAACTGGTAAACCACAGCGCATCCCCTCAATTTGATGCATCCCTGCGGGCTCATTCCTAGAGGCGGTAAGGTAAATGTGATTTTGTTTGAGTGCTTGTGCCAACTCAAGGCCTGCCAACGGTTGAATAACACATGCATGCTTAAAATATAATCCTTTAGGAATATTTCCGATGACAGTAAACTCAAATAAATCACCGAAAGGTTCGGTTCCAAGCAGCAAATCCAGTCGCTCATATACATCAAATCCTTTTGTATAAGCATTAGACCAATGATGGGTTACAATTTTTAGTTTTTCATTTTGTTTCCAATCTGCTCTGCCCTTGGAGGTAAAAACTTTTTCATCAGCTCCATTCAGAATTACGCAATGCGAACGCCTTGAATCAAAGCCGTTACGAATATAGAGATCTTTTAGAAAGGAACTAATAAAAACAGTATAATCCGCCGAACGATTTGCCTCCAAGATTATCTCGTTTTCATTTCCATGCCCTCGACGCTCATCACAGGTGTTTACTCGATGAACCAGCAACGTATTAGGATGGCGATACAGGTAACTTCTTATCTCGTTTATATCGTAAGTGGTTTTTTGCTTTCTACTTGGATCTATTAATAATATCAAATCTATATCTGATTTTCCTAGTGTAAAAGTGACAGTATGGCCAGACTGCTTGAGATATTCAGCAAGGGTTTGTACAAATTGGTTACCCCCTCCGTATGGTCCTTCCATAATTTTAGCATTAATGCTGATTTTCATTTATTAATCCCCTATTTGTTTTGCCATCCAAAAAACTATGACCATATTCTTCTTTTGCGCAGATGAAAAATCTATGACGTGCTTTCTCAAAAACCCGGTATGTCTTTTTAATTTCAAATCCACACCCCCGAATTTTGCCCATGACTCTTCGCAGTGAATATCCGGCTTTGCCAATCTCCCAGTAGTGCTGTCCTGTGAACTTGTGAACGTTTTTTTTTTATCCTCGGCAACGAAATAATCCTTTTTATTTCTCCAATCAATGGAATTTGCATGTAGAAGTGATAAGATCTGTTGACGTCGGGAAGAGATAAAATCGCATATGATTTGGAAACCCGAAATATTTCTGAGACTGCTTTACTAAAATTTTCGTAAGACAAATGCTCCAATACTTCACAACTAAGTACAACATCGAAAGAGTTATCGTGAAGAGGAATGTTCAGAACGGTACACGTTATATCAGGATTTAACTTTTTATCAATATCTAATGTTGTGACATTCACCCCTCTTTGTCTGAGATATTTAGAAACAAATCCATTCCCGGTGCCAATCTCAAGCACCTTTTCAGGTCTTAATGAACGGACTTCATAAATTTGATGCCAATAACTACAAAATCGCTTTTTGAGTCATATCTAATAGTGGAATAATGATCGGGTTCTACTTGTATCATCCTATTTTCTCCTTTTAGCTATTCAAAAATGGTTTATAAATCTTTTCATAATACTCTTTTACAATTTTTTCCCACGAATAATCCTTGACTGTTTTTAATGCATTTTTTACTAAATGATTTGCTATGTATTTATTTTCTATAATTTTACTTGCTTTTTCAGATAGTGCTGCCACATCTCCTATTTCGGCTAAGAAACCATTATAACCTTCTTTTATAATATCAGGTGCCATACCAACTTTTGTGCTTACCACGGGAATTCCAGTAGCCATCGCTTCAAGTATCGCTTTTGGTCCACCTTCCACTCGCGATGTTACTAAATATAAATCCAAAGCATTATAATATTTTGGAATTACCAAATAATTCTTTAAGAAGAAGTGCTTATATGGAACACCAATTCTATCCAATTCCTTTTTTACGTAACCTCTTGCGGGTCCCGTAAGTAAAACAAAAATATCGTCATTGTCTTTCTTTAATTTATCAATAACATCCACAAAAATATCAGGACCTTTTACCCATTTGGGTTCTAAACCCGCTCCCCATCCAAAGCCATCTTTTTGAAATGAGCCTATTATTATTTTATCCAGGGGTAACCCAAGCTCTTTTCTAATTGTATTTTTCTGCGCTTCTGTAACAGCTTTAAATAAATTCAAATCCACTCCAAGAGGGACAACAACAATTTTATCTTCAGGCACACCCCATTCTATTAGTTTTTTTTTTGATATAGTGCAAGACGTATGGACAATATCAGCTTTTTTAGAAGCATGAGGTAGAGCCTTTATCATTGCTAAATTATCAGGATTTTTATCTTTTTTATCTCCATGATACCAGGTAAATACGATTTTATTACTTGAATCGATTTTTTTCCAAGTATTGGATAGAAAAAGATTCCGGGAGCCAAGATGGATTATTTGATTATGAATACCCCTGTATGTCGTAGTTGTTCTGGTTTTTAGTAATTTTTGATTGTTTAAGTTTGTAGTTATGTCTATCCCAACCTGTTTAATTACCCAATCTGCCGATTCTATGACATAAAACAATAGAGAATGAGGTTTTTCAATTTTGGAACTTATGCCATTATAAAACCAATCACATCCCACGGTTGCCAAAGTCATTAGATTCATTTTCACACGCGATTCTCCTTTTTCATGAAATAGTTCAGTTGGTCTCTTATTATATCTTCCAATCTGTGGTGTATTCTAAATCCATGATTCCGTATCTTTCTTGTGTCTGACATTAATATAGGCACATCTGCATACCTAAATCTGCTTAAATCGAACTCTACGGGTATTTTTCCTTTATTTGTATATACCATTATACCTTTATCTTCGATTGTGAACTCTAATTCATCTTGAAGCATTAATTCATCAACTTTTGTCATCTCAAATTCTATACCAAACATTTTAGAGTCCTCTTTTTCTGCAGGCTCTTTTACAACTTCATCATTTTTTATGGTTTCTATCTTCTCTACTTCCCAGCCAGCTTGTTCTAGACTCAGCAATATGTAACTTAGAACAGAGTTAGTTCTCATAGAGCCTTGATTATACACATCTCCAAACTTTCTTTTCTCCGCAAGCAAACAATAACCCTTGACTATATCCATCACGTGGCTCCAGTCTCTGAAAACATTTACATTGCCTATAACAATTCTATCCGCTTCTCCAAACTTCAATTTCATTACTTGATTCGTGATTACGGATGTTACGAACATTATTCCTCTTCCAGCTCCTTCTTGATTAAATCCTCTTGAAACGATGGTTTTCATTCCATAAGAATGATAATAGTTCCTCATCAAATACTCCCCCTGGACCTTACTAACGGCATAAGGAGACATCGGTCTCAGAGGGTTTTTCTCATTAATAGGCAATTCCGGGATCTCTTCTGGCTCGGGATAAATTGTTCCATATTTTTTCTTTACTTTTTCATACTGCTTCTCAGAACTTAGTGCTAAACCATACTCCTCACTTGATCCAGCGAAGACTATTTTGGGGTCAATATCTTTTAATCTTATCGCTTCCAGCAGGTTAGCGGTGCCTATTGTGTTAACCTCCAGAGTTTCTAATGGGTTTGTGAAACTTCTTGGAACAAAAGACTGAGATCCTAAGTGAAATATTACATCAGGCGTTGATTCATCTAGTGCAAAGGCTAAACTCGAAATATCGGTTAAATCTCCTTCTATCAGCTTTACTTCACCCTCAATATCGCGTATATTCTTAGACTTAGTTCCGTCCGCTCTTCTTCTTACTAAGCCGTACAGACTAGCTCCTTGGTCTAACAAGTACATAGCTATGTAAGGACCTACAAAACCACTTATTCCCGTTATCAACACATTTTTATTTTCCCAACTCATTAAAAACGTTCCTCCTGTTTATTAATGTTAATATTAAAATAAAAAGACCTTTTGAAAGACCTTTTAATAGTTTTTGATTGTTCAAGTTTTTCGTTATGTATTTGCCATCCCATCTGATTGACCAGTTCCCTGATTCTATAACATAGAACAGCATAGAATAATGTCTTCTAACCTTGCTATATGCGATATTATCAAACCAATCATGTGATCCCGCAGATAAAGTTACCAATTTCATTATAGCCCTCCTTCTCCGCTTTTCATACCGGCCCAAATAAGTGACGCCTGAACAGCCATACTTAAGTTCAATCCCCAGACCGCACCCATAATCCCCCATTGATATATAAAACCACACATAATAAAAAGCTTTAGAAATGGGAAAACATGAGACCCTCCAATAATTGCCTTCTTATTCTTTTTAGCCACAGCAAATATTCCTAAAAATACATTAGGCACTGATACCAGTATCATCAAAAGTAAAACCTTCGAATATATAATTGAGTCTATATATTTCTCTCCGAATAACAGAAGAATAATATCATCTATAAACAGCAGATATAACAGAGAAAAAAACAAAGTTGTCAATGCCAAAGGTAAAATAAATCTCTTCATCTTCTCTAAAACGGATTCAATCGTAGTTTCATCTTGACAGAACTTAGGTGTGAACGGACTCCAACTCAATTTTAGAAAATCTTTTATTCTTGTTGGAATCGCAATTGCGATAGCATAAACAGCAAGTTCCGGAGCTCCTAAAAGACTTCCTATTAAAATTTTATCCACATTGTTTGCGAAGGTCAATACTATACTTGCCGAAGTTAAAAAGTATCCATATCTTATGCATTTGTTATCCCTTGCAGAATTTGCAATATATCTCAAACTTTTCAAGAATAACAAGCAGGTCAAAAATGTATTACTGACAAGAGCCATAGCAAATATAAGAACTAAATTTTCTGGATTTACGAAGAGTATAGTAATCATGGCAGCAGAATTAATAGTTGCTTGAATACTTCCATATTTTGCCGTTATATCAAACCTTTTTTTCCCTTGCAAAAAGCTATCCCATGTATTTGGAGCATTAATAAGAGGAAAAAAGATACTGGAAATCATCAGGCAAATGCCAATTATTTGACTACTATAGTAGTAATAATAGGCGCCTACACCTAAGAGTGCAGGAATGCCAAGTAAACTCCATAAGAAACTTGTTTTCACTGCTTTTGTGTAACTTCCATCATAACCTCTGGCTACAGATTGTAAAACTGCGGTATTTAAACCGGGGATAGAGAGAAGAGAGAATACTGCCAAAAGTGCAAATAAAAAATTATATTGTCCAAATACTTCTTTTGACGCTAAGCGGGCGAAAACAACAGCAACAGCAAGTCCAGTGATTAGACCAATAGCTTGCCTAAAATATACCCAGAATTCGCTTTTTATAAAGTAAGAAAGGTCTAATTGGTATCTTTTTTCGTATTCGTTAATTTTAGTTTTTGCTCGTTCAAACATTCCCATCAGCTTCACCTACCACCGCCCATATCTCCCCAAACTGAATACTGTGATCCAAAACTATTAACCCTGCCTCATTCAATTCTTCTTTAAAGCCCTCAAAGGTATATTCAATGAAGTGTGTCTTATCCAAGCGATATTCCAGCCCAAGCTCCTTCTTATAAATGTCTATCCAACTCCTGTTCAACATAGGAACTCTGATTAAAAATTTAGGTGCCAGCTTCTTTGCAGACAGCAAGAATTCCACCCTTTTATCTATATGTTCAAGAACATTTGATAAAATGATAATATCAAATGTTTCATTCGGCAAATCAGTTAATGCATCTCCATGGATGTACTCTATATTTTCTCTCGAAAACATATTTTTTGCAATTGAAATGTTCCTCTCACTTAAATCAATTCCCACTACCTTCTTTGCTTTCATGGCAATGTCATAAGTTAATGCACCATTTCCACATCCTATATCCAGAACTGTATCATTTTCACAGACATTATCCACGAAGAATTTATGGTAGTCAATTATTCGGTGCTTTGGATGCAGTCCATCCTTCTCTAATTTTTGGCTTAGGCGACCTGCCCAACTATAACTGAATGAATGCATCCTCAGATTCATCTTCAAGACAAAAAGTATTAACCTATCGGAAAGTAATCTCATACCAACTCCTCCATCAATTTCAACTCCTTTAAACCTAAATTATTCAAACTGTAATCCTCAACGATTGTTCTTCTTGCATTATCTCCTAAATTTTGCTTCAACTCTTCATCTTCCATAAAGGTTTCAATAGCTTCTCTAATTGAATTTGCATTCGTGCTACACAAAATACCGTTCTTGCCGTGTTCGATTACTTCATTTATTCCTTTTACATTTGTTCCAATTACGGGCATGCCACATGCCATAGCTTCCAGTAGAGTTTTTGGCATGTTTTCATATAAAGAGGGGAGAATAAAAAGCTCATGCATGTTCAAAATTTTAGGCAATTCATGATTTGCGATATTACCAAAGAAGTCCGCATCAACTCCATTCTCATTAGCAAAATCCTTCAATTGCTCTTCTTCTCTTCCTGATCCGATGATGGTAAGGGAATATGGCAAAGTTTTCAAAGCCACTAACAAAGCAAAGAGATTTTTTTCTTTGTTTAATCTTCCAATGAAGCAGATCGAATCTTTTTTCCTTATCCCGTCCAGGGGTTTGAATACGTTAGTTTCGACATAATTTGGAATTAGTACATGATCACCAAGTGGGCCATAATTATTTTCTATATATTCAAAATTGCTTTGAGAACTAGTAATAACGCCATTTGCTAACCTATATGCTATGAGTTCGATAACTTTCATTAGCCAATTAATTCGAGTTTTCGGATTTTCCTTTGCATAATTAATGGAGAACATAAATCCTGTTCTAACCACTAATCTTTTTCTATACAAAAGTTTTGTTAATACTGCACTCCACGAACCCCACATTTGGTTTGTTTTGAGGATATCCACGTTTCTAAATATCTTGCAGTGGATAAATGGAATGGTAAAAGAGTATAAAAGGTTATTTGAAATGCATTTTTTAGGGATTATTGTAATGTTATCGGCAAGATAATTTTTAAATTTTAAGTCTTCTTTGTCCCCGTAAGTAAAAAAGTATATGCGCTTGAAGTATCTGCTTAGTTCGTTGTATATCGCTACTTCACGATCTATGCTTCCAATTTCATACCACGTTTTCAAGGATATTCCAGCAGTGAAAAAGAGTGCAAGGGTTTTATCTTTTAGTTTTTCAGTGTTGGGCATATCCCCTTCTTTACCCTCCCTCCCCCCTGCTTGCTTGCAAGCTGAGTTGTATTAGAATTTGTGTTCATTGGTGCTCCATGGATTCCATCCCATTTTCTCTTTCGCCTTGCTTACATCCGCCCATGTTTCCCGGGCATCGCCTTTTTGTTTTCGCTTTATTTTGAGTAATCTCATCTTTTATTTTAATTGATTAACTGATTCTTGTATACTTTTGAAAGCAATCCAAAAATCAACCACAAATCTTTTCTCCTCTGTAATCCTGCTTCTCCTTACATACGCGCCTAGGGCAAGTGAAATAGTGAATATTGACAGAACGATAAGAACGGGGGATAATCGAATTCCAAACGGCGTGTAGTTCAGTGCTAAGCCCAACAAAGGCGTAATCGCAATGCTTAATCCAAAGCTGAGTGCAATTCGTTCTATCCCATCCAGGTCATCTTTCCGTATGAATAATGTGGCGATTAAAGCGTAGCCTGGTAGGAAAAGCACAAGGGGAAGACCCAATATAATTCTCACTGGCGTTTCGTTAAGGGGTGGGATGAGGACAAAGGGTATGCACATTATTGTCAAAAAAATCACAAGTGCGAGGTCCGTTGGGATATTAGTTATAATATGTGATGTTTTCATGTTGTCTATATCCTTAGGCTACTCGGCTTTATCAAATTAGGCTATGAACCATTCAATAGAACATTTAAGCCCCTTGCTAATATCCACCTTGGATGACCAATTTAACATTGCTCTTGCTTTATTCACATCAGCCAACGTTTCCCTTACATCACCCTTCTGCTTCTCTATGTATTTTATTTTAGCTTTCTTTTCAGTGATATCTTCCATCATCTTAATTAGCCTATTTACGCTTATTCTACTTCCGCCGCCTATGTTGAACACTTCTCCTACGCTATCGTTTTCCGCAGCCAAAATATTCGCCGCCACAGCATCATCAACAAATGTAAAATCCCTTGATTGGGTTCCATCGCCATAGATAGTTATCTCGTCCCCCTTGTGAATCGCTCGAGCGAATTTATGTATTCCCATATCCGGTCTCTGCCGTGGTCCATAGACCGTAAAATATCGCAACGAAACTGTGGGAACACCATAATTCTTCCAGTAGAGATAACACAAATTCTCACCAGCTAATTTTGTCACGCCATAAGGCGAAACAGGCTTCAGCAATGAATCTTCCTTCATTGGCAATTCGGCATCGCCATAAACAGAAGATGAAGATGCGTAAACGAATTTAGTTATGTCCGAATCTTTATAGAATTCTAACATTTTTTGGGTTGCTACCACATTATTTCTCGTGTATATCTCGAAGCTTTTACCCCACGATGCTCTTACTCCTGCTTGTGCCGCTTCGTGGAATACGTAATCCACTTTGGGGTATTTGTCTATGTTCAGAATGTCTTCTTCGATAAGCTTGAAATTGTTGTTTTTCAAAGCAGTTGATATGTTCGTTTCTTTGATTTCCCTCGGGTAATAATCGGTAAAGCAATCTATACCGGTTACTTCGTATCCCTGTTCTAATAGCTTATCCACCAGGTGGCTTCCTATGAAGCCTGCACAGCCGGTTACTAATGCTTTCATCATCTGCCCTTCCATATATTTTTTAACATCATTTCTTAAATAAACTCGAATCAACCTCCTCAATTTTGTGATAGAGCATATATTTGAAAAACCCCCTCCTTTTGATATATCAATGTCAAATTTAAGTCTTTACATAATGCAGGGTCATCCCATAAAGGCAAAAACTCTTTACGTGTTTTTATATAATGATTATCAATAAGAAGATAATCAAATCCTTCTTTCGACATATATTGACTGACTTCTTCAAGTTTCAAATCTGGCGAAATGGTTTCAGATTCACCCCACTTCCCCTCATATCCCCCGGCCCAGAAGAGAGCGACAGTTCCTTTTCTCGGGCATAATATCTTTATGTCCTCGATGTTTTCTGTATTATCGCCCAACCAAAAACCCGCTTCGCGTAAAGCCAGGTGACCATGTTCAGCAGTTACTGCTCCAGCGAAAGAAGGAATATTGATACCAAAAAGCAGAGCTACTATTAAAATAATAGATAAGCACATTGTTCTATTCTCATTTTTAAATGTCTTTGATAAGCGTATAGACAGTTTCTTACTAAATTCAACAATACCAAAAGACATTAGTATTATTAAAAAAATAGAGTACGGAAGGATATGTCGATCTGCTACAAAGAAGACGAGATATACAAACATTGGAAATATAAAAATCAGAAAAGATATTAATATCCGTATTCCGCTTTTGTTAGGGGTTATGCAAATAGAATCTTGTTCTTTTCTGTATGAAAAAGGCAAAATTAGTAATGCGTACAATAAGAAAAGAATTCCAACAAGATACAAATGTTTTAGTATAATATAGGTCTCACGAAACACGTTTATTGCAATCCTTTCGAAAAATTTCGCCCCTCTTTGTTTTATATAGTCCAATACGTTTATTTGTTTTTGTAACTTGAACAATTCTGGGTGTTCTTTTCTTAAAATGTCTGTATGTTCTTGGCTTTCTTCTACCACTTCCGATGTTAATAGACCAACATTAGCTTTTGGAGAAAACGTGTAATAACCGGTATGTTTATGGACGAACAATACATAAGGTGCTGCTAAGCACGAAAAAGCAATTATAAAAATAGCCACAAGACTTAACATCTTGATACGTTTTTCGCTATTTGTAAGTCCTTTAATAAATAACACGAGGAAACAAAGTAAAGAAACCAAAATGGCGTCAGGTCTGATCAGATAAGAAAATCCTAATGTGATACCCAAAATAAAATAAAGTAAAATACTCCTGTTGTCCTCTACGAATAATATCAAAAACACATAAAAGGAAAAAAGT
>Ga0114922_10004748_pt1 | contig 12595 bp, 9 predicted proteins | sample AartaG_FD_100975 | JGI IMG/M metagenome (GOLD analysis project Ga0114922, IMG submission 100975) | Deep subsurface microbial communities from Aarhus Bay to uncover new lineages of life (NeLLi) - Aarhus_00045 metaG | ecosystem: Environmental > Aquatic > Marine > Oceanic > Sediment | place: Aarhus... | reverse complement strand
GTCTTTTCCGATTATGGTGACAATCCAGCCGTAAAGCTCTGCGCAATTCATGTCCACCTGGGAACAGGCGGCAAAAAGATTGACCCTTATGTTGAAGCTGTGGAAAAAATCCTACCTCTTATTGATCAGCTCCGCAGTAAAGGCCACACGATAGAAGCTATCGACCTGGGCGGGGGATACGGTGCCGACTACGAATCCAACACCGCCCCTTCAGCAACAGAATACGCATCGGGAATCGTACCGCTGCTGAAAGACAAAAACATCAAGCTTATCCTGGAGCCGGGCAAAAGTATTTGCGCCAATGCAGGAATAATGTTAACTCGCGTGCTTTATATTAAACACGGCGGCAGGAAAAAATTTGTTATTGTCGATGCGGGAATGAACGACTTGATTCGTCCATCGCTATATGATGCTTTCCATTTCATCTGGCCCGCAAAGGTAGATGAAAAGTTTGTTCCGCCGCAGCGGGAAAAGGATTTGAAGCTTGATGGCACTGAAGTTGTCGATGTTGTTGGGCCGATATGCGAAGGTGCGGATTTCTTTGCGAAAGACAGGGCCCTGCCGGTAACCAAACGCGGCGATCTAGTGTCTGTCTTTACCACCGGAGCCTATGGCTTTAGCATGAGCAGCAATTACAATGCACGCGGACGGGCTGCAGAAGTGCTTGTTGACGGCGACAAATTCTCTCTCATCAGAAAACGCGAAACCTACGAGGATTTAATTATGATGGAAAAGTAACTCGTCGCTTATATTTCATTGTTTGCTGCTCGATTGACGACTTACTGATGATTAACAAAATGCTGAAAATGCAATCACCTTCCGGTACTTCTTAATACGAATAAAACACCTAACAGCCCAAGCAGGAGCACTGCGGCTCTCAATATTCGCATGAGTTGTGTTCTGGGCTCCACGAAACGCCAAACAAATGCCCAAAGCGCAACAATAAGCGAAATGCGTAAAATAAAAGATATAAAGCTCGTAAACATAGGCACATTATATCCCATTTTAACAGGCCAAGTCAAGGGCAAATTCCCCATTTTAACGCCTGTTTATTAAAAAATCGGGGCGCTCCGCAAGCTTTTTTAAGCATTTCTTCGAGAGAAAAATGTACAAATCTTAGAGATTGAATAAGCTTTATAAAAATATACATTCAATTGAATAGGCAACATTCAACTTTATAATAAAACTGCTCGCATAAAAGATTAATTCTTAAACTGTATTAACGCAGATTTTTCAAATAGTGTGTGACAAATGGAATTGAACTTGATAGAATAGAGCCTATGGAGATTATTCAAACCAGTCTTGAATAGCAGATGCGGTAGAACTCAATGGGTGAAACGCGCAAGGACGCTCTTAGACTCAATTTTAATAATAAATTGAAGCTTGCTGGAGTATTTTAATGAAGTATATATCGGAAATACCCACTTGATCAAACTCTTTGGACGGGAGTCAAATCGCTACCAGTCATTGGTTATGCATAAGGAGGATGAAGAATGAAAGAAATAATAAAATTAGCTTCGTTGATATTGGCGGTGTTTTTCTGGATACCCACGCTTCTTGCTTCAGGTCCCACATGGGAATATATCTACGAGGCAGATATACTGCCTGATGATACCTCACTGGGCGATAACGCGTGGCAGCTTATGGGCGACAACAAATTCGCCGAAATCACTGACCAGGGCGAACTTCATATTGATGATGTTGGTGCAAATCACTGCTTTTTCCTGTATAACGTAGCGGATGCTGCCCTGATGCAACAGGCAACAATCGAGGCACGCGTCAAGGTGCTTTCCCAGTCCGGGTCGGCGAATTTTGAGGTGCTGGTTGGGATGCAGGACGGGAGCAATTCCCAATGGCTGGATCTTTTCCCTGACCATATTTTGCTGAATGACACCAGCAGCACGTATGATGTTGATATGACAGAGTATCATATTCTAAGAATGGTAAGAGATACAGAAGATATCCATATCTATGTGGATGATGTGGAGGTGATAAGCGAACCGCACGTGGGGGCAGGCGAAAGCTGGATTGGTTTCATTTTCGGTGCCGGCTGCACCGCATGTACAAGCGAACAATACTGGGATTATTTGGTGTTTACGACCGAAGGCGCTTTCTCACCGGATGAGCTTCCCAGTTATGCATCTATTCGTAAACCGGAAGTAGCTGCGTTTCCCAACCCGGCCGACGGTGCACTCCACTCGGATACATGGGTTAACATTAGCTGGCGGGCCGGTGATTTTGCCGTCTCGCACGATGTGTATATAGGCGACAACTTTGATGATGTAAACGAAGGGGCCGAAGGTACATTCGTGGGCAACCAGGCCGGGACGTTTATCGTTGTTGGATTTCCAGGATTTCCCTATCCCGACGGTCTCGTGCCGGGAACAACTTACTACTGGCGGATAGATGAAGTTAATGATACCGAGCCCAATAGTCCGTGGAAAGGCGATGTCTGGAGATTTAGTATTCCTCCCAAGACTGCATACTTTCCCGACCCGGCTGACAGCACCGAGTCTGTAGCTCTGGACGCAGGGCTTAGCTGGACACCGGGTTTCGGCGCGAAACTCCACACCGTATATTTCGGTGACGATTTTGAAGAAGTAAACAATGCAACAGGCGGTCAAGCTCAGGGAGCTGCGACCTATACTCCCGGCCCGCTTGAACTGGCCAAGACTTACTACTGGCGGGTCGATGAGTTTGATGTTGTCGAAACGCATAAAGGCGATGTCTGGAGCTTTACTACTGTGGGCGCCGTTGGTAGCCCGAGCCCGGCTAATGGCGCCGTGGATGTAACGCAGTCACCAATTCTTACATGGGTACACGGAGTCTTTGCCGATACACACCAGGTCTATTTCGGCACTGATAAAGATGCCGTTAAAAACGCCGATACGAGTTCACCCGAATATAAGGGCAATGGAAACCTTGGCTCCGAAAACTACGACGCCGGACAGATTGAATGGAATACTACTTACTATTGGCGTATCGATGAGGCTAATAACGCCAATGCTAATAGCCCGTGGACAGGTCCCCTCTGGAGCTTTACTACGGCCAACTTCCTTATCATAGACGATTTTGAGGCTTACAATGACCTTGATCCTGCTGATCCGTCCAGCAACAGGATATTCAATGTCTGGGTGGATGGATTCGACAACCCGGCCATAAACGGCTCTGTCGTTGGTCACGCCAATCCCCCATTCGCTGAGCAGACTATTGTTCACAGTGGCTTTTGTTCGATGCCGATGGCCTACAATAATGCAGTCGGCAAATCTGAAGCGACTTTGACGTTAACTTCCAATCGTGACTGGACAGTGAAAGGTCTCAACACTCTAACGATTTGGTTCCGCGGCGGCTCGGCCAATGCCGCCGAGAATTTGTACGTTTCTCTCAATGGCAACGCCGTGGTCAATCATGATAATCCTGATGCAGCACTGTTAAGTAGTTGGAAAGCATGGAATATCGACCTGACGCGCTTTGCAGACCAGGGTGTGAACCTTGCCAATGTCAATTCGATTACTCTTGGCTTCGGTAACAGGACCAAACCTGTGGCTGGCGGTGCAGGTATGATGTACTTCGATGACATTCGTCTGTATCGGTAGGTCATATCGGAAACCCAGCTACTTGTAGCGACGATTGATCCCGGATTAACTAATTGTTCATTTTTTTTTGATTAAATAAAAAATGCACAAGTGATAAATTTACTCATATATCTCCTCACAGCTTCTATTTGACAGTAACAGACTCATTTAAACCCCCTTTTCAATATTGATATACAGGTTGTCTTAAATATTCACATCAAAATATTCAAATATTCGGGACTATTACAGACAACTACTTCATTTCAAATCATAGTCATAAATTAAAGAAATTTCATAAAATTTGCCGAGGACATTCTCCAGTGTGATTGTAATTCGTGTTTTTTTATTACTTAAATTTAGGAGAGTAAATGATGCGGTTTCTTGAAGAAGCAAAAAGATGGATTGGTGAAATTACCGAAATATTCTTATTGCTGATTGCCCTTGGGATTACGATTGAAATCCTTTTTGGCGGTCAAACCCAGGTTCCTTTCTTAGGAGGAATTGTCGAAAATATGACCGGGCTGCTTAGTCAACTGGGCGACAATGGGCTCGTCGGCTTGATTGCCCTGGCGATTATTTTCTTCCTGTTTTATAGAAAACCGGCTGTTCACCATCATCAGGGATAGATTAAAGCTTTAGATAGATTAGCAAAGGGCCAATCGAAAGCGCCGTCATTGTAAGTGCTGTAATGTTTAGCCCAGTGGCTGTGCTATCGGTTGGCCCCTGATTTCCACAAAAGTGGAACTGATTTACACGCATCTCCTCGGACCATCAGCCAGGTTGTTTTCGTTTCGTGTATTTTTTTCCGTTAAGGGCAATTACACAGTAATTAACTTTAACGTGCGACAAATTGACAGAAGATTTATTACACGAACGAAAATAATATCAAACAAAAATAGCCCCATTTACACTATCTGATTATTTTCTGCTTACTTGAAATTACAGGTCGGAAGATTAGAAGTTGCGCTCGACGAAACCGGTGTCGATTTTATTCTTGACGAAAAGATTGTGAGAGAGGATGTCAAGGCAGGCCGGTATAGTCGTCTTGACCGGCTCGATAATGAATTCTCTCAGAGCCCTTTTCATTGTAGCAATGGCTTCGGTTCGCGTTCTTTGATGGACAATGAGCTTGGCAATCATCGAATCATAGCTCGTCGAGATGGACAAGCCCTGATGCACATGGGTATCGACTCTGACGCCGGGACCGCCGGGAAGAATTAGCCGCCTAATCGTACCCGGAGAAGGAGCAAAATTATTCTCAGGGTCCTCGGCATTAATCCGGCATTCTATTGCCACGCCGGTATGCTTAATATTTTTCTGGCTCAATTTGACAGGCAGACCGGCGGCAATTTTCAACTGCCACTTAATCAAGTCGTGGCCGGTTACCATTTCAGTAACGGGATGCTCGACCTGAATCCGCGTGTTCGCCTCTATAAAATAAAAGTTTTTATCGTTGTCTAAAAGAAACTCAACGGTTGCGGCATTAATATATTTGGCCTTTTTTATAATCTTCAAGGCGGCCTCGGCAAGCTGCCCTCTTGTGTGCTTATCCAGGACCGGACATGGGGACTCCTCAATCATCTTTTGATGTCTTCGCTGAATGGAGCAGTCTCTTTCATAAAAGTGTAAAGCATTGCCGTGCATATCGGCCATTACCTGGACCTCGACATGCCGAGGTTCGACTATGAACTTTTCCAGATAGATGCTTCCGTCACCGAAGGCGGCCTGGGCCTCGGCACGGGCAGCACTAAATGCCGAACGCAGAGTGATGTCGTTATGGACAACTCTCATACCTCGTCCACCTCCGCCGGAAGTGGCTTTTAATATTACGGGATACCCCATCTTGTTTGCAAGCTTCAGCGCCGACGATTCCTCTTCGATAGCGCCATCGGAACCGGGCACAATCGGCACACCCGCCTTTCTCGCCAGCTCCCGGGCCTGGACCTTGTCGCCAAGCACCTGCATCGCCTCAACGGGCGGGCCAATGAATGTTATCCCGCAGTCACGGCATATCTGGGCAAAGTTTATGTTCTCAGCCAGAAAGCCATAACCGGGATGAATTGCCTCAACATCGCTAATCTCAGCGGCACTTATAATACGGGGTATATTCAGATAACTTTTAGCACAGTCGGGCGGCCCGATACAAATGGCTTCATCAGCCAGCTCCAGGTATGAAGTGTCCCGGTCCGCCTCTGAATAAACCACAACCGCCTCAATATTAAGCTCGTGACAGGCACGGATGATACGAAGCGCAATTTCACCTCGATTTGCTATCAAAATCCTTGAAAACATAATTTAATTTTTTATCTTCTGTCGTCTCTTTACTATTGATCGTTGTTTATCAATATTCAATTACACTGCCAACCTTCTCTTTGCAATAATCAATAGTAAATTATTAGTCCGGTTTGACCTTGAAAAGTACCTGGCCGTACTCAACGGCCTGGCCGTTGGTAACAAGCACTTCGACAATCGTTCCAATGGTCTCAGCTTTTATTTCATTCATGACCTTCATTGCTTCGATTATACAAACAACTGTCTGTGAATCGACCTTCGAGCCTACTTCAACATAATGCTCGGAATCGGGACTTGGTGTTGCATAGAATGTCCCGACGATAGGTGATTTTATTTCCACCAAATCCTCTGAAGACCCAGCGGCCTGGGAGGCATAAGTGTGAATCAAAGCTTCAGTACCTCCCGAATGGATATGTTGTGGCGTGCCGGACTCCGGCCTTATTGCCGGTACCGCACTTAGAGCCCCGCCGACAGAGGGATGAGGCTGTGAGCGCTTTAGAAAAATCTTGTCGTCACCATGTTTTATCTCGACCTCAAGAAGCTCATTCTCTTTCATTATCTCAATGAGCTCTTTTATTTTCTTCAAATCGGTATCGTTTTCCGCCATCGTAGCAACCTTTCCATGCAACAGGTATTGCTTAATCCGAGTGAGTATAACCAAAAGAGGTGTATTTGCAAAACAATTTTTCCAAACATCTCAGATATAACAGGACCCGGTAAATGTCTCGGAAATTCTGTTTTAGGGAAATTATGCCGGACAGCCTCGCAATTCCTGCACGCTATACGGCATCAAGGTCGTTACTTAAATGAATAAAAAATATGAGTTTCCGATTTGTGCTCTGAATCTAAGAAAGTATTTCGAAGCCGACCATTGTAATATCGTCAATTTCAGACGGCTCAATTTTTTGATTATGGGCAATCGTGTTAAGTCTGTCCATCATCTCTACAACAGACAAATCTTTGACTTCGAGAAATTCTTCGCTGAAACCAAAGCCGGTTGTGTCATCGAACTTGCCGATGAAAGGTTCTGCTCCATCGGAATACATAAACAGTTTATCGCCGCGGTGAAGCTGAACGGTCTGCTGGGGGTATTCGGCCTGTTCAAAAACCCCCAGAAGCGAGCCCCGTATCTGGAGCTGCTCGGGCTGCTGTCCCGGTCTGATAAGTATTGGATAGGGATGCCCTGCACGGGCGTATGTGAGCTGCAGTGTTTTTATATTCAAGAGACAATAACAGCAGGTGGCAAACTGATAACCGGAGAGCTTCTGCGCAGCCATTCGCACATTCAGATTTTTTATAACTTCCGTCGGTGGGAATATACGGTAATTTCTCTCATAAGTCTCCCGCATGACCAGGGCCTGCTTTAGAAAAATTGTCAACAGGGCCGCAGGCATACCGTGCCCTACCACATCAGCTACATAAAAGCCGATGTGCTGCTCGTCGATACGGACCATATCGTAAATGTCACCCGAGACCCATTCGGCAGGCATAAAAATACTGGCCCATTGCACTTCATCGGTATTGGGCAGCTGAGTGGGAAGAAAATCCTGCTGTACAAGACCGGCTAAACGAAGCTGCTCCGCAAGATTATCTGCGAGGTTTTTTGTCATTGAAAGCTGTTCGGCCAGCTTGTTCCTGTGAATTCTCAGTACATGCTTCCGTGGAACTAATGGTTTTATCGTAATTCCCGAGCTTTTTTGACGATACGCAAGATTAGCACTTATTTTGGCCCACAGCTCATCGATGGAAATGGATTCCATGCTGTTGACCATGGAGAAACTCGTCTTTGACGGCGAAAGAGAAAAGCTTTTTACAGGCATCTCCGGGCGGTCTGTAAGTAAAATCATGCCTATATTTTCCATCTCAAGGGATTCGATGATTCGGGCCAGTTGTTGCTGCTGCGAAGAATCCGCGTCCTTGGTATCGATAATAACGGTCCCTACCAAATCCAGTCTGTCACGCACTTTGGAAAACTTGTCTATTGGAAGAATACGGTAAGAGAGCTTCCTTTTTTTCAAAAGTCGTTTTATTTCAGACGGAATATGGCTTTGATTTGTTAAATACAGAACATCTGCAAAGCTTTTGTCCGATTCAACAGGAGTAAGTAATTTTACTTTTTCCATTGTCCTCGTTCTTCTTATCGTATTATAAGACCTTGAACAGGCATCATATTTGTTCATGTCCGGTATTGAATTGAATGATTAGCCGTTAAATACCATTCATGAACAACTGTTTGCAACCCGTAAGCTAATTTTCGGCTTGTTAAGGACAGTACTTTTGGAATTTTTTGCCATTTTCCACTATTACAGCAGCATAATAAATACAGGCCGCTAAGGTATGGTGACAAAAATTAAGCTTTTCCGGCCGGTGAATGGAAGTGGTATAATTATTTAACTGTAGCTCAGGTATTCTCGATACCCGTTAAGCTCAAATCCGTCGTCAACCGGCGAAAATTGCAGAGCCTATACGAAGGATGGTTGCTCCCTCTTCGACGGCGATTTCGTAGTCCGAGCTCATGCCCATACTCAGTTCAGTAAAATGCTGACCAACAATTTTTTCTCCGCGCATCTCGACAAATAGCTCTCTTGCCCGAATAAAACAGGCCCGAACAATATTCTTATTATGTGTCAGTGGTGCCATTGTCATCAAACCAACCAGTTGTAAGTTCGGCAGGGTCTCCATCTGCTCGGCAAGATGCGTTGCCGCACCTACCGGGACACCGTATTTTTGAGGTTCATTGGAAGCATTGATCTGCAAGAGCACTTTTGGGCATAAGTTCAGCTTTGCCGCTGAGGTGTTTATTTCTTCGGCCAAACGAAGTGTATCGACCGAATGTATCAGACAAGTTATAGGTAAGACATGACGAACCTTGTTACGCTGCAGATGGCCTATGATATGCCAATTTATGTTTTTAGGGGGGCTTACATCGCCATCAGAGCTCCGAAAAAAATCATCTACCTGAGAGGAAACCTTTTTCAATTGCTGAACACGATTTTCTCCAAGGTCGGTGAAGCCCAGACGAATAACCTTGTTTACCGCCTCGATTGTAGCCGACTTGGTAACGACAACAAGCTTAATATCACCGGGATCTCTGCCGACCCGGGCACAGGCGGAGTTTATGTTGTCCTTTACACGTTTTGTTTTCTCAGAAATCTTTATCATAGCTGAACAACCAATAGTCAAAAATTACAAAATCAATCTACTCAAAACCAACATATATATTCAAAATATCAGTCTGTTAAAACTTTTGCCAGCATAAAAGCCGTCAAGGCAGGATTTTTAACGGTTTTTTCATCCTCCATGTCTATTGAAATGACTACTTCAGAGACTTATCGGTCATCATCTCCGCCGGTAAGCGTAAGTGCTAAAGTTCTGAAGGTTTACGGCATCAATCCAAAAAAAATAATGTTCTAAAAAAACAAAAAAAAAGATTTTTAACTTGCATTTTATCGCCATAAGTTGTATACTAACGATATTAAGGTATTATGGGGTGTGGAAGTAAACCCCCTGTTTTGTGGTTCTGTTATTTATTCGTTTGGCAAAATTTTCGTGAAGTGTTAGCTCTTTCGTTATTTACTTAAAATATATTGCTGTTTTAACAGCTTTATAGACCTCGGCGAGGCAGTGTGGTCTACCGGTCTCCCCCCCAGCCGGAACCACGCCCTCGCCCTTTTTATGCCTAAAGTTAAAATCTCAGGCCATCTTGACCATAGTAATTAAATGCGCACCCAGAACCTGAATTCTTATTCACCGCGTATTTGGAGCACTACCTTTCTGGTTCGCGGGCCGTCAAATTCACAGAAAAAAACAGCCTGCCATGTGCCGAGGCGTAAAGATTTGTCTTTGAGCAGGATTTGCTCGCTGCAGCCGACCAGAGAGCTTTTGCAATGTGCATCTGAATTACCCTCTGAATGCCGGTAGCCCGGGCGATGATGGGGCAGCAATTCCTCCAGAGTCAACAGTATATCATGAGGTACTGAAGGGTCGGCGTTTTCGTTTATGGTTATCCCCGCGGTCGTGTGAGGGCAATATACAATGACATCACCGTTAGCAATACCCGATTGACTGACAAGCGAGCGAATTTGGCTTGTAATGTCAATCATCTGGTTGCGGCTTTTCGTGTTTACGCGGAAATCTTCATGAACGATTTTCATAATTAATCCTCACATCTGTTCGACAACTTCAATACCTAAAAGTTCACTTAGGCCGTGCCTGATAGTCTTTGCGGTTAAATCACAAAGCAAAAGTCTGGTAGGTCTTTTGTCCGGCTCGGCCTTCAGGACGGGACAATTCGTATAAAACGCGCTGAACTTCTGCGCAAGCTCATAAAGATAGGCGGTCAGATAATTCGGCTTGTAATCTACAGTAGCGGCCTGTATCGCCTCGCCGTAGCGAACCAGGTATTTTGCCAGGTCCAGCTCAGCCGGCTCGGTCAAACTCAATGCATCCAGGCCCGCAAGCTCATCTTCAATATCAACATCTTTGCTCTGTGCCTTTCTCTCGATGGATTTTATACGTGCGTATGCGTACTGCATATACGGGGCGGTATTTCCGTCCATTGCCAGCATCTTATCGAAGCTGAAGACATAGTCACTCGTGCGATTGTTTGAATAATCGGCGTATTTAACGGCCCCAATCCCGACCGCCTTGGCAATTTGCTCTTTCTTCTCGGATGAAAGCTCGGGGTTCTTTTCTTCTACTACCGACTTTGCACGTTCAACCGCCTCATCCAGCAGCTCTTTCAATTTTACGTTCTCACCGGAGCGTGTCTTTAACGGTGTGCCGTCCTCTCCTAAAACACTGCCGAACATAACGTGCGAGAGCTTTATATCATCACCTACCCACCCGGCCATCTTCGCAACCGCAAACAGCATCTCAAAATGCAGCTTCTGACGGGAGTCGGTAACGTAAATTATAGCGTTTGCTTTTAATTCGTTTACCCGGTATCGCAACGCCGCCAAATCCGTCGTCGCATAAAGATACGCACCATCCGACTTCTGAATAATAAACGGCAAAGGCTGCCCCTCCTTATTCTTAAACCCCTCAGGAAATACACATACCGCTCTATCCGATTCGACCGCCAGTCCCTTTTGTTTCAAATCAGCAACTACTCCTGGCAAGTCTTCATTGTATTCGCTCTCACCTCGAACATCTTCCGTACGAAGAGTTGCGCAGAGCTCATCATATATTTCCTGACAGTGCTCAAGTGTACTTTTTCTAATTATTTCCCAATACCTAATCCAAATTCTATTACCAGAATGTAATCCAACGACAGCAGCGCGCGCTGTTTTTGAAAACTCCTCATTGGATTCATCCAATACACTTGCTTCCCTGTAGAAAGCCTCAAGATCAGCCAGTGGCGCCATTGCTTCCATCATCACTCCCGTCTGGCTTGTCTCAAGCAACTTCTTGTCATACAATGCACACAGCGCACATAGCTTTCCGAATTGTGTCCCCCAGTCGCCGATATGATTTTGTCGGATTACATTGTGGCCGAGGCATTCGAGGATTCGGCAGATACAATCACCGATTATCGTGCTTCTAAGGTGGCCAACGTGCATCTGCTTGGCAATATTGGGGCTGGAAAAATCTACAATGACAGTTTTCGGCTCAGCAGTCTTATCTATACCGAGACTTGAAATGTGCCTGTTAATTTCAAGTAACCTGTCGGTTAAAAATTCAGGTTTCAGCCGAAGGTTTATAAAACCCGGCCCGGCCACTTCAGGAGGCTGGCAAATATCGCTCAGGTCTAAATGCTTAACCACCTCTTCGGCGAGCTTGCGGGGATTGGTCTTCAACTTTTTCGCCAGGCCCATTACGCCGTTGGCCTGGTAATCACCGAACTTCGGATCGGTAGAAGGTCTTACAATGGCGGCACAATTTTTCTGGCCACTAACAACCTCCATAGCAGCACTAATTCTTTCTTCGAGTATGTCAATAATCGGCTTCATATAAAGATCAATCGTCCATCATCCCTCGTCAATCGTCAATCTCTCAGCATCGCCCCAGAGTAATTCCAAATCGTAATAGTCCCGGTATTCGCTGTCAAAGATGTGGATAACGACATCGACATAATCCAGCAGAATCCAGCGTGCCTGTTCATAACCTGCCCTGCCGAAACGCTGGAAATGTTGTTCTCTTGCAGTTTGAGAGATTTCATCGGCCACGGTGCGCATCTGTCTGTCACTTGTGCCGGTGGCGATTACAAAGTAATCGGTAGCCGGCGACTTTCCGCTCAGATCCAGAACGACAATATCGCTGCAATGCCTCTCTGCGGCCACTTTAGCAGCAGCCAGAGCAAAGGCCCTTGCCGGATTCGAGACTTTCTTTTTTCGCGTCTTTGGTTTGACCGCAGACACTTTCTTTTGCGTTTTTTTCTTGGCAGTTTTTGAAGTCTTCTTTTTTACCAAATTCTATATCCTCACAATAAATAAAAAGGGGCAGCCTTTGTGGCCACCCCGATAGATTAACTTTATTAGCCGGTCGCGTCAACTGCGCAACTCGGAATACCATATACTCAATTATTTAAAGCTCAGGCCCAGCCATTCGCTGATAACAGGAGCAAATTTTACTATGACTCCCGAGAAGACCACGCTGACCATTGTCATTAGCTTTATCAGAATATTCAAACTCGGTCCGGAGGTGTCCTTACAGGGGTCGCCAACGGTGTCACCAACAACGGCGGCCTTGTGTGCATCGGAGCCTTTACCGCCGTGGGCGCCTTTTTC
>Ga0114922_10004747_pt1 | contig 12596 bp, 24 predicted proteins | sample AartaG_FD_100975 | JGI IMG/M metagenome (GOLD analysis project Ga0114922, IMG submission 100975) | Deep subsurface microbial communities from Aarhus Bay to uncover new lineages of life (NeLLi) - Aarhus_00045 metaG | ecosystem: Environmental > Aquatic > Marine > Oceanic > Sediment | place... | reverse complement strand
CCCTGGTTCAGAAAATACTCTTGTTTCACGAAATATTATTAGTAATAATGTCTTCGCATATTTGGATATCGACGAAATAATAGCAATAAGATGATGGAATTAGACGTAACTCAATGTATCGGTTGTAGAAAAGGAATTGGGCTCTTTATTAAAGAGAAGGATAAGACATTTACCCATCTAGATCTCTTCGCAACCCCGGAAGCTGGAGCAAGTTATAAATGCTCCAACCAAAAAGAAATAAAGAAACACGTTAAGTTAAACAAAGGGAAGGGCACATACCTCGCCGACGATGAACTTCAAGAATTCTATGACTTTCAGGAGGCCTGGTGGTATGATTTCATTGAACTTGCCTCTAATGTGTTCGAGGGTGACGACGAACTGAACAAATTCTTCAATACGGGGGTGAAGGGTGACAAAGTGTGGAATCAAAACAATGTGGTGATGGAAGGTGTACTCCTGAAAATTGCCAAGGATAAGAATGTTGAAGTAACCGAAGAAGATTACCCAGACCTATTGAAATGGAAATCGTAAGTAAAAAAACCAGAGCAAAAGACATCTATAAACGATGGATTAAACAATACCCCCTGAAATATCACAAAAAGGGGAAGTGGGCACAGATCGGTGCGAGGTTGAAAAATGAGAAACCAAAAACCGAAGAAGAGGTTAACGCCATCATAGGTAATGAGTCATGGATGAGAGTTCATTGTTATCAATGTGATGAACCCAAGGACATCGTTGTAAGAGTCGGCGAAAAACCTGACTATGAATCATCCACATCATGGATCTGTAAGGACTGTTTAATTATAGCGCTCAAAATGATTGAAGATCATGAGAAATTGGTTTAAATGTCTGGACAAAAAACAACGAAGGGTGTTTATCCTTCTGACAATTGCCAACGGATCCTTATTTTTTGGTGGGATTGTGGCGATGTGTTTCGGATACGAGTCGGGAGGATATGGGTTTCTGACCTTAATTACGTTTATTCCATATTATTTCAGTGCAAAAGAATTGGGTGAAACAAGAGCTCAGGCTATTAAATAGAAAATCATGAGGAAACTAATTGAAACAGACCAAGAAAACCTGGTTGAATGTGATAACTTCGAATGCGACTTTGAGGTTACAAACGAAACCAAAGATCCAAATGCAGATATCACATCATATCTGAATCAACCATGTCCCAAATGTGGTGAAAACCTCTTAACTGAAGAAGACCTATACGACTATAAGAAGGTGTTGAAGTTGATTAATCGTCTCAATTGGTGGTTCAGTTGGGTCACGATCTTCATACCTAAAACTAAGAAACCATTCGAAGGATCTGTTAAAGTCCATGATGGTATAAAAATGGAGGAAACCAAATAATGTATAAACAAGTAGAAACAGACAAAGTTGCAACTCTAGATAATGGAGTTAAATTTACACCCATCGCCACATTGGCCGATGAATCTGGGGGAAGAGCCCAAATACACATCGACGACCATTGTTATGTGGTAAGTCTACAAAGAGATGTGGGGTATATAAATACCGCATGGATATTCCCCGAAGCATTTGAAGTATTAAAAACATTACCATCATTAACACCAGCATAAAATGAAAAACGGAATAACAATTACAATCTCAGGACCTGTTAAATCTGGTAAATCAAGAATCTCCTATATCGTCAAAGAAATGTTGAAAATTCATGGACTTAGGGTGAAGTTCGACCCATCTCCCGACTTCATAGATGAACCATCATTCAACAAAACTATGAGAGAAAACCTTGACGAGGCCATGGGGGCCATCGGTGAACAAACCGAGATAACCGTCAAAGAAGTCCAACTCGCCCGGGAACATTTCAAAAAGTAAGATATTTAAACCCTTATTTGGTTGAGTAATTTATCCACGTTTTTTACAATAAAAATTTGGCAGTCTCAGATATTTGCCATATCTTTACATTGTCTAATATAAAAACGAAATGTTATGGATAAGCAAAAAAGAACAAAAATCAAGAAAAGGGGTAAGAGACAGTATTGGATAGCCTTTGGGTTGGCAATATTTGCAATCCTCTATCTCATCTTAATGTTTACAACCCCCCTCGCTGACGTTATTCGAAATGTGGGACAGCAAAACGACTTTTGGATGGTCGTCGTTGTCTCCCTAGCTGTCTCTCTCGTTATCGTCCCGTTGTTCGGATCTTTAATCTATTCCAAAAAAGGCGAATGGACACTCCAAGAACTCAGAGAGTATAAAATGGAACTTTGGGAAGAACAAAACAAATTCCACGCTAAACTCTTCTGGGAGGCAATCCAAGTTAAAGACTTCGAGACAGCCAAGAAATACTATAATATAGATAAGTTTATCTTTGGGTCAATGAGAGTCCTATGTAATGGGATCCTTATGGGGATCGCCACAGAAAGACCCATAGATGAAGATTGGTCAGAGAAAGTAACTGATAGAATGAACTCATATCTTAAATAAGAAATTATGTGTACAGAACTTAAAGAAGTGATTGACGAGAAATTGGTACATTATAAGGGAAGATTACCCCTATTTGATAAGGATAGTTCCATTTATAAATGTACCCAAAGCAGAATCCATCTCCTCGAAGAATTAAGACAAGCATGATGAAAACGATCAGATGTGAACGTTGTAACGAAGTACTGAACCCCGATAAGGTCGTTACTCTCGAATTATCCAACACCGACGGGAAATACTATTTCGTCCTTCCCATCGAGCATGTTTCCCAAGGAGCATTTGATTTTGGTAAAGCATGTTCATTATCACAATTACAGGAAGATCACCCATGGATGAATCGAGGAAAACCACTATAATATGAGACAACTACGAATAGAAAAACTAGAAGAACAACCAACCGTAACCACCGGGCAGAAAGAAACCTATATCCCCTATCAAAATAATAAGGGAGAATATGTCTTTAGGACAGAAGGTGATTCAATAGATATGGAATGGCCAGGATGGGAAGCTCCTGACTGGGCAACAGATCTTATCAAATTCCAAGGAACATGGTATTGGGTTGGTGAAGATATCCCAGAAGATATCGTCGAAGCACTTGGTGTTGTGGAGGAGATCAAATATGGGATTGAAGACATTATAGCTGGGACTCTCCCCGAAGTGGATGAGGGTGACACGTATAAAGCCAAAATGTTGAATGTTCTTCTTGATTGGTTTAAAAATAAATGAGATGAAAGAATACACACACGCAGAATTTGAGGAATTCGCAAGAATAGCTTTCTACAAAGGTAGAGAAATCGCAAGATATAACGATAAGGGTGAAGCCATATTCAAACGTCCCACCTTCAATGGTTTTCTTAGAGAAATCGACGCCCTACCCGACTCCCAATGTGGATGTCCAAAAGGTATCTGTGTTGGCCATGTTGATACGGACGCAAAAAAAAGAATAATCCCCAGTGTACCCGCTGAAGACCGTTCTAAATTACAAGAGGGGCACGACGGAAAAAAATAAAATCATGAAATTTAAAATCATCATATCTTGTTTATTAATGTTGGCCTTCATTCAGTCCAAATCACAATCATTGATCGATCTATCAAAGGATGAAGTGAAACTTGTTATTAAGCAAGAACACAAAAAAATGTCACAGGATAAATCAATTGTTAAACAACAATTCAATTATCTGAAGTTTGTAAATCGGAGTCAAACGGTAACACTTATCGTCTATTTTTCCGACAACGATATTGCCACTTCCAGTAAAATGGTATGTGACTATAATGAAAAGGATGTCATTGTTGATGATTTGAATAAGAAGTACAAAAAAATAGGTGAGAAAAATTGGGAATATGTAAAAGAAAACGTCACATATAATGTTGAAATAAAAGACTTAGAATGGTATTTCACAGTAAGAGAAAGAAAAAAATCATGAAAACAAAAGAAAGTAATTCTTCAGGCACACAAACTTGGATTGAAGTGGGCGATATAGTTACTCCAAAAGCGAACCCAGAACTCGAAAGTAAGGTGTCGGAAATTAAACCATTCGCGGGTGAAACTGTTTATGTGTTAGAAAATGGAACTAGATACACTGAAAACGAACTTGAATGAAATGAAAACAACTATCATTAAAATCGCATTAATAGTCCTTTCCGTCATCCTGGTGGGAATGGCTGTGGCCAACATGTATATTAGTGTCATGTTTTTTAAACTAGCTGACGCCAGCTTATTTGACATGCTCGACGTGGTTGCACAATATGACCTCTTTGAAAAATTATACATGGGCGGTTATTCAACAGTCCTGACATCATTCCTATTGTTGTTAATGTTCGGACTATTAATTAAAGTGTTCTTAGTTAAACCCCAGAAAGAAAAATCGGGGCCAGGGTTATCGATGTAGAAATAAACTAAAATGATTAAAACATATTATATGAGAAAGTGGATTTTTATTTGCATGTTGATGTTGTTCGGAACGACGTTATATGCTCAAGACAGTGGTAGTTTCCAAATATTGACGGGATTCGAAGCAGATATTTATTCCCAACCATATTATAGGAACTATGATATTGTGTCTGGTGGATTTGGATATAAAGGAAATCTAACCGCCATTTATGGTAAGGTTAATCTTGGTTACCTCTATAAAGAAGCCGATGGTATCCAACTTGATAAAATTCGAAACCAAGCACAATTCGAAATAGATTACTGGCAATGTTTTAGTAAAAGCAAATCAACATCGATTTGGTTTAACTATGCGTATAGTCAGGATTTGTTATTCCCTAATCATCGATTTGTGTTTGAAATATGGCAAAAACTATTTGCTGGGTTTCTTGTGTCTGGTGGTGTTAATCACTATATGTTTACTGATGGTAATGATGCTACCTTCATGAATCTTGGTCTCGAAAAGTATTTCGGTAGATGGTGGATTGAAGGTAAAACATATCTTTATCTGAAAAAACCAAACCCCACGACATCATATTCATTAACAGGTAGGGTTTTCTTTAAAGACGTTAACTTCCTCCAACTTGGGATTGGGGCGGGATCTGCACAAGATGAACCATTCCTTATTGAATCTGATTTGTTAAGACAATTTGCGTACAGCACAAATATCAAATATACAACAAATGTTTTTAAGGGAAGAATGAGAGTTGCAACTGGGTTCACATATATGTATGAAGAATATAAAACAGATATGTGGAGAAACAGATATGCGTTTGGAGTAGGTTTAATCTATAATATTACGAAATGATGAAAAGTAGAATAAAAATATTGATTCCAGTAATAATATTAGTTATATTATTTATCGGTAGTTTCCTTATGCAAACCAAATATAATACGGTTATCATGAATGCCGTGACGGGACATGGGGCGGAAACACTTTTCCTTAAACAAATTGTGGTGCTTGGGACTTCCTTTGCATTTATGAATTTGTTGATTGGTTCGATTGTGGTTTGTTTTGCGTCGATGATACTTATATTGTTTTTCGTCTTGTTTAATAGGAATCGAATGGAAAGACGAACAAGGTTGAAAGAAAAACTTACCACAATATATCAGCAATTGATATTGGAGGCTCTTGAAGACAAGGTTTTTGATAAGAAAGAATTTAAAAAATTTAGAAAAATCTGTAATAATCGTTTTAAGAAAAACGTATTAATTGACCAGATAATTGATGTGGCTTTAATGATGCCTGACGACGTTCTGATGACACTGAGGAAATTATATGTGGACTTAGGTTTGATTAACGAGACAAAGAGAAAACTTTATAGTTGGAAATGGCACAATAAAATCAAGGCGATGAAGGAATTATCTCACCTTGAAATTACCGATTATAATAAAAAGATAGTCAAATACATCAATGCTAAGAATGACATTCTCAGAATGGAAACACAAATCGCCATGGTAAGACTATCCGATGCCAATAGCCAACCATTCTCATTTTTAGAAAATCTCACCCACCCATTTTCAGTGTGGGAACAAATTACACTTCATGAACTCATGGTGGAATCCAATATAACCCCCCCATATTTTGGTAAATGGTTAGTTTCTGATAATCATAGTGTGGGAATGTTTTGTCTCAGAATGATGAGAGAATATCAACAACTAAAAAATATTGAGGATTTGAATAATATGTTATATCATCCCGATAGTAATGTTGTGCGTCTCGCAATTGAAGTTGTTGGCGATTTAAAGGTTGAACCACTTTCCCGTACTTTAAAGAAGATTTACAAAGACGAACCCCATAATAACAAGTTGGGGATTTTGAAAAGTTTAGGAAAAATGGCAATCCCTAAAACAATTCGTTTCCTTCAAAATGTTGTGGACATTGAAGATAACACCGAACTCCAAATTGAAGGTGTGAAATCAATTAATTGTATGGGTGAGTTGGGGGCTTCCCAATTGAAGAAGATGTTGAATTCCGACTATAAGAATTATAACATTATTATTAAACATGTTCTTGATAAAAAAATTAACTAAATAATAACGCTATGTGGTTTTTTATAAATTTTGTGTTTCTTTTCACACTTGTACTTTTTGCATCTTACTTCGCTTTAGGTTATTTCTCGGTGAAGAAGTTGAGAAACTATTTGAGAAGGAATAGTTATGTGGACTATAACAGTGTGGCGACATCTCCAATGTCTCCATCGGTCTCAATTATTGCGCCAGCTTTCAACGAAAGTGCAAACGTTATTGATAGTGTTAAGACCCTCATGAGGTTACATTATCGTAATTTTGAAATCATCATCGTCAACGATGGTTCTACTGATAACACGTTTGAACTCCTGAAAGACACGTTTAAATTAAAAAAGTGTAATTATTTCTTTGAATATAAGATACCATGCAAAAAAATAAAAGGGATCTACAAATCTACTAGCAAGGAGTTCTCGAAATTAATTGTTGTTGATAAAGTTAATGGAGGATGTAAAGCCGACGCGAGTAATGCGGGAATAAACATTTCTAAGAACGATCTCGTTCTTATTATGGATGCTGATTCCGTTATCGAACCAGATTCGATATCCAAATTAGTGAAACCATTCCTTGAGGAAAAGAAAAAGAGGGTAATTGGCACTGGTGGGGTTGTGAGAATCATGAACTCCTGTAATGTTGAGGACGGTCAGATTAAGAAAATCAACTTACCATCACAGTTTTTACCGAGATGGCAAGCACTTGAATACACTCGTGCATTCCTGCTTGGTCGCATGGCTTGGAGTCAATTGGATGGATTGCTTCTCATATCAGGAGCAATGGGATTATTTAATAGAGATATTCTTATCAATGCTGGCGGTTATGATGTCAAAGCAATTGGTGAAGACATGGAAATGGTAATCCGGATGAGAAGATATATGGCTGAAAAAGATGAAAAGTATGAAGTCACATATGTTCCCGATCCATTGTGTTGGACTGAAGTTCCTGCCGATTATAAATCATTGGAAAGCCAGAGAGCAAGATGGGCACGTGGACTTGTTTATGCTTTGAGGAAACATAAGGTCATGTTTTTAAATAAGAAGTATGGGAAGTTAGGTTTGATAGGTTATCCTTTCTGGTTGTTCTTTGAATGGTTAGCCCCCCTTCTTGCATTTGTTGGATTTGGATTTACCATTTACTTGGCGATTGTGGGCTCAATAAACTGGGGGTTCTTTGCGTTACTTTATCTATTCATTTACGCATTTGCCGTATTCATGTCATCATGGTCGGTTTTGTTTGAGGAACTGACATTTCATAAGTATGAGAGAAAAAGAGACGTGATTAGATTATTGGCGGTCGCATTTGTCGAACCGCTAATCTACCCAATGATTGCGTGGTTCTCAGTAAAAGGAAATTGGGAGTATATTCGTGGCGTTGAAGGCTGGGGTAATATTGTGAAGAAAGGGGCTAACGGAAAATAATAAAAAAAGAAGAAGAATAAAGTATGTTTAACCCCACAGAGAAGTTTATACGGGATAGAATTGAAAACGAATTGACATTCAATTGCTTCGACACCAGGCGTCAGTATCCCATCCATACCCTAGCAGAATGGATGGATGAACACTCCAATGACAGGATAAGAAACGTCCTGTTGGGTCTGAAGTTCAAAATGGAGGACAACCCAGGGGAAAACCATTTTGATATGATTATTGAAGAACTGAAACATTATACAAGAAAAAATGAAAAAGGAAAATAACCTGGGACCAGGGTATGTCTATGCCCCCTATGTGATTGTCAACGTGGCCACGTTCATAAACGGTGAGGCCGTATGGTATAAAAACAGATGGAAAAACTTGGGTCTGAAAATCCGGAGACTCTTCATTAAACCAGAATACCTTAAACATGTTCACCCAAAAACTATTAAGTATAAAAATAAAACCATCGACCCCAAGAACTATGGTCAGATAAAAATAAATGGAAAATTATGAAAAAAACATAATGATATTCGCAATATTCATATCAACAGTTGTGGGGATTATATACGTTTTCCTAGAAGTGGTCGTGTATATTTTAGATCTCGTTAAAAAAGGGATAATTTATATTAAAAATGGAAGATTATGAAAACAGAATTCTTACAAGATATATTTTATAATATCGAATCCCTGTCGCAGGATGATAGATTTAGACTGATCTCCCAGGCCATGGAAATGTCCGAGGACATTGAAATTGATAAAATCGTTGGTTGGCAGAGACAGATACAACCCGACGCAGACCCACAAGAATGGTTGACAAATAAACCCAAACCAGACTCGATGTGGAGGTTTATTCATAGGAGAGGATATGCAGACCCATTCCATGGTCAAGTGGTTATTAGAGAGGGTGGAGACTTCATATGGGTGAATCTTACTGAAGCACAACTAAATCATTTCATAGAAAAATTCGAATTGAAAGTATTATAATCATAATGGATTACCTCCACCTAGCTAGGAAAAAGAATATCAAATCCATCCTGAAACATGGAATCCTACCATCCTATGTCAACCTAGAACACCACTGGGAGACGTTTAAACGTCATGGGCTAGCCAATAGACAATGCATATACACCTGGCAAGGTGAAACATATAATAACTCTAAATTCATTAGAGATATGGTATATACCAAATTCTTCATCCATCCAAGAAATCACATGTACGATGATATCGACTATGAAATTGATTTCACAAAAATGGGTGGGGAAATCTTCGGGGACAATGAAACATTCTTCCTATTGAAGATCTCCGATCTAGATATGAAATTTGGGGACTGGACACACGTTCAAGAACCTCACGATGATAGATGGGGGACAACCGTTATTATGGAAGACAAATACGCCCATGACGATAAAATCATCTCTATCGCCGACTCAGTAATAAAACCCTCCCAATTCAATATCGTTGAAGAGATCCGGGTAAGAACATATAAAAATAACCAATTGGGGTTCTCACACTCAAAATATTAGTATTTATAGTTAAACAACTATGAAGAAATTTTTAATATTGATCATATTGTTAATGTCTACATTAACAATATTTTCGCAGCAGAGACAGAGAGAATCATATTATCAACAGAGATTTGCCCAAATAGTTAATGGTGAAACTGAGGTCGTTCTTGAAGACCGCACTCGTGTTGATATTGTAACGAATTCCCACGTCATTGAAGTCGACTTTGGTGAGAAATGGGCGGAGAGCATTGGGCAAGCCCTACATTATGAGGGAATGCTAAGTAAGCGAGCGGGGGTTCTATTGGTACTGGACATCGCAAGAGAAGAAAGATTTCTTGATAGATTAATCGGCGTCGCGGCAAAACATGACATCGATGTATGGATTTGGGATTGGAAAACCGATAACTGGAGTAAGGTGGACTATAAATGTGAAATTAAATATATCTATTAATATTTATAGAAAGTGATCACCGAAGAGAAAATACGAAAAATCGTCAGAACTAATCTAGAGGAATTGTACGGCCAGAAAATGGTTGACCAACTAATTGATAAATTCCAACAAGAAAATCCAGATCTCGATCCTCAAACTATTAATGCGTATATCAATAGATTCCAACAAGTCAAAGATTCCCCCAAGATCGTGGAGAAAGACATTACCCGGTACTCATGGGATGACCTAGAAGACCTTATTGTCAGTAACCAACCCAAACCCTCAACTAAAAGCGTAAACAAACAGGAAGATACCATATATAATGACAATGGGTTGGAAATACTACTGGGAAATACCAAAGACGCATGTATCATGTATGGTGAGGGTTATAGGTTCTGTATTTCAGCAAGAGGGGAAAGAAATGCATTCGACGTTTATAGAGAGGACAATACAATATATTTTATCATTGACCATGATAGATCCAAAGAGAAAGACGAGGAGGGAATGTTTATTGACCCATATCATTTAATTGTTGCAATGCCAAATGAACTACTTGATTTTACCGCATTCACCGACGCAAATAACAAATACATTACCCCCGCTAGCATTGGATTAGAGGCGGTAAAAGGTAAAGAGGTAGAATGGGAAGATATTGAAAGGATCCAACCTAAACTCAAAGGTCTAGGACATCTTTTTAAATTTGTTGATGCCGACCAAAAACACTATCTTAAAAATAGATACCAGATTGAACTTGAAGAACTGTTGGATCAGTTCCCAACCCTATTTCCCGAAGATGGTAGAGTAAAAAAATATGTTCCGTTCTATGAACTCACCAAAAACTCATGGGAACTTGTAAACTCCATATTTAATAAAGGAAGAAGATATATCCTATATGATGAAGATGGAGTTCCTCAATATGGGGAAATAAAAATAGACAACGAACCAAAAGATGAGTGGTTTGAAAGAGTTAAACATCAAGTTCCACAAATGACGAAGGATGCCCGGGCAGTTGGTTCTAGTGCAACCGTAACAGATTTGAATGACTACCCGAAAGAGTATAAACAATATGTTGAACAGGTGAAACAACTTATGAAAGAATACTATCGAAAATTATCAATATTAAAATAAAATGGAATATTTATAAGGAACATAACCCATTGATATGAAAAAAATACTCATCACAGAATCCCAACTAAACAAAGTCTTAGCGGAAGCATACCCAGATAAACTAGTAAGGGTCTTAATTAATAAGTTTAACTTTAACGAAGAGGGGACAGGATACAAAGGTTTACCCGAAACTGAAATTAAATACTATATTAACAGATTCCAAGAGATTCAAAACTCCCCCTATGTGAAAGAAAAAGATATATTTAAGTATACATGGGACGAATTAAAAGATGTGGTAGAAAAAAACTCGCAAAAACCAGAACAAGCCGATAGACATCATAAGAAAATGAAGGATATTAAATTAGATCCTATTAAAAACCATATAAAGAAACAATGGGGCGATATTATTAAAAACCTAACAATTCCTGAACTAGACGAACCACAAGAGGGATCTAATTTTCGTGATCCATACTCACTTAAAGACGCGACACACCAAATACAAGCCCTTGAAGCCTATATTAAGGATCTTAAAAAACTGTCGAGCTTAAGACAAGAATTTAGTAAACCCCTCCAACCAGATAACACCATGAAAATTGGTGATCAAGAATTTCTCACATCTAGATAAATAAAATGGCAAGAAACATTACAACACACTCCGAAAGACTCGGAAAAGGTAAATCCAACAGGAAAGGAATTCATTCCAAATCAAAATCATCTAAACTCAAAGCTTCCAAAAACTACCTCAAACAATATCGAGGTCAAGGAAGATAAAGATATATAAGGGTATTTATTGATATGAAGATCCTTGTCTCCGAATCAGTAAATGAAAATAGAATAAAACTTATCACCAAGAAAGTGTTAAATGAACGATACTTTCTTGAAGTAGAAATGACTCAGATTCTTAACGAAGCTGAAGAAGAACTACTCCTCGAATCAGATTCAATCGAAAAACTGAAAGAAATCGCCAGGATGTTCGGCAATGGATATGTCCGTTGGATGTCCAATATGATGAAAAAAGGTAACCTCCTAGAAGAAGATATATACAAATATATGGACTTCTTTAAGTATTTCGAGGAAGGAAAAAAACTCGGACACTTCACTTCTAAAGACATATTCCAATACAAAGATAGTAAACAATTTGAACAAGAAGCCATTGAAAGCCGACGAAAAATAATGCGAACCCAAGGAGAAGGTGGGGAAATCGACGGACCCTCTATGGTTTCACCACAACAAATCCAAAAACTGGAAAGTGTGGGGATTAAATTCCTAGGGATAACCCCCGAAGGTTTCCAAGTATTTAAAATCCCCAAAGAATTAAAAGATAACCACCAAGCATTTGAAACCCAGAAAAACATCTTGGGAAGATGCCAAGGAAGAGAACGCGGTGAAAAAATCTCCATTTGTACCATGGGTCAATTCGATCATTTTAATACATATGTGGGTAAAGACGACTTATATGTCTTCTTTAATATGGAAGATCCACATGCCCCTTATCAATTTCACTACCAGAGTGACTCTTTCATGGATAAAAACGATTTCCCTGTCATCAAAAGACAAAAGGGAGAAGGCCCGATATTGTTATTGGCGCCACAAGAACGAAATGATACCATGATTAAAAACTTCTTCCAATTTCTATATGAAAAAGAGGGAAGAGAAATACCTGATAAGGTAAAACTCATCGAAATCGTTAGACCTATAACCAAAAGAATCCTGAATGAACTGTTCTCACAAAAACTGGT
>Ga0114922_10004746_pt1 | contig 12596 bp, 11 predicted proteins | sample AartaG_FD_100975 | JGI IMG/M metagenome (GOLD analysis project Ga0114922, IMG submission 100975) | Deep subsurface microbial communities from Aarhus Bay to uncover new lineages of life (NeLLi) - Aarhus_00045 metaG | ecosystem: Environmental > Aquatic > Marine > Oceanic > Sediment | place... | reverse complement strand
AAACATAAAGAAGGACCCAAAATTATGAAAGAGCTTCCCCGAGCTTTTGTCGAAAAGTTGAAGTCATTAAATTTTGAACTTATTAGGGATATTGTCGGAGAATATCTGAAAGATAAGGAAATTGATGCTGTTCTCCTCCGGAGAGACTTAATTCTTGAGGTTGTTAACAAACGTATAAAGAAGCTTGGTGAAGACAAGGTCTTGTACTGAAATTATTATCTTGTTTTAGATTTCAGATTTATGTTCTCTCAACTGTGAGTCAGCCGGAATTCACTTCTCTTCTTTATTAATGAACTTCTTGATGCACGTTGCAAGGCAGAACAGTGCAATATAACCCTACCTTTATTCCCCGGCTATTGACATCTTAACTTTTAAGGCGCCCCACATATCTTACTATATCCGATTATGTTAAATACTCTGGTTTCAAGGTGGGAAAGTAAACAGCAGTTTACAACTTTTATTTTAACCTGAAATCGAGGTTAGCTGCTTACAGGGGGAAAGAGAACGGTCTATTACCTAGCCCATTTCTTGAATCAGTATCCCTGCCATGGGCAGGATCTATTACCAACGCCCTGCCTGTGCGTGACCGCACGCAGACAGGCATCCGGAACGTACAGTGTTTTACCGTGTGCCTTCCATTATTTTGAGATATTCCTTTTGGAATATGAAAACCGATTTGCGAAACACTACGGTTACTTGTTTAGGTAATTATTATTGAAGTATATGTTTTTTCTTGGTATTTTGTTAATGTAGTTTCTTAGAGGGTGAAAATTTGATGAAATTGAGGATAAATCAGCATCAAAAGAAAAACCAATTTCCTATAGTTGAATGAGAGAAGATCCTGGCAAGATACAATATAAGAAGATAATGAAGCTAGGTAGTTTTAAAAATAAAATAGTATTAGATGTTGGCTGTGGAACAGGAACACGTCAATATTTCGCGCTATTAACTAAAAAAGTAGTTGGTATTGACCCATCTATAATGCTTATTAAAAAAGCCCAGGACCAACTTCCCGATAATTTAAAACAAAAAGTGCGCTATCAAGTTGGCTCGGGGGAGGAATTAAGTTTTAAAGATGAAACGTTTGATAGCGTATTTTTTTCCTGGTCCTTACATCATATCCCCATAAAATTTCAAAAAAAGGCATGTAGAGAGACTTATAGGGTTCTTAAGAAGGGAGGGCAACTTTTAATCCTGGAACCAACTTTAAAAGGTGAATTCATCCGTTTTACCGAGCTTAGCCATCCCGAGATAGAGCCGGTGAAAAATGTAATTGCAATATTATCTGAACTGATAGGAAAATTTTTCGAGTTAGAGAGCCAAACAACTTTCATCATTAAGTACTACTTTGATAATGAAGATGAAGCTATAAAATATTTCAGAAGAGAAGATAACTTACCTCCAAATAAAGATTCTGAAGTCCTAAGACTTTTAAAATCTTGCAAAAGAGTAAAGAATGAGATTTTAATTCAGGAGGGGGCAAGAATTTTATCTCTAAAGAAAAATTAATTGAACGTTCAGAAATTTTTTTATCCCTGAGAAGTACAATCATCACAGAGCAATCTACCATCTAAGGGAATAGGGTCAGACCTATTCAAAAGGGGAATAGGGTCAGAGGAATAGGGTCAGACCTATTCAAAAGACTGATTTATTTGAAATTAATTCTTATTTTCCTCCTTTTTTATGCCTTAATCGGCTAATTTTAGGGTCAAAATCGCCCTCGTTAGTATATAATTCTTCCCAATCTCCTATAATCTCTTTTTTTCTCTCTTAATTAGACGTTTTGGCGGCCCAAAATGCTCAATTAAGGCCATATTTCCGGAAAAATAAGGAGGGATCTTAATTGTTTAGATATATTTTTGTAGGTCTGACCCTATTAACCCTATTAACAAGATGTATGATGTTTTTTAAAATTCTCGAATATTTCTTGAGTTATTACAATAAGTTTTGATAATATCTGTTGGGCCTCTGAAATTTAAGGTTACAAATTTGAATGACACTTTTTTCAATACAATCCTTTTTTTAGGGCTTACTGCCGTAATAGGCGATTTCATTATTCCAGCCGTCATTTCAAGGCGGTATCCAAACTATAGCCAGTTGCACGATACCATAAGTACATTAGGGACAAACGAGAGTCCCGTAAAAAAACCAACATCAAGGTGGCTAGTTGCTCTTGGTCTTTTACTTATCTGTTTTGGAATCGGCCAAAGCCTGCAATTCATAGATCATACATGGAAGCATTTGCTATACATATGGGGAATTATAGCGTTTGGTGTTGGTGCTGGAATTATGGCAGGGGTATATCCTGAAGATCCAAAAGGAATGGAGGAAACTAACACAGGCAAGATTCACGGAATTAGTGCTGGATTGGGATTCATGTTCTTGCTATTAAACCCTATGTTGGCATTGGGTATTGACGAATTTAATGGATTGGAATGGTTTAATTGCATTTTTTTTGCTGTTGGTGTGATAACATTTATTCTGTTCATAGTATCGGGAAAAAAAAGGAATGGGATATTGGCATTAAGTGGGCTTTGGCAAAGATTTAATTTGCTCGCCGTTTATAGCCCTCTACTTCTGAACTATATTGCAACAAAGCCGGCCCAACCATAAAATTCAGCGGACGCAAAAAACCGCGCCGCTGAACCGCAGCCGTTAAATGAATCACATATCAAAATCTTCCTAAAGGTAAGTTTAAGGTGATTGATAATCTTGTCTATGACGTTAACAGTAGCCGCTAATTTTAGGCTCAGTAAGAATTTATTATTATTTTTTCCTTCTAAGCAAAAGCAGGCGCCAGAGCCCGAATCCGGTGATAAGAGAGATCAGGCCAAAGATTATTCCCCCGATCTTTGCAGCGGTGGGTTCGTTTTCTCCCAAGCTGGTTGTAACGAATGCAATTGTGAATCCGAAAAATAGCACCCAAAGACCTAATAGCAGCCATTTCCAGATAGGCATAGGAATGCCTTTGTCTTCCATCCATATTTTAAGCCCTATTACTACAAGGCAGGTAAATATTCCTTCAATAAACCAAAAAAGTCCGCTGTTAAAAAAGTGCATAAAGGTCTCCTTGCTTACTCAATAAAATCCTCAGTCCTCAGCCACCAGGGGGGCTTACGATAAGAAGCGTTTTCTCCGCCCAGGGAAGGGATGTAATATTTCTGGGGGTCAGGCCCGGGATAGAAGTGCTTCTGCATGCCGGTAAGGACTTTTTCTGATATACCGGTTGGATCATTGACTGTAACATTCAGGGCAGTTTTATGCAGCCAGTTTGACTTTCTTGTATAAGGACAGACGGCTATACAGATTCTGCAGCCTAAATTTCCCAGATTTGAGTTCCAGAAATTGTTGCATTTTTCAACATTTAGACGATATCTGGAATAGCCGCGTATTTCCTCTTTATCTCCCATGGTTATAGCGCCGCTGGGGCAGTTTTCTGCACATATTTTACATGTTTTGCAAAAATCCTGTACCCCGAAGTCGATCGGTTTGTCAGGCTTTAAAGGGATATTTGTTGTGATGATGGAGGGACGGATATTACATCCAAGCTCAGGAGTTATCACCACCGAATGCCGTCCCTGCTCTCCTAGTCCGGCATCCACCAATATAGGAGGGACCATCAAGTCATAGCTTGAGCCAGGATAATGAGGGCGGGCTGCATAACCGAGTTGTTTAATAAATGAAGTGACCCGGAAAGCTATTATGCAGGAGCGGGAATAAGCGTCATAAGAAGTACCGTAATTTGGGTTAGCGTATAAGGGGTCCCAGGACATGGGCGCTCCTACGACAACTGCATATTTCCAATGTTTAGGGACTTCTATCGGTTCATCCGGTTTAAATCCTCTGCCATGCATTGGATATTTATATACCCAGTCCGGATTTAATTTCGCAATACCTACAAGAGTGGAGCCTAGTTCGTGTGAGATTTTTTTAATCAAGCGGGAAGTCTTCTCAGGGCTTTTTAATTCTACCGGCTCAAGCGGTTTTCCTGTCCGGCGGCTGCTGGGGAAATCTGATATTTCCGGGGGCTTATCTATCCTCGGAGGGGAGACTGCACCCATGGCATTGGACCAGGCTTCAGACAGGATGAATTGTTTCCGGTATTTACGGTAATCTGCCATTTGTTTGGGGAAGATTTCTTTCATATTGTAAAGGTCGAGTTCCAGTGCTTCCGGGTGTTTTTCATAGAATTTTTGAAGCAGAGGTTCCAGGCTTTTGATGCCGGTTTCATCTTTCCACTGCTGCATAAATGTGCCTCGCCGGTAAAATATGACCTCTGTGCGAGCATCAGGGCGGCTGGTTGGTCCTGTTTTCCGGTAGGTGGGCTGGTCTACTGCAAATCTTTTACGGTTAAATGTCTGGTTGGCACCTTCGAAGTTTTCTTGCCCTGTATAAGATTCCGGGTCTTTTCCTGCCTGATAACCAAAAAATCCAAGTCCTGCACTTCCCAGAACAGCACTGGCTGCTCCTGAGGCTTTGAGAAACTGCCGCCTGGAGAAATTTTTTCCACTCGTTTTTTTATTATCCATTAATCCTCCGTCATATGAAAATAATATAGGGTAAACCTTTGACGCTAAAGAGCCTTTCTGTTCAAGGCAGCTATTGATACAGGCTTAAAAGGCGGCCGTACTGAGTAGAGCCCAATTTCCTCATGGCTTTTATCGCACAAGCTGTGAAGGATATCATATATGACAGGGGCACATGTTCTGCCCTGGCATTGTCCCATTGAACATCTTACCGACATTTTAAGGCTATTGGGGTCATTACAGCCCATGTTGATTGTTTCCTTTATGCTTTTCATGGTAATGTTTTCACAGCGGCAAATGATCGTTTCATCAGGGATTTCCAGGATAGATTGTTTTTTTATATCATAAAGGGAGTTAAAGCATTTAACAAAGCTTAGATGATGCTTTCTCTCTTTTGTTAACTTTTTAAGCAAAGGGGCTGTTGTTTTTTCAGATTCGATTTCAAGCTTGTTCAGGATTGAATAAGCGGCGATCTTGCCTTCGTTAATAGATTTGAAAGCTCCGCCCACGCCAGTTATCTCTCCTGCTGCCAGGATGTTTTCAACTGAGGTCTCAAGGCTGTCATTGACCTTTACTGTCCATCCTCCCTTTTCCTGGGCGTACTCAAGCTTACAACCGGCCAGTTGAGGAGCTTCGATGTTGGGGACAAATCCGTAACCTACAGCAAGAGCATTTGTCTTATAGGTTTTTTCGGTTCCGCTTATTAATCCGCCTTTGTTGTCGACTTTTCCCACAACCACTTCTTCCAGATATTTATCTCCTCTGGCTTCTATTACTTTTCTTCTGTATTTTACAGGTACTCCGGAAAGATAGATCCTGGCTAAAAATTTTCCTCCTTCTGCAAACTTGGCAAATTGATGAGAAAGTTGGGGGAGGAATTTGACCTTATTCAGGAATCCGGATTGTTCCATGATACCCTGGAGTTTACCGCCGTTTTTAAGGAATTCATATCCGGCGGCAAAGAGAAATAGGCCGGAACCTGCGATAAGCATCTTTTTAGCAGGGAGAACACCTGAACTTTTCATAAGAACCTGAAGCATGCCGGTTGAATAAACGCCAGGCAGGGTCCATCCTTTAAAAGGCAGAAATCTCTCTCTTGCCCCTGTAGCAAAAAGAAGGATATCGTATTTAAGCGATAAGGTTTTTTTTCTAGCGGATTCTATGAGTATTTCATTATTTTCGTAAACGCCGATCAGGGCAGTTTTGTTCAAAATCTCTATTTTGTTGTTCTTAACTTTATCTACGAATCTAAATCCGATTTTTTTTATTTTTTCCGGTTTATATTTAGAATATTCTCCCAGTTCTTCCGGAATTTTTCTTAAAAGCTGTCCGCCGATGTGGATGTTTTCATCGATCAGAAGGATACTTAGATCATGTTCTGCCAGGATATCGGCAGCAACGATACCTGCGAATCCGCTTCCAATGATAATGACATTGTATTTACTGTTATCTTTAATCATTTATCTCAATCTCCATCATATTTTGGGCTTCAGTCATACAGGATCTGACATTGGGAATACCATCAATAGTCACTGTGCATTCAAAACAAACTCCCATTCCGCATAAAGCACCTCTGGGATCCTGGCTGACAGGGTTCTGTTTTAGGGATTTATATCCGGCTGCAATTAAGGCCGCCAGCACTGTCTCGCCTTTATAGGCGGTTATCTCTTTTCCGTTTACGAGCAGTTTTATCTTTTCTTTTCTTGCAATTGAGTCAATTCTTAGGTTTTCCATCTTTCACCATTTTTTATGAATAATCCAGATTAGAAAGATAAACTTATAGTTTACCCAAAAAATTGTCAAGATTTCAGTTGATTTGACTTAGGATAATGGCTGTGTTATAAAATTTTTTTATCCAATTTCCAGGGAAATAATATGACAAAAAGATATGATATTGCAGTGATTGGAGCCGGGATAATGGGAATGGCCACAGCCTATTATCTAAGTAAAAACGGCGTTAAACTGGCTGTGATCGATAAGGAATATATCGGTTCAGGCTCAACTGGACGCTGTATTGCCGGCATCCGCCAACAGTTTTCTACTCCAGCTTCGATCGCGGTAATGAAAGAGAATGTTTCTCTTTTTTCCCAAATGGAAGATGAATTCGGATTTTCTGTGGAATTTTATCAGGGCGGCTATCTTCTTATGGCTCATAATGAGGAGATGGTTGAAGTCTTTAAGTCTAATATAACAATTCAGAAAAAAGAAGGAGTAAATGTCTCTCTTCTCAGCCCGGAAGAAGCTTTGTCAGTTGTGCCTAAGCTTAATATTGACGGGCTCTTAGCTGCAGCGTATTGTCCGGATGATGGGCAGGCTTATCCTTTTGCTGTCCTAAAAGGGTATAAAACCAAGATCGATGAAAGAAAAGGGGACTTCTTCCTACATAATCCGGTGATTGAATTTGAGAAAAAAGAAAATTTCCTCCTCTATTTAGAAGACGGTACGGTTATTGAAGCAGAGAAGGTGTTGTTAAGTGCCGGCCCCTGGACAAAGGAGTTGGGACGAAAGATTGGCCTTGATCTTCCTATTTTCCCGGAGCGGCATGAAGCTATGATCACAGAGAGAATCCCGAGAATAATCGAGCCTATGATAGTTGATTACCGGCAAGACGGTTGCTATTTTCAGCAGATGTTAACCGGCCAGGTCATCGGCTGCTATACTCCTTCTCCCAATGTCCCGGGCCTTAGTAAAAGCAGTTCCCGTGAGTTTTTACTGGAAATGGGGAGAAGGATGGTTCGCCTCGTACCCGAATTAGAAAGCGCTGCAATTCTCAGGCATTGGGGGGGCTCTTATAACATGACCCCGGACGGGAATCCTATAGTAGATAAAACTTCAGTAGATAACCTCTATATCGCTTCAGGGATGAGCGGACATGGTTTTATGTTTGGCCCTGCCCTCAGTAAACATCTTGCCCATTTAATAGTTAGTGATGAATGGGATACAGATTTAAGCGAATTTTCTTTCAGCCGTTCATTCACAGGTAAAGAAAGCCTTAAATAACCTGTCCTGAAGTTCCTGGTTTTCCTGTTCTTTCTGACTTTTCTGTATTCAGGGAAAGAGATTTTTTTACTAAATGCTAAATATTTAGCATAAAGTATTGACAAGCATGCTAAAGAGTGCTATATTTTTAGCATGCTAAAATATTAGCATGTTTTTATTTTGAAATATTTTTTGGAAATGGACATGAAAAGACATAAAAACCTTAGTCGAAGGGAAAGGCAGATCATGGATATCATCTATGAGTTGAATGAGGCTACTGTCACTCAGGTCCTTGAAAGAATTACTAACCCCCCTAGTTATTCAACTGTCAGAGCTTTGCTCCGTGTGCTGGAAGAGAAGGGAAATCTTTTCCACAAGAAAGAAGGCCCACGATATATATATATCCCTACGCTCTCAAGAGAAAAAGCCAGGCAGAGTGCTTTAAAACATCTCATGAAAATCTTTTTCGACAATTCCTATGAAGAGGTAATGGCAGCCCTGCTTAATATCTCTGAAGATAATTTATCTGAACTGGATTATAAAAAAATTACAGAGCTGATAAAAAAAGCTCGCGAAGAGGGGAGATAAGCATGGAGTTTATCTTAGAGCTAAAAATTGTTGACTTAATATTTGAATATCTGATTAAAAGCTCTTTGGTTCTTTTGATGTCATTTTTAATGGTTTCATTGTTTCGCCATAAGTCCGCATCTCTGAAGCATTTTATACTTTCATTTTCCCTTATCAGCCTGCTGCTTTTTCCTCTCCTCTCCTCTCTTACAATAGGATGGGAGACACCCTTGCTTCCATCATGGTCATCCGAGCCTATTTCCTCCTCAGCTGCAAATAAGGCACCTGATGAAAATGAACTTTATTTTCAGAGTAATTTCGCAGAAAAGAATACCTTGTTTTATGGAATCAGAGAGACAGCCAGAGATGTTCCGGGATCCCTATGGCATGGACCTTTAAAAAATATCCTGGGACTGAGTATGCTCATATTATGGTCCACTGGCCTGTTATTTATGCTAGCAAGAATATTTTTGGGACTTTATAGTGCCCATAGACTTACCAGACAAGGGAAAAAAATATTAAGTTTTTCCTGGCAGAAGCTTATGAAAAAACTTCTGAAATCCATTTCCTTAAAAAGAAAAATCAATCTTTTCCGGCATAGTCGAGTTAAGTTTCCCCTAACCTGGGGTGTGATCAAACCGGTAATAATCATGCCGGATGAGTCCAAGAAGTGGACTAGAGACCAGTGTACTTCCGTCCTGTTACATGAACTCTCTCATATCAAAAGAGGGGATTTTCTTATCAAGGTAATTGCCCGGATCAGCTGTGCGGTTTTCTGGTTCAATCCCTTAAGTTGGATTACATATAAGAAGATGAAAATGGAACAGGAAAAAGCCTGTGATGAATTTGTCATAAAAGCCGGAGTCAGGCCCTCTACTTATGCTGCCAACCTCATATCAATCAAAAAGTCAGGACAAGTCCATTGGCATCCACCTGCCCTTGTTCTTGAAGCAATGGGAGAAAATCAGTTCCAAGCAAGACTCACGGCTATTTTAAGAAAACAATTCAAAACAAAGGAGATTAAAATGAAAACCAAAATAATGCTTTCCCTGACAGTTATTCTGTTAATGCTGGTAATAGGGCTTGCCCGGCCTACCCGGTCCATTGCTTCCAGCGAAACAATGAGCGGATATCAGGACTTATCACCCGGTCTAATTCAGCAATCAGTGCAGGAAAAGGAGCAGAAGAAAGAGTCGGAAGAAGCCCAGAAGAAAGAAGCGAAGGAAAAAAAGAAAAATATCTGGGTAACAAAAGATGGCAAATACATAACCATTATCTCCAAAGACGGTTCCAAAAAAATATATTTACTGGATGGAGATAAAATCGATATCCATGAGGATATAAAAGGAGATTGGACAATTTCAGGGGACGAACTGAAATTCCATAAAGGTGATAATATCAAAGTTATAAAGCTCAAGAAAGGCCAGGGATTTCACGTTATTGATATTGATAGGGACAAGGACACAGATGGAAAGAAAAAAATAATTATCTCGCCTCGTACTGATGTACATGCTAATGTATTCATGGATTTTGAAAAAAATGAAAAACTAAATGAAAAAATAAAAGAGATTCAGGAGAAAATACAAAAGATCACAGAGGCTAAAGTAGCAGAAGCTTTGGCTGAGATTGAAACTCAAACACTTAAAGAAGTGGAAGAGGTGTTGGCGCAAGTATCAGAAGAACTGGCTCATAAATCAAAAATGCTGAAAGATATAGAAGTTTCTCTCCTACATGAGGATGAGGTTGATATTCACGATCACATCAAAGAGATAAAAGAGATTGATGTCCACAAAGACATAGACGAAGATGATAATCTAATTGTCGCTGTTACCCATAAGGATGAAGGTATTCAGATAAAATTTAAGACTGGTCTAAAAGGCGATCATGAGCTGGAGTATAAGAATATAGTTGAAAGATTAAAAAATGAACTTCCGGAAGGATATGAGGTTAAATCTGAGTTTGACGAAGAAGGCAACATGTTTAGTATTACCATAACTGGCGATAGCAAGGATAAGGAAAAACAAATAGCGGTTCAGGATCTGGTAAAGAAAATTAGCGAGCTGCTCGAGAAAGTTAAAGATTCGGGTCATAGCAAAATCCTCATTAAATAGGAAGAGGGAGATGAATTTTTGAGGATGACAGCTATCCATGGAATGATCCTAAATTAAATGTTATCTTCAGACCTGTTGGTGTTTTAGTTTCACAGATTGAACATGATGAACTTGAAAGTGATTAAGGAGAGAGAGTGAAGGTACGTTATTTATTGATTATCACTCTGATAACTTTACTTCTTGCTTCCTGCGGTAGTGATACCAGGGCAAACAGGGAAGCTTCTGAAAGCCCGCAGAAAAAAATTGTTTTGAAAATAGCTCAAAACAGCAGTGTAAACCACCCCTATCAATCAGGCCTGGAAAAATTTAAAGAGGTCATTGAAAAAGAAACAGATGGTAATGTTGAAGTCAATATCTTTCCTAATGGCCAGTTGGGAAATGAGGAACAGGAAATCCTTGGAGTCAAATTAGGCGTGATTGACGCCACCATTATTTCTTCCGGCAGCCTTGCTCCTTTTGTGTTGAATATCGAGATTTTTAACTTACCTTACCTTTTCCGTGACCAGGAGCATTTTTACAGAGTTCTGGACGGTCCCATTGGTGTATGGATGGGGAAAATTATTGAAGCCAGGATAAATTGTATTTTCCTCGGTTACAGCTCCTTTGGAATCCGTAATGCCTGGAACAGCAAAAAACCTGTCAGGATTCCTGATGATTTTAAAGGAATGAAAATCAGGGTGACGGACAGTCCTATCCTCCTCTCTACCTTTAATGCCTTTGGTGCCCAGGCAACAAACATGGATTGGAATGAGCTCTATTCGGCATTACAACAAGGTGTTCTTGACGGAGGGGAATGTGATGTAGTTGATCTTTTAGTCGAGAAATTCTATGAAGTAACCAAATATGTCTCCTTCACAAACCATTTTATTGGCACAGCTGTCTTTATTTTCAGTAAGAAAAAATATGACAGATATCCTCCTTATGTACAGACAGCTATTCTGAAAGCGGGCAGAGCAGGAGTTATGGCCGCCCGCAGAACCCAGGACGAATTTGCCCAGCATGCCCTGGAAGAGCTGAAAAAAAAGGGGCTTGAGTTTTTTCCAGTGGATAAAGATCTCTTCATAGATAAGGTACAGTCTGTATATCAGAAATATGCAGATAAAGTGGGCGGCCAAAAATTAATTGATCAAATAATAAGGCAATAAAAAGAAGTAGACATGAATTCAAAAGAGCGGGTTTTGACCGCACTCAATCATAAGCAGCCTGACCGGGTGCCCCTGGACGGCTACTTCCGCCAGGATGTATGGGCAAAACTTGAAAACCACTTTAAAACCAATGACGCTGAAGAGATTATGGAGAGGCTGGGCCTTGACATCCGGTATTCGCTTCTGGAGCCGGGTGCGTCATTTGCGGAAAGAACAACTCCTTCCCCCGTAGAGATCCCTGAAATCGGCATGGGCCAGAAAAATCTTGTTTTTCTCCGGGACAACGGCTGGATGGAAGATGAGTATGGTATTTGCCGGGTGCCTATTGCCTCCGGTTTATACTGGAGGTATATATATCATCCTTTAGCTGAGGCAGGCATAGAGGAGGTCAGAAATTACCGTTTTCCGGATCCGACACTGCCTGAACGATATCTCGGGGTGCGTTCTGATGTGTCCCGCTGGGGAAAAAGTCATTTCACCATAATTGAGGTACGAAATATCTTCAAACAGTCTTGGGAGTTGCGAGGTTTTGAACGCTATATGATGGATCTGAGCTTAGAGCCAAAGCTGGTGGAGACACTGGCTGACCGGGCTTTAGAGCATCTTATCGAACAATCAAAACAATTAACCCGATACGGCATAGATATGATAATGATCACTGGTGATATAGCTATGCAGGAGAACATGATGCTGTCTCCTTCCCTGTGGCGGAAGTACTTTAAATCCCGGCTGAAGACCTGGCTGGAAGAGGTGCGACGGGAAGGGAATGTTTATTTCATGTTTCATAGTGATGGCAATATGGAACCTGTGTTCAATGACCTGGTGGAGATTGGATTTGATGCTATCACTCCAATTCAGCCGGAGTGTATGGATGTGGAGGAGATTAAACGCTGCTATGGCAGCCAGGTCTCTTTACACGGTAGTATCTCTTGTCAGGAAACCCTTCCTTACGGTACACCGGATGATGTCGTGTCTGAGGTGCGTCATCGTATATCCTGCTGTGGCCGGGATGGAGGGCTTATCCTCTCTCCATCCAACACGATCCAACCCGACGTGCCCTTAGAAAATATCCTGGCTCTCTACAACACAGCAAAAAAAACTACAAAACTTTAGGTAATTCATCCTGCGAAAATGCGAAAAAATGCGTGTCTAAGCAAAGTCAAAATGTCCCCCTATCTGCAAAGCTAAAATGTCCCCTTTTGGGGTGGGCAGGTGTTGTTTCGAGATATACCTGGAGGATATGCTTGGCTCTTGGGTTATCTTCTTTT
>Ga0114922_10004745_pt1 | contig 12599 bp, 11 predicted proteins | sample AartaG_FD_100975 | JGI IMG/M metagenome (GOLD analysis project Ga0114922, IMG submission 100975) | Deep subsurface microbial communities from Aarhus Bay to uncover new lineages of life (NeLLi) - Aarhus_00045 metaG | ecosystem: Environmental > Aquatic > Marine > Oceanic > Sediment | place... | reverse complement strand
CTTACAAGGTTATTTAAAATCAGAATTTATTGAGGTATTTCTTCCCCATTTTTAGTGAACAAATGGTATTCAAGAAAATCATAGGATGATATGGAGGTAATTTTGATCCGGCATCTTGTCCTTAGCCACAATTTCAGTCTCCATGAAAAAATTCCTTTCTTCAGATATGAAGCAATATACGGATGAATTTTCAATATTAGTTTTGAGTGTTTCTGTGTGGCAAGTAAATTCAGAATGGTATTCTCCATTTTATCCACAAAAAGAATACTTGGAGATATTTCACCAGTGCCTCCACATGTGGGACATTTTTCATTCGTGCTGATATGCATCTCAGGTCTGACCCGTTGCCGGGTAATCTGCATAATTCCGAACTTACTAAGCGGAAGAATGCTGTGTTTTGCCCTGTCGGATGACATGGCTTCTTTCATTTTGTCATTGACTTTCTGTTTATGTTCTGCCGTTTGCATATCAATGAAGTCAATGACTATAATCCCGCCCATATCCCGCAACCGGAGCTGGCGTGCAATCTCGTCAGCCGCTGCCAGGTTCACCTGAACGGCGTTTGTTTCCTGATCACCTGCTGTCTTTGCCCTGTTCCCGCTATTTACATCAATCACATGAAGGGCTTCTGTATGTTCTATGATGAGATAGGCTCCATTCTTGAATGAAACCGTTTTCCCAAATGAAGCTTTTATTTGTTTCTCAACTCCGAAATGTTCAAATATGGGAGCAGCTCCCTTATACAATTTAACAATTTTCTCTTTTTCGGGTGCTATGGTGACAATGTATTCTTTTATCTCCTTGTAAATAATATCATCATTTACATAAATGTTATTGAACTGCACATTCAAAATGTCCCGCAGGATGGTTGATGTCCGTTTTAACTCCCCCAGAAATAACTGCGGAGGCTTGATCCCTCTGAGGTATTCAAAGGACGCTTCCCACTTCCTCACAAGGTTGCGAAGCTCAGAATCCAAATCTTTCACCTTTCGCCCTTCGGCAACTGTCCTGACAATGATCCCGTAATTATTTGGTTTGATACTTTTTAAAAGTGTCTTGAGTCTGTTTTTTTCCTCATTTGACTCAATTTTTTGCGAAACAGATACTTTGTCACTGAACGGCAAAAGCACAATGTTTCTTCCAGCCAGAGAAATTTCGGATGTTAACCTTGGACCTTTTGTGGATATCGGTTCCTTTGAAACCTGGACAAGAACACTTTGTCCTGCATTGAGAACACTGGTAATCTTACCTTCCTTGTCAATGTCTTTTTCCCGATTGAACTTCTGTAACGAAAGCAATTTGCCCTTACGTCTTTGTGCTAAATCGAGATATCTATGAAGTGTTTTGAATTGAGGACCTAGATCGAGGTAATGTAGAAATGCATCTTTTTCGTAACCAACATCTATAAAGGCTGCATTTAAACCAGGCATCAGCTTCTTTACACGCCCCAGATAGATATCACCAACTGAAAATTTTAAATTACTTTTTTCACTATTAAGCTCAACGAGTCTCTTATTTTCTATAAGTGCAATGCTGATATCACAGGAAGTCACATCAATGATAAGTTCCTTACTCACCTTTCCTCCATATTGTTTGTTATGGTAATCAGCTAACTAATGCCAAACTGTCAAATAGAATAAACCTAAAGCTGTTATCACTTTAGGTTTATCCTAACTACAATGAGATTATTTCAAAAAGATTATTTCTTCTTCTTATGCCTGTTCTTCCGCAAACGCTTTTTACGTTTGTGTGTGGACATTTTATGTCTCTTCCGCTTTTTTCCGCTGGGCATATTAAATCCTGTTGAAAAAATTTAACTATTTTACGTTTGCTTTCACCTTGTTGATGAAAGACTTGGCTGGTTTAAATGCTGGAATTTTGTGCTCAGGAATGACAATGGTTGTGTTCTTGGAGATGTTCCTGGCGGTTTTCTTTGCTCTTTTCTTCACGATAAAGCTTCCAAAGCCTCTCAGATAAACGTTCTTGTTACCAACTAATGAATCTTTTACAGCTTCCATAAAAGCTTCTACTGTCTTCTGCACAGTTATTTTTTCAATCCCTGTGTTCTTAGAGATTTCGTTTACAATATCTGCTTTCGTCATTTTTTAAAATCTTTAATTATCAATTATTTACAATAGTTTCTACTTGTGAATTGCAAATATATATACTTTCTGTCGATAAATAAAATACAAATTACATTATTTTTGTCATTAATTATCAATTTATTCCTTCTAAAGGTTCTTATGAACATCTCAGAAGTCCTTATCAAATGGTATTTTCAGAACAAAAGAAAACTTCCCTGGCGTGGTATATTTTCTCCTTATAAAATTTGGCTGTCAGAAATAATTTTGCAGCAAACACGTGTTGATCAAGGTTTAAATTACTATTTAGAATTCATTGATCACTATCCTGAAATAGATGATCTGGCAGAAGCTTCACTTGATGAGATTCTTAAGATCTGGCAAGGTCTGGGTTATTATTCCAGGGCAAGGAATCTTCACGAAACAGCTAAAAAGATAGTAAGGGAGTATGATGGAAGGTTCCCGACGGACTATTCCACACTGTTAAAACTGAAAGGCATCGGACCATATACAGCTGCAGCCATTGCATCAATAGCCTTCAATGAACCTGTGGCCGTCATAGATGGAAATGTTTTTCGTTTTCTTGCCAGATATTTTGGTTCAGGTTTACCTGTCAATTCTTCAGAAGGTAAAATACAGTTCAATAAGCTGGCAAACTCCATTCTTGATCGTGAAAATCCCGGTATACATAACCAGGCTGTGATGGAATTCGGTGCAATCCAATGTACTCCCTTAAATCCTGAATGCATACATTGTCCTTTAAGAGATTCCTGTTATGCATTTTCAAAAGATATGATAAAGGAATTACCTGTTAAAAAGAATCATGTCAGCATAAAGGAAAGATACTTCAACTATCTTGTTATTACAAGTGGGGGAAAAATTTTCCTGAGAAAACGCACGGAAAATGATATCTGGAAAATGCTTTATGAATTTCCATTGATCGAGGTTTCCAGTCAGCTGAATGAAGCTGAAATCATAAATTCACCATACTGGAATCAAATACTTGACACTTCAAATGCAATAAGAATCAGGAACATCTCAAAACCCTACAAACACATGCTTACACATCAAAGAATATATGCACGTTTCTACAGGATAGAAATTGATGAACCCCCGGTTTCATTTCTGGAAAAATACTTTTGTGTGGATATCAAATCACTTCAAAAATATGCTGTACCAAAATTAATGGAAAGGTACCTGCTTGATAACTCAATACTTATTTAACTTGTCAGGCAAGATGTTATCCATCAGAATTTGTCAGTCAATTTTTTTTTTTACTTTTGAGGCATGATAAGACAAGTTTACATGCCTGAATATGCAATTTACACAATTCATTTTCAGAGTCAATCATCATTCAAGTTGTATAACCTGCAAAATCGGCCTATGTTTTAAACCTTAAAAATATGTCATAATGAGAAAGCTTGTATTGTTAATTATGTTATTGCCTTTCTTTATTCTTAGGGCACAGGATGAAGAAAAATCGTTCGGTATTAAATTCTCCGGTTTTGTCAAGACAGATGTATTCTGGGACAGCCGACAGACTGTATCCATACGCGAGGGACACTTTCTGCTCTGGCCAGCCAAAGAAAGTCTGGATATAGAAAACAATGATATTAATGCAAAATCAAGCTTCAATATCCTTTCCATCCAAACCAGATTATTAGGAAAAATAACAGGTCCTGAAGCATTTGGGGCTAAAACATCCGGATTGATTGAAGCCGATTTTTTCGGAAATGAAAATTCCAGTTTTTCAGATGTAAATGGCTTCAGATTAAGACATGCATTTGTCAAGCTGAGCTGGGAGAGGACAGAATTATTGATAGGACAATTCTGGCACCCCATGTTCGTTACCGATTGTTACCCGGGAGTTATTTCATTCAATACTGGCGCACCATTTCAGCCTTTCTCAAGAAATCCGCAAATAAAACTGACGCAAAAGTTTGGCACTCTTAAACTGATACTGGCTGTTCAGTCACAAAGGGATTTTGCAAACCGGTTCGGAGCTCCTGTTGTTAAAGTAACATCAAGTTATTTAAGAAATTCAGGCATTCCTGATATGCAATTCCAAGTTCATTTTGCTCCTGATCCAAAACTTATCGCAGGAATGGGTGGAGGCTACAAAATACTGGTACCTCAGATTAAATCTTCTGCTGGTTACCAAACAAGTGAAAAAACTTCGGCATTATCAGCCATAGCCTTTTTTAAAATCAAACTTGATGCCCTGACAATTAAAGCTGAAGGTATCTATGGACAGAATGCATGTGATTATCTTCTGCCTGGTGGTTTTGCCGTCAAGGATACAACCGATTATACAAGAAAATTAGTTGAATATACACCGATAAGCGCGATATCTGCATGGACTGATATCAATACCAATGGTAAGACATTCCAGGCAGGATTATTTGCAGGTTATGCCAAAAACCTCGGTTCGAAAGATGAGATAACTGATCCTGTAATCGGTGTTTATGGCTTGGGCACCGACATTGCCAATATTTTCAGGGTATCACCCAGATTAATAGTTAATTCGGGTAAATTCAGTGTTGCTGCAGAGCTGGAATATACATCTGCTGAATATGGTACATTAGATATCAAGGCTGTACCGCAGAACACAACAACAGTTGGCAATCTCAGAATTTTACTTGCAGCTTATTACTACTTCTGATGATTTCTTATTATCCAACAGTTATCTGTCTGATCACAAGATATATTTGGAGAGACATTATCTTAGCATTCCGGCACACATTGAGGGAGAGAAAACCTACCTTCTATGCCATGGATTTAAGAAGGATCAGAATAGACTTATTTGGTATTTTTTTTATATTTTTACCTCAAAATAATTAAAACGAAACATGTCAGTAAATAAAGCAATTTTGATAGGTTATGTTGGTAATGATCCGGAAGTTCGTTATATTGATAGCGGAATTCCGGTTTGTAATTTCAGATTGGCAACAAGCGAAGTATATAAAAACAGGAACGGTGAAAGAATTACCTCCACTGAATGGCATAATATCGTACTTTGGAGAGGGCTGGCTGAAGTCGCTGAAAAATATGTTAAGAAAGGTACTCAAATTTACATCGATGGAAGAATCAGAACCCGATCATGGGATGATAAGGATGGTAACAAAAGATACACAACAGAAATTATTGGAGATAATATGCAACTTCTGGGTAAACGTATGGACGAAAGCAGTACCGCATCAGAACCAGATAACTCAGCTGAACCAGCGAAACAGGAACCTGATAAAACAGGTCCGGAAATTAACGAAACAGATGACCTTCCATTTTGATCAGTCTCTTCTGTTCTTATTAATTCATGTTTGAAACCATAACAGAGCCATACCAATCAGGTATCTTTTTAACTGCAGAAATACTTATAAAACCGGTTTCTGTTAAGATTCTGGCAGCTATTTTTGTTGTGCTGTTTCTTTTATTGTCTTCGGCGCTGGTTTCTGGTGCTGAAGTAGCGTTTTTTTCCTTAAGTCCCAATGATTTGGAAAAATTACGTAAATCCCGTTCCAAGAACAACAAGCTCTTGTTGAAGCTGATTGAAATGCCTGAACGTTTGCTTGCAACCATCCTGGTAGCAAACAATTTCATCAACATAAGCATTGTCATCTTATCGGCATATATAACATCTTCTTTGTTTGATTTTTCTCAGAATCCAACGGTCGGATTTATTATACAGGTGATCATCATCGCCTTCCTGATTTTGTTTTTTGGTGAGATCCTGCCAAAGATATATGCCCACTATTTTTCGTTGCGTTTCTCCAGAATTATGGCCAGACCTCTTATTATCTCCGAAAAAATATTCAGACCATTAGGTTCCTTTCTGATCTCTTCCACCTCCTTTGTCAAGAAAAAGTTTCCTCTTAAAAAAATGAACATTTCAATGGATGAATTATCAGATGCACTTGAACTGGCTGAGCATGAAACTGATGAGGATAAAAGTATTCTAAAGGGAATTGTAAAATTTGTTAACCTCTATGTCAGAGAAATAATGACATCCAGGGTGGATGTTGTGGGTGTCGACATCACCTTAAAATTCAGATCTCTTATTGAATTGATTAATAAGTCTGGATATTCACGTATTCCTGTATATGATAAACACTTTGATAATATCAAGGGCATCTTATATATCAAGGATTTATTGCCTCATATTCAAAAACCAGATACTTTTAACTGGCAATCTCTCATCAGACCACCCTATTATGTTCCCGAGACCAAGAAAATTGATGACCTGCTGAAAGAGTTTCAGACCAATAAAATACATCTTGCAATAGTAGTGGACGAATATGGAGGAACTTCAGGAATCATCACCCTGGAGGACATACTTGAAGAAATCATTGGTGAAATAACCGATGAGACAGATGAGGATGAAACCTTGTATACTCAAATTGACAATAACACGTACGTATTTGAAGGAAAAGCACAACTCAATGATTTTTATAAGATACTGAACCTTGACGAACACATTTTCGACGAAGTGAAAGGGGATGCAGATACGCTTGCAGGATTAATTCTTGAGATCAAAGGGGAATTTCCGGGAAAAAACGATTTGATCCATTACAATGATTTTGAATTTAAAATCATTGCAGTTGATAAAAGAAGAATAAAAAAGATGCAGGTGACGGTAACTAATTTTAAACCTGAGGATGAAAAATAAAGAGATCGTTCAATATTTTCCTGCTATGCTTATTTTAAGCCTGTTGCTTATAACCAATGCATGTAAACACAGTTATACACCCAAACCAAGAGGGTACTTCAGAATTGATTTTCCGGAAAAGAAATATACATACTATAAAAGCGATTGTAATTACAGGTTTGAATATCCGGTATATGGAAAGATAACTGAAATACCTGACCCGGTATCTGAGCCCTGCTGGATTAACATTGAATTTCCTCAGTTCGGGGGAAAGATACATATTACCTATAAAAGAATGATCAGCAACCTTTCATCTTATTCCGAAGACATAAGGACACTTGCATATAAGCATATTGTCAAAGCTGATGATATTATTGAAACGCCTGTATTGATTCCGGGGAATAAAGTCTTCGGGATGATATATGAAATTAAAGGTAATACCGCTTCATCATTGAATTTTTACCTGACTGACAGTTCAGATAATTTTCTGAGTGGCGCATTATATTTCAGTGCCATACCAAATAAAGATTCCCTGGCTCCTGTAATCTCATTTTTTAAAACTGATATTGAACATTTGATAGAAACGCTTGAGTGGAAATAAAAAAATTTCCATCTTAGCCTTTATAAAAAATGATATGGGACTTCTTCTGAAAGAATATATTGAAGACGATAGCCTGCTTGGAATATGGGATATAACTGAAGACTATCATGAATTATTCTCTAAGTTGAATTTGCGACAGGAAGAGGAAAAGATACTGAATTCATTTGGATGTGATTTCAGAAAAATAGAATGGTTAAGTGTAAGAGTTCTTTTAAAAGAAATGGCCGGGCAGGAATTGTCCATTATATATAATGGAAACAGGAAGCCATTTATCCAGGGCAATTCATATCACATCAGTATTTCTCATTCAAATCAATTAAGCTCAATCCTGCTTAGCAAAAACCATAAAGTTGGAATTGATTTGGAATTTATGTCTCACCGAATCAGCAAAATTTCTCACAGATTTATCAATGATGAAGAACAGATTACATCACAAGAAGATTTAAAAAGGTATCATCTTTATATCCACTGGTGTGCCAAAGAAGCCCTTTTTAAGATATGTGACAAACAGGATATTAACTTCAGGAAAAACATTCTCATAGAGCCTTTTAATCCGGAAAGGAAAGGTGCATTGAAAGGTCTGGTAAATAACAGGTTCCGGAAAGAATACTTTAAGCTGAATTATTTTACTATTGATAATTATATTATTGTATACGCTGTAAAATGAACAAAGGCATCTATAAATCAATCCTTAACAGCAAAGCAAAAAAATTTGTTTTGCTGATTGATCCTGACAGGCATACTGAATCATCTTTATCTTATCTGTCAAAGATCATTAACGACTCGGCAACAGATTTTATATTCATTGGAGGCAGTCTTGTCTCAAGGCGGCTTGATAGCGCCATTGACATCATTAAAAAACATACAGGAATACCCGTAATTCTATTCCCGGGTAACCTGTTACAACTCACCGATAAAGCTGATGCAGTTCTGCTGTTATCCCTGATTTCCGGAAGAAACCCGGATTATCTGATTGGTAACCATGTGCTGGCAGCTCCCTTTCTGAAAAAAAGCAACCTGGAAATTATTTCAACCGGTTATATCCTGGTATCAGATGAAAACACTTCTTCCGTAGAATATATAAGCAACACAAAACCAATACCTTCCGATAAGAAAGATATTGTTAAGGCAACTGCCATGGCAGGTGAAATGCTTGGTAACCGCATGATATATCTCGAAGCAGGGAGCGGAGCAAAGAAGCGGATCTCATGTGACCTGATATCTGTCGTTAAGAATAACATATCAGTACCATTGATTGTAGGGGGTGGCATTGATACCAGTAAGGACGTAAGAGATATTTACCTTGCAGGAGCGGATATCGTTGTGGTTGGTAATGCAATAGAAAATAATCCCGATATGATAAGGGAATTGGGGGAAGTATCAAGTATTCTGAATATGATATGATATCAGAATGGTTATCAGTTGGGGATGGTCAATTCAAATCCGATATTAATCCTGGGAAGTTCCGGCCAGTCATATTTTTCCTTAAATAAATCCGACATTCTGTAAGTAACCTTTGCTGCAAACCAGTTTATTCCGGCCCTGCCAATTAAACCATATCCCAAGGATTGTACATAGTCCAGTCTTGTATTCTTAACAATCCTTATTTCTGCATGTACAGCCGGATCCGATGGTGATATACCATCTTGTATTCTGTCTTTCGTATAATGAGATGTGCTGAAAATGTAATTCAGGTACCCTCCAAAATCGATGTACTTTCCAATGACATTACCCCTTTTACCAATGTTTAATCTATTAAATAACAATATATTACCACTATGAAACCTCAATTTTTCCTTATCATGCAAATCCTCATTTGGTATCATTTTGTCCTCTAATTGTTTGATATTGAAACGCCAGGCGTTGTATCCTATTTCAAATCCGATAGAATAAAAACTCAGTATTTTAAATTTTTGTCTGAAGCCGGCAGTGAAATATCCTGATCTTAGACTATTAATCTCTAAATCCGGCGAATTGTTTATGATCATACCAGTACCAATAAATAACTGTTTAAAGGATTTTGTGTTTGGTCCTACGATATTTTGATATGCATTGCCGACATCCTTATCCATTAATATTTTCTGTCCGCATAGTGGAATGTGGATGAAGATGAGGATGACAGGAATATATAATTTCATTCGTTTAAGATTTATTTGTACCTGTTAAAAGAGCCCGCTATTCCGGATTTGTAATCCGGAATAGCATATTTATAGGATTTTAAATCCTTGATTATTTTCATCCGGATTGCAAATCCGGATGAGCTGATCTCATTTTTTAAAATTCATGAGTTATGGTGGTCCCTCTGAAATGTACTCTTAAAATCTTATCATCCAGTATTCCGTTGGCCAGAAATTTCAGGACGTCATGCTGATAAACACCAACAACAGAGTATCTTTCCAGAACACCTTTTTCATTCTCAAGATGGAAATATAAAAGGTTATCCGATGCACTGTCATTTAAATTGATTTCCTCAGGTATGACAACAAAAATTGTATCGTAGACAAATTGAAAATAGATATTGTGACCTGCCTCAGCACTATCCTCAAAAAAATATTCAGCCTGAGGAATTCCATAACCATGCGCATAATCATAATATGGAAAAAGGTGAGCAGACTGTTCGACCTGATCAAAAACCTCCATATTATTAAGCTGGGGATTTATCTGCATTACACATGCTGTAAATCCCGTTACAAGAGGCGTGGAAAATGACGTTCCCTGAACTCTGGAGAGCTTTGATTTTTTTACCGCTATTACTTCTGCATAAGCAGATACGTTGGGTTTTCTTCGCATATCTGATGTCGGGCCATAAGAACTAAATGAAATATGATAATCGGTTTTAGGATTGATACCGGCAACAGACATCACACTATCGGCATCAGCTGGCGTACCCAGATATTCCCACGATTTATTGCCGTCATTGCCCATCGCATTGATGACCAGTATTCCCTTTTTCGCTGCTATATTTGCTGCCCTGGCAACCAGACTTGTCATACCATCCATGTCAACAGGAAAATATCTGTGGAAAGTATATCCAAGAGAACTGTTTATGATATCTGCACCGTTTTTATCAGCCCACTCGACTGCTGCAAGCCAGTTTTCCTCCTCGGAAAACAGCTCTCCTCTTCGTTCAGTGCGGGCTAAAAGAAATTCTGCACCTGTTGCAAGTCCCATTCTTATTCCATTATATATTCCGGCAATACAAGACAGAACCATCGTACCATGATTGATACTCGTGTAAACATTTTCACGATTTTTAACAAAATCGTATGTTTTCACAATTCTTCCCTCTTTGCGTAAATGATCAAAACAAGGATTGGTATCAACTCCCGGAAATCCACCATCGAAAACTGCAATTCTTACACCTTTGCCATCAATTCCATGTTGTTCAAATAATTTTGCCCCCATCCTTTCGGTCTGCCGGATTAGTAAATCAATCTTTTCACCTGCTAAAACATCATTGTTATAATTACAGAATGGAATATTCTCAGCAAGCTCCACCGGTTTTGTCTCCAGAACAAAAGGAAGATTCCTGATGAGAGCCAACTGCTTTTCGGTGGCTTTAACTGATACTGCATTCAGCCATCTGCTGGTAGTGTATATCCTCCCGGAAATTTTTTCGAGTTCTTCCAGGTATTCATTATTCAAAGGTAAGTCGGTTTCAGCATCAAGAGGCAGGTTCAGTCTCTGTCTTCTCTCAATAGCCTTTTCATCAAAATATGTAATAGGATCAAAGACAGTATCACCTTTATTACTGAAAAAAATCCAATACCTCTCCTGTGCCGAAAGTGAAGAACAAGAAAGAACCGCTAAATTAACAGCCAGAACGATCCAATATTTTGAAAACCTGGTTAACATGTTTATAACACCTTGCTTCCCGTAATTACTGAAGGCCTTTAATAATCAGGATAAAAATAATGAAAAAAGTAAAAGAACATGTGTTTTAATTTATTTAAAATTTTCCGGACTGATCAAACAGATTCATATTAAGAATCGGGTATTTGGTCAAACCAATTATTCTTTTCGTCTAAATCTTTAAACGTTCAGTTTGCATTGGCGTATCAGTAGTTAGAATGCAACAAACCTGATAAAAATATCAAATAGCATATAAGAAAATTTTGGTTAGACGGTTTTGCCCAAGTTAGTTTAGTTAGTAGTTTTGTTTAATCTGTACTTGAAGGAGGTTTCTGAGATAGAAACCTCTTTCTTTTTTATCCTAATCTTACCATCAGTAACTTAAATTTAAAAGCCAGATTCATGATTATTTAAGAAGTTCATCGATGGGTTGGCCTGTGCAGGCATTTGGATAAGTAATATTCAGATATGAAGAAATTGTAGGAGCAATATCGGCGAGGTCTACAGAACGTGAAATGGTTGCCCTGTTAATCTTCCAACCATACCACATCAAAGGAATTCTTGTATCATAAGCATAGCTGGAATTATGATTGGTGGTACCTTCGGTTTTTTCTACCCAGCCCGGCTTAAGATTTACGATGACATCCCCTGAATTTTTCTGGTTGTAACTATTTTGTATTTTCTGAAAAATGCCGCTTGTAAAGTTTGTTGTCTGGAGTGTGGCAGCTGTTACAGTGTTAGCGACTCCGGAAAACTGAAGAATAAACTGAGCCACGTAATTCTGGAATTCCTCCACTGATAATTTGGAATCTTCAATCAACGTACGATTCAAATAAATCTGCTGCGAGTGATATGCTTTCACCCAGTCTCCTCTGTCATAAATGTTGTTTAAGGCACTTTTCAGCAAAGATATGGCACCATAATAATTGAAATAACCTACAGGTATCTTCATATCATTCAGATAGGTAGGAACCTGGGCAACCCCATGGTCGGCTGTAAAAAACACCAGGGTACTCTCCTTACCAATATTTTGATCAAGAAAATCCAGAAAATGAGCAATTTCCCTGTCAAGCCTTATGATGGCATCTTCTACCTCAACGGAATTCGGACCAAAAAGATTACCAATATATTCAAGTGAAGTGAATGAAATGATCAATACATCGGTGTATAAATCTTTACCCAGTTTTTCTTCGTTTATAGCTGTCAGTGCAAAGTCTTTGAGCAGGCTGTTACCAAATGGTGTTTTGGCTAGTATTCCATAGTCCTGTGTCTTTTTTGAAGAGTTTGAAAGTAACTGAAGACTATAAGGAAAAGTCACCTGTCCATTGAATCCTTCCTCATACCGGTTATCATCAGGCAGACTTTCAATATATTCATTGATAGGTAACAAGGTGTTCCACTCCTTCTCCATATATAAACCAGG
>Ga0114922_10004744_pt1 | contig 12601 bp, 7 predicted proteins | sample AartaG_FD_100975 | JGI IMG/M metagenome (GOLD analysis project Ga0114922, IMG submission 100975) | Deep subsurface microbial communities from Aarhus Bay to uncover new lineages of life (NeLLi) - Aarhus_00045 metaG | ecosystem: Environmental > Aquatic > Marine > Oceanic > Sediment | place: Aarhus... | reverse complement strand
GTAGCGCTTCATCTGGCGGTCGACGGTGATCGACTGCGACTGCACGCCGGCCACAGCACACAGCACCAGGACGGCGCCGTCGAGCACCCGCAGCGCGCGTTCCACCTCGATCGTGAAGTCGACGTGGCCGGGGGTGTCGATGATGTTGATCTCGCAATCGCGCCAGTGGCAGGTGGTCGCGGCGGAGGTGATGGTGATGCCGCGCTCGCGCTCCTCGGCCATCCAGTCCATCGTGGCGGCGCCGTCGTGCACCTCGCCCATCTGGTGCTCGACGCCGGTGTAGTACAGGATGCGCTCGGTGATGGTGGTCTTCCCGGCGTCGATGTGGGCCATGATGCCGATGTTCCGCTTCTTGCTGAACGCGACCATGAGCGGTTCCGCAGTTGCCTAATAGGCCCTATAGGACCTGTGGGACGTATGCGCCGGCCTCTCTGTTTGCGCCGCGAGCCGGTCGTCCCGATTGGCAGGGGCGATCGGCCCGTGGGGTGTCGTTTTCTGTCTTATCTTACCATGCGAAGTGTGCGAAGGCCTTGTTGGCCTCGGCCATCTTGTGCACGTTTTCGCGTACGGTGACGGCGGCTCCCTCGCGGTTGAACGCCGCGACGAGTTCATCCGCCAGGATGAGATACATGGCTTTTCCCGAGCGCTTGCGCACCGCGTCTCGGATCCAGCGGATGGCGAGGCTGAGTTGGCGCTTGGTGGTGACGGGTATGGGCACTTGGTAGGTGGCGCCGCCCACCCGCTTGGAGCGCACTTCGATCTGTGGCTTGACGTTCTCGATGGCCTTCTCGAACACTTCCAGCGGCGGCGTGTCGGGCACGCGCTTTTCGATGACGTCGAGGGCGCGGTACAGGATCCGCTCGGCGACGCTTTTCTTGCCGTCCAGCATGATGCAGTTGATGAACTTCGCCGCGAGGCGGTTGTCGTACTTGACGTCGGGCTTCAGGAACCGTTCGGTCGACGCAAATTTCTTCGCCATTCCCAACCCCTTCTTCTCAGAGAGCCGCCACGGATGAACACGGATAAACACGGATTCGCTGTCTGAGGCTATCCAGAAACCGTGGCACAAGACCAGTGTACCTTCTTGGATAGGCTCCTATCAGTGTCCATCCGTGTTCATCAGTGGCGAATTCCGTTGCTCACTTCGGCCGCTTGGTGCCGTATTTCGAGCGGCTGCGCCGCCGCGCGTCGACGCCGCTGGCGTCGAGCGTTCCGCGGATCACGTGATAGCGCACTCCGGGCAGGTCGCGCACCCTGCCGCCCCGGACGAGGACGATGGAGTGCTCCTGGAGGTTGTGCCCCTCGCCGGGGATGTAGGCGGTGACCTCTCGGCCGTTGGTCAGCCGCACGCGGGCGATCTTCCGGAGCGCGGAGTTCGGCTTCTTGGGCGGGCGGGTCATCACCTGGAGACACACGCCCTTCCGCTGGGGGCACTTCTGCAAGTCTGGGCGCCGGCTCTTCTTGCGTATCTGCTTGCGCCCTTTCCGCACCAGTTGGTTGATGGTGGGCAACGTCTCTGCTCCTTTCTGCGTTAAGGGGCCTGTCAAGGCCCTGGCGGGGCAAGCATTCTTGCCTGCCACGGGGCAGACAGGAAGGGACTCCGCCGAAGCGGCTATGTCCCTCTCGCGCAGGCGGATGTCCGCCCCACCGTCTTGCCAGAACTCCTTACTTAGCTGGCCGCCACCGTAGACTCTTCCGGCAGCTCGAGCTTCTTGGCCAGCGCGGTCCGGTACTTCGCGAATCCGGTCCCGGCCGGGATCATGTGGCCGAGGATGACGTTCTCCTTCAGGCCCAGCAGGTTGTCCTTCTTCCCGCCGAGGGCGGCCTCGGTGAGCACCTTGGTGGTTTCCTGGAACGAGGCGGCCGAGATGAAGCTTTCCGACCTCAACGCCGCCTTGGTAATTCCCAAGAGCAGCGCGCTCGCGCTGGCGGGCTTGCCGTTTTCCCGCACCACCCGCTCGTTCTCCGCGCGGAAGATGAACTTGTCGATGATGGCGCCGGGCAGGAGGTTCGTGTCGCCCACGTCCTCGCCCACCTCCACCTTGCGGAGCATCTGGGAGATGATGACTTCCACGTGCTTGTCGTTGATCTCCTCTCCGCAGAACCGGTAGACGGACTGGACCTCCTGGAGCAGGTACTGCTGGAGCGCTTCTTCGCCGCGGATGCGAAGGATGTCGTGCGGGACGAGGTTGCCGTCGACCAACGGGTCGCCCTCGTGGACGGTGCTGGCCGCTGTGACCAGGAGGCGTTTGCCCTGGGGCACCAGGTGCTCGCGTTCCATGTCCGCCGCTTCGTTGCGGACGATGATCGACCGCTTGCCGCGCTTCCTTTCGCCCAGGTGCACCTCGCCCGATATCTCGCTGATGATGGCGGGGTCTTTCGGCTTGCGGGCCTCGAAGATCTCGGTCACCCGCGGCAGGCCGGCGGTGATGTCCTGCGTCCGGCCGATCTCCCGAGGGGTGCGGGCGAGCACTTCGCCCGCCTTCACGAGTTTGTTCTCCTGGACCTCGAGGTAGGCCTTCTCGGGGATCGAGTAGATGCCCAGAATCTCGCCCTGGCTGTCCTCGACCATGATCTGCGGGTGCAGGTCGCCTTTGTGCTCGACGATCACGGACCGCGCGGACCCACCGGAGTCGACCTCGACGGTCATGGTCTCGCCCTCTTCGATGTCGATGAACCGCGCGTATCCTTCCTTTTCGGCGAGGATCGGGACCATGTGCGGGTCCCACGAGGCGAGCAGCTTGCCGGCGCCGACCTTGGCTCCGTCTTTCACGTGGAGCTTGGCGCCGATGCGGAGCGGGTAGCGGTCGAGGTCGCGGTGCTCCTTGTCCCGCAGAACGAGCGCTCCGCTCTGGTCCAGCACGACCGGGTCGCCCTCGGGGTCGGTCACCAGGTTCACGTTCTCGTAGTGGATGATGCCGGCCTTGGCGGAGCGGGCGTCGGCTGGTGCGGCGGCGCTGGTCGTTGCGATGCCGCCGATGTGGAACGTGCGCATGGTGAGCTGAGTGCCGGGCTCTCCGATGGACTGGGCGGCGATAATGCCGACGGCCAGCCCCTGCTCGGCGAGCTGCTGGGTGGAGAGGTCCATCCCGTAGCACTTGGCGCAGACGCCGAACGGCGTCTCGCACGTCATCGGCGAGCGGACCTTGAGGCTGTCGTAGCCGAGGTCCTGGATCGCCTGGGCGATCTGCTCCGTGATGAGCTCGCCCTCTTTGACGACGGTGGTGCCGGTGCGCCGATCCTTCACGGTCTCGCCGGCGACGCGCCCGTAGATGTTGTGTGCGAGGGGGACCTCGCCGGCGGTCTTGGTGATGCCGTTGGCGGTGGCGCAGTCGTGCATGGTGATGACGACGTGCTGTGCGACGTCGGCGAGCTTGCGGGTCAGGTATCCGGATTCGGCGGTCTTGAGGGCGGTGTCGGCGAGGCCCTTTCGGCCGCCGTGGGTCGAGCTGAAGTATTCGAGCACGGGGAGGCCCTCGCGGAAGTTGGCCTTGATGGGTGTCTCGATGATCTCGCCGGACGGCTTGGCCATCAGGCCGCGCATGCCGGCCATCTGGCGGATCTGCATGGCGCTGCCGCGGGCGCCGGAATCGAACATGCACCAGATGGGGTTGATGGTCGAGGAGCGTTCGATGCGGGCGCCGATGATCTGCTTGAGTACCTTGGCGACACGCCAGCCGGCGCCTGCAATGGCCCGGCCCAACGGATTGTGGGTTGTGTCGCGCGAGTATGCCTCGAAAATCCTTGCGCTTTTCGGCAGGTCAGTTCCCAGGATGTTCTCAATCGTCTGCATGCTCAGGGACACCTTGTCTTCTTTTTCCTCACGAAGGTGCGCTTCGAGCAGCTTGTACTTCGAGTCGCTAGGCAGCGCCTTTGCCTCGATGGCTGGGTCCCTTCCTAGGCTCAGGCCCACTGTGCTGTTGGGGTCTTTGTCCACCCTCACAACCCGCCAGCCAGCCGCGGCGATAGCCTTCCCGAGCGGGTTTTGCGTCGTGTTGAGCCAGTATTGTTCGTGGACATATGCGCTGGCGGGAAGCGGCTCGCCAAGGATCTCCTCGATGTCCTTCGTGTTAAGTTCCAGAAACGGTGCAGAACACCGGCGCTTCTGCAGAAAAGCCTCTAGGGGAGCATATTTTCCCTGCTTGAGGACCAGTTCGAGCTGCGCGGCCGTTATCCTGCCGTTGTCGTCGTGGTCTATTCTCCGAACACGCCATCCCGCTCCAGCGATCGCGCGGCCCAACGGGTTGTGGGTCCTATTACGCCAGTATTGCTCATACTTCGCCACACTACTAGGAAGTTGATCTTCAGGCCGAAGTACTTGGATGAGCTTTCTCACGTCCTCGGGCTTCAGGGTGATGCGGGTCTTCCCCAGCAGCTTCTGCGCGTGGAGGAACTTTTCAAGTGGTTCATATTTGGGGGTATTCTCGCGCACTTCGTCCATCACGCGGTCGGCCACCCGGTTGCTGGCGTGGGTCCAGGTCTCGGTGATCTGGTGGTGGCGTTCGCTGTCGGTGATGAGGCCGCGGGTGTAGTTCTTCTGGATGCGCTCGACCTCGAGCTGGGCGCCGTCGATGATGTCGTACTTGTCGGGCGGTATCTGGAGGTCTTCCGCGCTGATGGAGAGGCCGGCGAGGGTGGCCTCGTGGAAGCCGAGGCCCTTGATGGCGTCGAGCAGGCGGATGGTCTCCGCCCGGCCGAGCAGCCGGTGGCAGTCGGAGATGATCTGGTTGACCGCGCCCTTGTCGACGGGCAGGTTGTAGAACCGGCTGCCGACGGCGGCGATGTCGTTGAACCGGACGCGGCCGGGGGTGGTGGCGAGGCGGTAGGGCGGCTGGAGCTCCGTTTCGCCGTTCTGGTCGACGACCACGGTCCCCTCGGGCAGGCGCACCTCGATGGGCTGCTGGAGGTAAATCCGGCGCTCCTCGAGCGCCAGCAGTACCTCGGTCGTGTCGCTGAAGACCTTGGGGCGCGTCTCCGGGGTCCGCTCTTGCGCCGCGGTCAGATAATAGCATCCCAGGACCATGTCGAGCGACGGGCGGATGATGGGCTCGCCGTCGGCGGGAGAGAAGATGTTGTTGGTGGACATCATAAGGACGGCGGCCTCGGTCTGTGCCTCGACGGAGAGGGGGAGATGCACCGCCATTTGGTCGCCGTCGAAGTCGGCGTTGAACGCCTCGCACACCAGCGGATGAATCTTGATGGCGTTGCCTTCCACCAGGATCGGCTCGAACGCCTGGATGCCCATCCGGTGAAGGGTGGGGGCGCGGTTGAGGAGCACGGGATGCTCGTGGATGACCTCGTCGAGGATGTCCCACACCTCCTCGTCCTTCCGTTCGAGCATCTTCTTGGCGGACTTGATGGTGTCGACGTAGCCCAGTTCCTTGAGGCGGCGGATGATGAAGGGCTGGAAGAGCTCGAGGGCGATCTTCTTGGGCAGGCCGCACTGGTGGAGGCTGAGTTCGGGGCCGACGACGATGACGCTGCGGGCGGAGTAGTCGACTCGCTTGCCGAGGAGGTTCTCGCGGAACCGGCCCTGCTTGCCCTTGATCATGTCGGTGAGCGACTTGAGCGGGCGGTTGCTGCTGCCGAGCACCGGGCGCTTGGTCCGGTCGTTGTCGAACAGGGCATCCACCGCCTGCTGGAGCATGCGTTTTTCGTTGCGGATGATGACTTCCGGTGCGTGGAGGTCCTGGAGCTTTTTGAGGCGGTTGTTTCGGTTGATCACGCGGCGGTAGAGGTCGTTGAGGTCGCTGGTGGCGAAGTTGCCGCTTTCCAGCAGGACGAGCGGCCGCAGGTCGGGCGGGATGACGGGGATGACGTCAAAGATCGTCCACTCGGGCTTGTTGGGCGAGTCTTTGATGGCCTCGACCAGCTTGAGCCGCTTGACGATGTCTTTCTTGCGCTGCTTGGAGCCGGTCTCGGTGAGTTCCTGGCGGAGCTCTTTGGCCACGGTGGGCAGGTCGAGCTTCAGGAGCAGTTCGCGGATGGCCTCGGCGCCCATGCCGGCCCGGAATCCCGATCCTTCCCCATACGTTTCCTTGAGGCGGCGGTACTTGTCTTCGGTGAGCTGGTCCTTCTCACGGACGCCCTCGGCGGCGGCGGGGCCGGGGTCGATGACCACGTATTCCTGGAAGTAGACGATTTTCTCTAGGTTGGAGGTCTTCATTGCGAGCAGGTTGCCCAGCCGGGAGGGCATCGCCTTGAAGAACCAGATGTGGACGACGGGGGCGGCGAGGTTGATGTGGCCCATTCGCTTGCGGCGTTCGCGCGAGTGGGTGACCTTGACGCCGCACCGGTCGCAGATGATGCCCTTGTGCTTCATGCCTTTGTACTTGCCGCAGAAGCACTCCCAGTCGCGTTCGGGGCCGAAGATGCGCTCGCAGAACAGGCCGTCCTTCTCGGCCCGGTAGGTGCGGTAGTTGATCGTCTCGGGCTTCTTCACCTCGCCGTAGGACCAGCTCCGGATGTCCTCGGGCGAGGCGAGACAGATCGACACGGATGAGAACTCTTCCGCTCGATCTTCCAGTGTGGCGGAATCGGATCGCGCCTTAGCCATCAGCACCTCCATGCGAAAGCAACGTCACACCACGGAGACCTCTGTGCCTCCGTGGTGCGTTGGAAATACAGGATTCGGGAAAACGGGGACGGATAACTTTCTTTCGCCGAGGGAGCAAGGGGGATCGCCACCGGCGCTCCACCTGGCGAAAAAAGTTGTCTGTCCCCGTTCTTCCCGTTCTTCGAACACTTGGGGCCTCTAACATAACCTTGGTGGGGCAGGCATTCTTGCCTGCCCAATGGCGGACAAGAATGTCCGCCCCACCGTTCTGCTACAGCTCGTTACCCATAGGCTTCTTACGCTTCCTTCTTTTTCTTCTCCAGCTTGATGTTCAGGCCCAGCCCCCGGATTTCGTTGAGGAGGACGTCGAAGGAGACGGGGGTCCCGGCTTCGAGGGTGTTTTCTCCTTTGACCATCGCCTCGTAGATTCGGGTGCGGCCTTCGACGTCGTCGGACTTGACGGTGAGGAGCTCCTGGAGCACGTGGGCGGCGCCGTAGGCTTCGAGGGCCCAGACCTCCATTTCGCCGAACCTCTGGCCGCCCGAGCGGGCCTTTCCGCCCAGGGGCTGCTGGGTGATAAGCGAGTACGGGCCGGTGGCGCGGGCGTGAACCTTGTCGTCGACCAGGTGCTCCAACTTGAGGACGTATGTATCCCACGGTGACTTCCTGGTCGAAGGGCCGCCCGGTGCGGCCGTCGTAGAGACGGGTCTTGCCGCTGGGCGGCAGGCCGGCCTCTCCCAGGGCCGTCCGGATCTCGTCTTCGGTGGCGCCGTCGAATACGGGGGTAACCACTTCGTAGCCCATCGTCTTGGCGGCCCAGCCGCGATGGGTTTCGAGGATCTGGCCGACGTTCATGCGGGAGGGGACACCGAGCGGATTGAGGACGACCTCCACGGGGGTGCCGTCCTCGAGATAGGGCATGTCCTCCTCGGCGAGGATCTTGGCGATGACGCCCTTGTTGCCGTGGCGCCCGGCCATCTTGTCGCCGACGGCGAGCCTGCGGGTGGTGGCGACGTAGACCTTGACCATTTCGAGGACGCCCGGGGGCAGTTCGTCGCCGCGTTTGATCTGGCTGATGCGGCGGTCTTTCTCGTCCTTCTTGGCTTCGATGCGTTCGTTGAAGATCTCGAAGACGCGGCGGGCCTTGGGGTTGATCTTCTGGCCTTTGCGGGGTCCGCCGCTGACCAGCACGCGGAGGTTCTCGATGTCGAGCCGCTCTTCGAGGTCGAGGATTTCGTCGACGGGCCAGTCTCCCAGCTTGGCCAGCCGCTGCCCGGAGTCAGTATCGACCAGGACGCCGTTAGCGGCCCCGGAGACGGTGTCGATCATCTTGAGAAACTGGTCGCAGATGACCTGGTTGCACTCGCGCTCGATCTTCTTGATTTGGGTGCGGTCGCGGGTCTTGGCTTCGCCGGAGAGTTGGGCCTTGCGGGAGAACTTCTGGGTGTCGATGACGATGCCTTCGACGCCGGAGGGGACGTCGAGGGACTCGTTCTTGACGTCCTCGCCGGCGCGGCCGAAGATGGCGTGGAGGAGTTTCTCCTCGGGCGAGAGCTCGGTCTTGCTCTTGGGGGCGACTTTGCCGACGAGGATGTCGCTCTGGCGGACGCGCGTGCCCACGCGGATGATGCCGTCGTCGTCCAGGTTGCCCAGGGCGCGTTCGGGGATGTTGGGGATGTCGCGGGTGAACTCCTCGCGGCCGAGCTTGGTCTCGCGGACCTCCACCTCAAACTCGTCGATGTGGACGGACGTGTAGGTGTCCCGTTTGACCAGGCTCTCGGAGATCAGGATGGCGTCCTCGTAGTTGTATCCGTCGAACGGCATGAAGGCGACCAGCACGTTCTTGCCGAGGGCGAGCTGGCCGTCCTTGGTGGCGGCGCCGTCGGCGATGACCTCGCCCTTCTTGACGCGCTGCCCCTCGCGGACGATGGGTTTCTGGTTGAGGCAGGTGCGAGCGCTGAGGCCGACGAACTTCCGCAGCGGGTAGATGCGGTTGTCGACGGTGATGTCGTCGGCGGTGACGCGGCGGACGGTGCCGCTCTCTTCGACGACCACGACCATGCCCGAGTTCCGCGCCACGTACCCCTCCATCCCGGTGGCGATGAGCGGCGGCTCGCTGGTGACGAGGGGAACCGCCTGCCGCTGCATGTTGGAGCCCATCAGCGCCCGGTTGGCGTCGTTGTGCTCGAGGAACGGGATGAGGGCGGCGGAAATGCCGACCAGTTGCTTGGGCGAGACGTCGATGTAGTCGATCTCCTTGGCGGGAACCATTTTGAACTCGCCCTTGGCCCGCGCCATCACCTCCGGCGCCAGGCGGCCCTTCTCGTCCACCGCGTCGGCGGGGGCGATGGTGCATTCGTCCTCCTGGTCCGCCCGGAGGCGCTTCACCTCGTTGGTCACCCGGCCCCTCGTGACCTTGCGGTATGGGGTGACGAGGAAGCCGTAGTCGTCGATTTCGGCGAAGATGGAGAGCGAGACGATGAGGCCGATGTTGGTGCCTTCGGGGGTCTCGATCGGGCAGATGCGGCCGTAGTGCGAGGTGTGGACGTCGCGGACCTCGAAGCCGGCGCGCTTCCGGTTGAGGCCGCCGGGCCCCAGGGCGCTCAGGCGCCGTTCGTGGGTGAGCTGTGCCAGCGGGTTGACCTGGTCGACGACCTGCGAGAGCTCGCTCCGCCCGAAGAAGTAGTCGATGGCGGACGACACGGTCCTCGGGTTGATGATCACCCGTGGCGTGAGGTCCTTGGGGTCTTTCATGCTCATCCGCTCTTGGGCGGTGCGGCGGAGCTTGAGCAGGCCCTTGCGGACCTCGTCGCCGGCCAGCTCGTCGAGGGTGCGGACCCGGCGGTTGCCCAGGTGGTCGATGTCGTCGATGCCCGAGGTGACCCCGGCGGCCTGGGTCTGGCCGCTCTCGCGGAGTTCGATGAGGTACTTGAACGCGTTGACCAGGTCGTCCGGCCGGAGGGTCATCTCTTTTTCGCTGACCGTCTGGTTGAACTTGCGGTTGAGGCGGAACCGGCCCACGCGGCCGAGGCGGTACCGGTTGGAGTCGAAGAAACGCTCGTGGAACAGCGTCTGCGCCCGAGCCAGTTGGAACGGGTTGCCGGGCCGGAGGCGCTTGTAGATGCGCTCCAGGGCCTCCCGGTAGGTGTGGGCGCGATCTTCGGCGATGGTGTTGAGGATGAGCGGGTCGTCGATGTCGGGAATGATCTCCAGGCTGTCGAGCGAGGACGCCTCGATGAACTCGATCGCCGTCTCGTCGATGACGCCGCCGCTCTCCACGATAATCTCTCCGGTCGACGCATTGACCAGTGCGCCGACGGCGACGGCGCCGACCAGCTTCTTGTAGTCCGGCTTGCTCTTCAGGGTGACGACCTTGGTGCCGTAGAACAGCCGGAGCAGGTCTTCGGTGGTGCCGTATTTGTCCTCGACGGCGCGGAGGAGGGTGGTGGCGGCGAACTTGCCGCTCTGGTCGATCTTGACGGAGAGGACGTCCTTCTTGGAGATGGAGAGCTCGATCCAACTGCCGCGCTCGGGGATGATGCGGCAGGAGTGGAGCTTCTTGCCGGTGGCGTGGGTGGTGACCTCGAAGTCGACGCCGGGCGAGCGGTGGAGCTGCGAGACGATGACGCGTTCGGCGCCGTTGATGATGAGCTCGCCGCCGCCCATCATGATGGGCATGTCGCCCAGGTAGACGGCCTCCTCGATGGTCTCGGGGCCGACGAGGCGGACGGTGATGGTGAGCGGGCGGCCGTAGGTCAGGCCGAGCTTGCGGCATTCGTCCGGCGTGTAGCGCGGGCGGCCGAGCGCGTAGGAGACGTACTCGAGGCGCATGCTGCCGTCGTAGCTGAGGATGGGGAACATCTCGCGGAAGATGCCCTCCAGCCCGCGGCTCTTGCGCTTGTCGGGCGCCGTATCCGCCTGTTGAAAGCTCCGATAAGAATCGGTCTGGATCGCGACCAGGTCCGGCACGTCTACGGCGTCGCCGACCTTCTTGTAGTCACGGACGTCCATTGCGCACTCCAGTTCGGATTTCGGATTGTGGATTACGGATCAGAAGCTGCCGGAGCAGACCGCGTCCGCCGTCCACAACCATCAAGCTTCGCCTTCGGCGTCGGGGTCGCGCGCCCGCGCCGGCTGTTTCTTCCATGCGTCTTTGCGGGGCGGAGGAACCGATACAGCGGGGAATCCGCAATCCGCAATCCGCAGTCACTTCAGTTCGACCTTGGCGCCGACCTCTTCCAGCGCCGCCTTCATCTTGTCGGCCTCTTCCTTCGAAACCCCTTCGCCGACGGGCTTGGGGGCGCTGTCGACCAGCGCCTTCGCATCTTTCAGGCCGAGCGTGGTGAGTTGCCGGACGACTTTGATCGTCTGAAGCTTCTGGTCTCCGGCGGCGATGAGGACGACGTCGTACGTGCTCTTCTCCTCCTCCGCTGCGGCTTCCGCGCCGGCGGCGCCGGGCGCCGCAGCCGCCATTGGTGCGGAGGCGGTCACGCCGAACTTCTGCTCGGCGGCTTTGACGAACTCGGACAACTCGAGAACCGTCATGCCCGAGATCAGTTCGAGCGCTTCGGCCACCTTGCCGGCGGGTTCGGGTGTTGCTTCGGACATTCTCTCTTCTCCTTTCACTCAGAATCCGCTTCGGAGTTCTTCTTGGCCAACGCATCGCACAGGGCGAAGAGCTTGCGGATGAGCCCGTTGCCGACGTTCAACAGCGAGGTGAGCGGCGCGGCGATCATCCCGACTACGTGCCCCATCAGAACGGGCTTGGGCGGGATCTTCGCCAGCTCGGCCACGGCATCGGGCGCCAGCGGGCGGCCGACCAGTAACCCGCCCTTGAACCGTATCGACGCTTCTTTCCTGGCCCAGTCTGCCAGGGTCCGGGCGAGGAGCACGGGGTCATCCGCGCCGTAGGCGATCGCGGTGGGCCCCTCCAGGTATTCGCCCACAGGCCCGTCCGCAAGGTCCTGCCCGTCGGCAGCCTGGGCGAGCGCCCGCTTGGCGAGCGATGTCTTGACGACGGTCAGTGTGGTGTCTTCTCCGCAGGCCGAGCGGATCTGGTAACGCAGGTCGGCGGCCTTGCGGCCGGACAAGCCGGTGAAGTCCACAAAGAAGCAGGTGTCCACCCCGCGGAACTTCGCGCTCAACTCATCGACGACTAGCTTGTTGAGCCTGCTGGGCATTCAGGACTCCATTTCGGGCTGCGGGTCACTTGGCTGAAGTGTTACCCCGCAACAAATCCGCAATCCACAATTACCTACACTGCCACCGTGACGCCTGGTCCCATGCTGGACGACAGGCAGATTCTCTTGATGTATTTGCCTTTGGCGGTGGACGGCTTCGACCGCTGGATCTGGTCGATGAGCGCCTCTATGTTCGCCGTCAGATCCTCGGGGGGAAAGGATTTCTTTCCCACCGGCGCGTGGATGTTGCCGCCGGCGTCGACGCGGTACTCGATCTTGCCGGCGGCGAACTCGCTGACTGCGCTCGGGACGTCCTCGGTGACCGTGCCGGACTTGGGCGCCGGCATCAGACCTTTCGGGCCGAGGAGCCGGCCGAGCCGGCCGACGAACCGCATCATCGACGGAGCGGCGATGGCCACGTCGAAGTCGAGCCACCCGTCGTTCACCCTCTGCACCAGTTCCTCGCCGCCCGCCTCGACGGCGCCCGCCGCCTTGGCCGCCTCCGCTTGGTCCTCCGGGCAGAACGCGATGACCCGCAGCGTCTTGCCGATGCCCTTGGGCAGCGAAATCGTCCCGCGGACCGACTGATCGGCCTTCTTGGGGTCGAGGCCGGTGCTGACCGCGATCTCGATGGTCTCATCGAACTTGGCCGAGGGCTGCGACTTGATCACGTTCAGGGCCTCGGCCAGCGGGTAGCTCTTGCCGCGGTCCACCGTCCCTTCCGCCGCGCGATACCGTTTGCTTCTCTTCATTCCGTGTCCTCTGCCGCCCGAGTCAGGCGCTCCAGCAAAACGGTGGGGCGGACATTCCTCTCGGCCGTCGGGCAGGCAGGAATGCCTGCCCCACCAACGTCATGTTCGAGGCC
>Ga0114922_10004743_pt1 | contig 12601 bp, 11 predicted proteins | sample AartaG_FD_100975 | JGI IMG/M metagenome (GOLD analysis project Ga0114922, IMG submission 100975) | Deep subsurface microbial communities from Aarhus Bay to uncover new lineages of life (NeLLi) - Aarhus_00045 metaG | ecosystem: Environmental > Aquatic > Marine > Oceanic > Sediment | place... | reverse complement strand
TAGCTTTTTGAATTTTGATTTGTATTTTTGCTGTTTACATTTTGATTTTTGATATTATGGCTTGCCCCACCAATTCTTCTATACTCAATACGCATCACGCGATACGCAAAACGGGTGAAATTCGCACAATTTTCGACCAAAAACGCTGGTAATTTTCAACAAATTTCAATTTTTCTAAAATTTGTTTATTCCTTTTCTCATAAGCACTTAGCGAAATTCAACTGCCCGAAAATCCCCGAATTTTCGAATCAATCGTGCAGGTTCCTCTAATTATAGGGGGACTGTTTTTTTCCCTCCGAATAGTTGTTTTATATTCGAACTCTGAAATATGAAATCTAAAATCCACACAATACGCATCACACAATACGCGATACGAACTTTTAGGCAGGTAAATAATAAAAAAGGTTGTTTATTCAATGAAAAAACGATGAAAAATACGACTATTTTTATGCAAAACAAAGCCAATTTATCTGAGGATAAATTTGGTGCAAAGCGTTTTTCTACAATGATTTACGAAAGATTTCACCCGCTTGCCGGGATAAAAAACAAACCCAATCAAACCCAATTCAAACCCAATACAAACCCAATCCCCGAAAGGCTAAAAATGAACCTAAGAAATGCTTTAAAAATGACTTATGGAAGATTTATGCCGCTGGCGGGGCAAAAAAACAAACCCAAAACAAAGCCAAAACAAACCCAATTTTATTTTTTTCTTGTCGCAAAACGACCCAAAGTTGCACTATATAGCGAGAACACGGATACTTAATAATTTTTTGAGGTGCTGTTATGTCTGAGAATGATAAATATTACATTGAGCGTTGCCTGGACGGCCATCCCGATGATTTCCGCTATATAGTCCGGCGATATCAGGCCGTTTTAATGGCCCACCTGGCAGGCAAATTAGGCAACAGGGACAAGGCAGAAGAAGCCGCTCAGGAATCTTTCGTCCGGGCATACTTCAATATGAACAAGCTCAGAAGCCACGGCTCGTTCTTTTCCTGGCTGCTTGGCATCGCCGACCGAGTAGCGAAAGAACATCGCAGAAAAGAAATGCTGCATCAACAGCGGGAAGTTATCCGTTCGTTCTCGCAAGAAGCCGCCCGCCCGGAATTGTCTCAGGATTACGGGCTCGAAGCGGCAATTGCCGAGCTGCCTGAAAGCTACCGGAGAGTTGTACTGCTGCGATATTACGGCGGCCGGTCATGCTCGCAGGTAGCCGAGCAGTTCGATTTACCGTTGGGGACAGTAACAAAAACATTGTCGCGGGCATATGCCATGCTGCGTAAATCGTTACAGCAGCCGAGTGAAACAGAAAGTTATGAGGTGCAAAAATGAACTGTGCAGAATGTAAAGAAATTTTGGTTGCATATCTTGAAGGACTGTTAGCCGAAGACCAAAAACACGCAGTCACAGAACATCTGAAGGACTGCCACTTATGTCAGGCCGAGGTAAAGCAGCTAACGAACCTACAGGAGCGCTTAGTCAGCAATGGCAGGGCAGCGGCCCAGAGTGACCTCGAAAATGAGGTCTTAAACCGTATTATTAGAGAACAGAAGGTGAGGCTTAAAGCTGCCGGAAAAGCCGGCGCAGGCCTCGAACTAAGGAGACTAATTATGAAAAGTTCAATTACGAAAGTAGCAGTAGCGGCCGCGGTAATCGTCGTAGCCGTCCTTGGCGTCCATTATATTTCGGCGCCGTCTGTCACATTTGCCGATGTAGTAAAGCCTCTACTCAATGCCCGGACTTTGATTCTGGACGTGATTGTGAACATGGACGGCCCTGCCGTCGATGAAGACACAGACCCTGTCATCCATGATATCATTGTGGGTTCACGAGTCAGAAGGGTCATATCCACCCAGGAGCATATCGTCAACATCTTTGACACCGACAGTGCGAAGTTGCTCACGCTCCATACCGAGGGGAAAGTAGCGGTATATTCGGATATACAAGGCTTGGTTCAGGAAGTAACGCGAAACTACGTGGTCTTTCTGCTGGATATTATTACCGACGTCCAGAACAATCCTGATTTTGAAGCCGAAAAAATCGGTGAAAAAGAAATCGACGGACAAAAAGTTGTTGGGTTTTTGGCCAGGGACCTTACCATCTGGGCCGATGCCGAAACGGCTTTGCCCGTACGCATCGAAGGTCATTCACCACGGTTATCTGTTATCTACAAGAACTTCCAGTTTAATGTGCCTGTAGAAGAGTTAGAGCCACTGGTCAGCATGAATGTGCCGGATGGATATAAGCTGATGGAGAGCAAGGGCGAAGAATTCGACATGGGGACACCCACAGAGCAGGACCTCGTTGAATGCTTACGCGTCTGGGCGGAAGTCCTGCTGGACGGCAATTTCCCGGAATCTATAGGTATGACGGAATTAACGAAACTGCTTCCTCAAGTCGAAGCAAAGCTCGCTCAATCGATAGCTTCAGCCGAAGAGGGGACTCAAAAGGGAATGGCACTGGGCAAGGGAATGTTATTCATAATGGGCCTTAAAGACCAGCACTATGCGGGCAGCGGCGTAAAAGTTGGCGAAGCGGACAAAGCCGTTTTCTGGTACCTGCCCGATGGCGCCGATACTTACCGCGTTATCTACGGCGATTTGAGTGTAAAGGACGTGGCACCGGATAATCTGCCGAAGTAATATTTCGACCAGATTTGATAACTACTACAAAGGCCGGGCTGAATCAGTCCGGCCTTTTCTGTTTAAATGTGGCAGGAAAAATGATTTTCTTTAGAGCAAAATGTATCAATCAAACGTTATATTAATGACAATCGATTGTTCTGATATCAGATAAGTGAATTTTAGATGCTCGAAGACAGATTACTTTTGTGGAGATTCAAGCGCGGCAGCAGAGAAGCCTTCCGGCTTATCTACCAGAAGTACGCCGATGGTCTGCTGACGCTGGCGGCCAATCTGCTGAATGATAAATCGGATGCCGAAGATGTTGTGCAGGATGTTTTTATCTCGTTCGTGCGGTCCGTTGAAAGGTTCCGTCTTAGAGGAAGTCTAAAAGGCTATTTGGCGACCTGCGTCGCAAACCGGTCCCGTGATTATATCCGAAAGAACAAACGCCGGCAAACCTTGAAGGTTAATCGGGCAGAACAAGCGATAACGAATGTAAAGAGTCCGGTCCAATTAGTTATACGCAGTGAGGAGCTTCAAGAACTGAGCCGCGCGATTACGAAACTTCCGTATGAGCAGCGGGAAGCTATAGTGCTTCGACTGCATGGTGAAATGAGGTTTAAGACAATAGCCGGATTACAGAATATTTCAATAAAGACAGCCCAAAGCCGGTATCGTTACGGATTGGATAAAGTGCGGTCAATCCTGAATGGCGAGGTAAAAAAATGAAACCAGCAGAAGATATAGACAAACAAATTAAGAAACTGCGTTATAAAGCCGACGCCGAAACGCATGACAGGGTCTTTGGTAATGTTATGCAGGCGCTGGATGAATATGAGAAACAAAAGATGGGTGCAGCCGCACCTGATATATGGAGAATAATTATGAGAATTTCAATTACAAAAGTAGCAGTAGCGGCCGCGGTTATAATCGTAGCTGCCATCGGCGTCCTTTCTATTTCGGAGCCATCCATCACATTTGCCGATGTAATCGAGCCGATCCTCAATGCACAGACTATGATATTCGAGGTCATTATTGGCGATGAACAAACAGGTACCTCCATGAATGAAACAATTTCAGGTCAGCTAATCAGAAGGACGATCTCAAACATGTCGGGGATGACGATGATTATTGACCTGGAAGGTGCGAGAATGCTTGTCCTCAATGACACAGATAATTCAGCGGGTTATGTTGATATACAAGGCACAGTCAAGGAAAGACATCAAAGCTATATAAAGTTCCTTCGTCAGGTCATCACAAAGCTAAAGGATAATCAACAAGAGCTTGGCGAGCAGGAAATCGACGGGCGAAAGGCTATTGTGTTCGAAGCCCAAGGACGGAATCAAGGTGTGAAGATTTGGGCCGACCCTGAAACAGCGTTACCAATAAGGATAGAGCTTACTTTAGGACAAATGTTCTCGATTATGAAGAATTTCCAGTTCGATCCTCCGATAGATGAATCTTTGGTGAGTATGGATGTACCCGCCGGCTATACTTTAGATAAAACCGAATTTGATATGACAGACGTCACCGAACAGGACTTCATTGAAAGCCTGAGGATTTGGGCGAAGGTAATAAGAGATGGCACGTTCCCTGAAGCGATAGGCACCGAAAATGTTATGAAACAGTTGCCTGTGCTCGGAGAAAAGATGATGTCATTGAATCTTCCGGAAGAAGAAGCATCGCAAATGGGAGGGAATTTTGGAAAAGGGATGCTGTTCCATCAAATCTTAGAAACCGGAAGCGGCGAGTGGCACTACGCCGGCAGTGAAGTTAAACTCGGCGATGCGAGCAAAGCAGTATTCTGGTATCTGCCGGACGGCACCGATACATACCGTGTAATCTACGGTGATTTGAGTGTAAAGGACGTGGCGCCTGAAAACCTTCCGAAATAAACTTTAGACCCAATATGATATTTTCTACAAAAGGCCGGGCTGGTTCAGTTCGGCCTTTTCTTATTGCGAATCATGTGGCAAAATTGAGGAAAACGGTAAAAAAAAAATCCCAAAAAAGATTTTTATTAAAGTGAAGCGGACGTTTCAGTTGTTGTATAAGTGACGATCGGTCGTTTGAAGAGCATCTTGTGTTGTTCATTCTGAAAATTCCTGGCGGCAATTAATAGTAAATGCCTCCAGGCCGGGCAATACGAAACAGGAAATTAACTGTTGCCACGGATTTTGCCTCGAGATGGAATTTGCTGATGCTGGAAGATAAATTACTCGTTTGGAGATTTAAGCATGGCAGCAAGGAAGCGCTCTGTCATATCTATGAAAAGTACAGAGATGATCTCTTGCGTATAGCGGCGGGCCTTTTGAACGAGACCAGTGCTGCTGAGGACATTGTGCACGATGTCTTTGTTGTGTTTGTTCGTTCTGCAAAACATTTCCGGCTTACAGGCAGTCTCAGGGGTTATCTGGCGAGATGCGTTGTTAACCGAGCACGTAATGCGAACCTGTCGAGGCAACGACGGCAGACCGTAAGTATGAACAATGCCGAACCAATTGCATTAGATTCCAGAAGGCCTGACCAATGGATTATATGCAGCGAAGAGTTTTCGCAGTTGAGCAACGCAATGGCAGTTCTGCCGTACGAGCAGCGAGAGGCGGTTATCCTGCATATTCAAGGAGGAATGAAATTCAGGGAAATTGCCAAGCTGCAGGGTGTTTCAGATAAAACTGCGCAAAGCAGATTTCGTTATGGGTTAACTAAACTGCGGTCGATTTTACATAGTGAGGTGACAAAATGAGGCCAGCAGACGAGACAAGACAGTTTATTAAAAACGCATCAATAAATAGCAATCCGGAGGTTAATGAAGCGGTTTTGAAAGAGCTTCTTAATGAAATGGATAAATCTAAGAGCATGCCTTGCTCAGCTCGACAACCAAACATATGGAGAATAATTATGAAAAGTCCAGTTACAAAATTAGCCGCGGCGGTGGTTCTGATCGTCGGCGTGGTCATTTTCAGTCTGATTGTCTCTCCTGGAGTGACATTCGCAGACGTTATCAAACCTCTCTTTGAGGCCAAAACATTTGCCTATGACCTACTTGTCGGCGGCGAAGGCGGCCCTGTCGCCCGCGACCACGTCAGCGGCAACCGAATTCGAAGGACCATGTCCACTGGACCCAATATCGTGTTGATTATCGATGCAGACGCTGCCAAACTGCTCAGACTCGATACCGCCGGAAAAACAGCAGCTCTTGTCGATATCGCAGGTCCCTTGGAGAAACACGCTCGCGATTATATCGCCTTTGTTCGCGAAACGATCGAACGCCTGATGGCCGATCCGAACTTCGAGCCAAAGGAACAATTCCAGCGACAAATTGACGGCCGCAAAGCCATTGTCTACTCGCTCGGCAATGACCGCGAACGGATTACCATCCTGGCGGATGCCGAAACCGGCGCGCTTGTGCAAATCGAATTGGAGTGGGGCCGGGAAATCTGCATTCTAAAGAATTTTGAATTCAACATCCCGATCTCTGAAAACCAGATCAGTCTAGATCCCCCCGCTGGGTATACGATGAGACGGACGCAGATGGATTTTTCCAAGTTATCTGAAAAGGATCTGATCGAAAGTCTTCGTGTGTGGGCAAAATATCTCCGGGATGGAACCTTCCCGCCGCAGCTTCTCAAACAGGAATATATCAAACAGATTCCTCTTTTCCGACAGAAAATTGGTGGTCTGTCAATTCCCGATGCTGAAAAAGAACAGCTCGGTAATTATTTCATTCAAGGCATGATGTTCATCCAGATACTCAACGAAATGGAGTGGCATTATGCCGGAGCAGGCGTCAAGCTCGGCGATGCCGAGACAGCAATCGTCTGGTACCGCCCCGAAGGCTCAGAAACGTATCGCGTTATCTATGGCGATTTGAGTGTAAAAGACGTATCAGAGGAAAATCTTCCGAAATAAATTTTTCAGGAAATGGATACAGCAAAAAGCCGAGCATATTGACTCGGCTTTTTTTGTGCGCTTTTACTCTGTTAAAAGACCAGTGTCGTTTTCAAAGCAGCAAAATAAAGGCAGTCTGCTTATAAAATTGTTGAAAATAAAAGATTTTTATCGACACATTTCTTGCCTGAAGCGCAAACTATAGAGTGAAGGTTGAAACCTTTGGCGGCTTAGATTTGTCCATTAAACTGTCTGATATGAATAAACGAGCACACATGGAAATAGCAGAAGGACTGCAACAAGGTAATCGCGATGCCTGGTTGAGTCTGTATGAACTGTATGCTGAAAAGCTTTGGTGTAATGTTGCAAGGCTAATGGCTCATGATCCGGCTTCTGTTGCGGACGTAGTGCAGGAGACTTTGCTGGCTGCAGCACGCTCAGCGAAGAATTTCAATCCTCGCCGTGGTTCGTTGTGGACCTGGCTATGTGCCATCGCAAAACGGCAGGTGGCCCTGCATTATCGCAAACGAGCGTCAAAGGCAATCGTTGCTCGTGCACAGCAGTGGTGGAGCTTATTAGACGGCCAAACATCTGATTGGATCGAAGGCGGGGAGAAGCCACCGGTGGAAGTGCTTGAGTCTGCTGAATTGGCGACTCTGGTCAGATATACACTTGCAGAGTTGTCAGCGGAATATCAGACATTACTGATGGCAAAATATGTGGACGGTTTAACAATAGAGGACATCGCCGAAGAAACTAATGGTTCATCTGTGGCTGTTCGGTCGAAACTGGCCAGAGCCAGAAAGGCGTTTCGCCTGGCCTTTAAGAAGTTGACGCATTCTACGCCCAGCATATTGGAGATGGCGCCATGAAATTTAATAAAAAGAAACAACAAGATGATGAGAAGCTCAGTTCGTTACTTTCTGCTGTGGGGCGTAAGAGTGTTGCACCTGACCGTGAGTTCCTGAACAAACTAAAGGAAGAATCTACGAAGACATTTGAGGCAAGTGTTTCGGATGGATCAGGAAATTTTAGAGAATCTATTAACAATATTTCAATTTGGAGAACAATTATGAAAAATCCGATTACAAAAATAGCCGCCGCCGTGGTGGTAATTTCCGGAGTGCTTATAGCAATGCACTTTGCGGGTCTGTCCACAGGAACAGTGACATTCGCCGATGTTATTAAACCAATTCTAAATGCACAAACTGCGATATTAGACATTATCATCGGCGATGAAGAAGCAGGCGGGCCGGTCATCCACGACCAGATAAAGGGCTCGCGAATCAGAAGAACTGTGTCGAATATGGAGGATGATGTCAGCATTATTGACCTGAAGGCCATGAGGATTTTGTCACTGACTGTTTCCAAGAAAGAGGCGGCGTATATTGACTTAAAAGGTCTGCCTTCGATGCCGAATTATATGGACATGCTAAGGAATGTCATTCGCGAATTGCAGGAGAATCCCCATTTTGAGGTCGAAGAACTTGGCAAACAGGAAATCGACGGACAGGAAGCTATCGGGTTTTCAGCCAGGCATCCAAAGGTGGAATTGATAATCTGGGCCGACCCTGAAACGGCGCTGCCTGTGCGGCTTGAACAGGTAGGGGGACAAATGAAGATCATCTGTAAAAATGTCAAGTTCGATGTGCCAATGGATGAATCGCTGTTCAGTATGGAAGTCCCCGAGGGCTACACGCTTCAGGAGGCGGAACTTGATCTACTCGGGTCTACCGAGGAGGATTTTATCGAAGGCCTTCGTATCCGCGCGGAAGTATTCGGGGGTGGTCAGTTTCCCGACAGTGTTGCTGTAGAAGATTTTGTCAAAGAGGCCCCCTTAATGGAAAAGAAAATCGATGAACTCGGACTGGCTGGTGAGGAGGAGATTGGACTGGGGATGAAAATTAGCCGACATTTGCTGTTCATTAGGTTCTTCAAGGGCCAGGGCGAGTGGCATTATGCCGGTACTGGAGTGAAACTTGGTGATGCACAGACTCCGATATTCTGGTATCAGCCGGAAGGATCAGAAACGTACCGGGTTATCTTTGGCGATTTGAGTGTAAAGGACGTATCAGAGGAAAACCTTCCGAAATAAATTCTTCAGGAAATGGATACAGCAAAAAGCCGAGCATATTGACTCGGCTTTTTTAATGCGATTATCGTGTGGAGTGTTAATCCGTTGATTTAGTTGGTTTTTGTGAGATATTTTTTATTCCGCCGCCATAGTATGGATATTTATCGAAGGCATCTCCCCGGCCTAAAACGCGGGGGTCTTTGGTGGCTTTCAGTTCGGTTAACAGGTCGGCGGCAAGCCTGCTTTTTGCCTTAGAATATTCAGGCTTACCTGCAACGTTATTTAGCTGGTTCGGGTCCTTTCTAAGGTCGTAAAGCTCTTCTGCGGGACGCTTTTCAAAGGCAAGCTCGAAAAGTTTTGCGACCTGGGGCTCGTTTCGGTACTTCAGCATATAAGATTTTGTAGGAGCCGCATCAACGTCACCGTAGCCATAAAATGTGCCAAGCGGCTTTGATATGGTTATTTCTGTTGGTTGATCATAGCCTTTGGCGTGGCCTGAGGGCCAGCGGTTCGGCTTGAAGTTGCGGATGTACAGGAAATCATGCGTTCGTATCGCCCGCATAGGATAGCCGGCAGCGCCGGTTTCCTGAGAGGGTACGTGACGTTCCTTGCCGGTAAGGACGTAGTTGCGCCTGCGGTCCACCCGCCCTGATTTACCCGATGTAAACACATTAAGAAAACTTCGAGCGGTCATATCTGCGGTTGGTTTCAAGCCGGCCGCTTCAAGGAAAGTCGGCGCCAAATCCGCGAGGCTGATAAAGTCTTCGACAACCCGGCCGCCTTTGACAGCCGAAGGCCAGCGAATAGCAAGAGGTACGTTCGTGCCCAGGTCATAAAGGTTACTTTTGCAACGCGGAAACGGCATGCCGTTGTCACCGGAGATTACAACCAAGGTATTGTCCAGCTCGCCGTTTTCTTCCAGGCTTTTCAAAAGCTCACCAACCTCGGTATCGAAGCGCTGAACCTCCCAGTAGTAGTCACATATATCCGTTCGCACCTGGCGGCTATCGGGGAAGCAGGCAGGCACTTCAACGTCCTGGAGTTTCATGCCGCTGTTGATACCGGACTGCCACTTATAGCCTCGATGCGGGTCTGTGCTTCCGAACCAGAAGCAGAACGGTTTGCCCTGCGGGCGGGCGTTTATAAATTCCGTGAAGTTTTTATAACGCGGCCCGGCGGGATTACGTGTCCGCCCGCCCGGCTCATTGTAGCCGGGTGCCCATCCCTTGCGGGTATAACCAACATGATAACCAGCCGACTCCAGCAGGTCGGGATATACGTCGAATTTCGCAGGCAGGGTGCTCCAGAGGTTGCCTCCTTCTTCCAGTCGCCAGTGCCACTGGCCGGTCAGGATTGCTCCGCGTGAGGGTGTGCAGGAAGGCGATGAGACAAAGGCATTTTCAAACAACACTCCTTCGCGCGCGACTCTGTCAAATGTTGGTGTTTTGACGACTTTGTCTCCGGCTATGCTCACATGGGGCCAGGACCAGTCGTCCGCAAGGCAAAAAAGAATATTCGGCTGTTTCTTTGGCTTTCGGGGTGACATTGTCTGTGCGCAACTTCCTAAAGCCGCTGTACTCAACAGGCCTAAAGCGCTGCCACTTAGGCTTTTAATAAATTCGCGTCGATTCATTTAATCATTTCCTCTCATTGTTTTTTGATATCTTATTACGAATTATATCTGTTTTACCATTTTGCACCGACGGACCCAGGCATCGTACAGTTTGGCTAATTCGGCGACCTTTTCAGGCATCTTTGCCGACAGGTCGTTAAGTTCGGTGCGGTCGGTCTCCATATTATAGAGTTCCCATGGATTATCGCCAACGGTAACCAGTTTCCATTTACCCTTGCGAACGGCCTTATTGCGCGAGAATTCCCAGAATATCGCATCGTGGCCTTTGCGTTTACGACCCTGGAAAATCGGCATCAGGCTCTTGCCTTCCAGCTCAGTGATTTTGTTTGCTTTGTAGCGCGAGGGATATTGTGTACCTGCAATATCTATGCAGGTGGCCATTACATCGATAATGTGACCGATCTGGTGAGTGATGGCGCCGCCTTTTTTAATAACCGCCGGCCAGTAGGCGATAAAGGGCGTGGCTTGACCGCCTTCGTGGTTGAAACGCTTGTACAGCCTGAACGGTGTGTTACTGACGTTGGCCCACTTCGAGTCGTAGGTGCGGTATGATTCAGCCGGGCCGGGCGGAATGTCCTTTGTTTTATTTCGTTCGTACGGACAGCCGCCATTGTCGGACAGGAACATCACCAGCGTATTGTCCCTGGCCTTCAGCTCACTTAGCTTGTTCAGAATTCGCCCGATGTTGAAGTCCATTCTGTCAACCATCGCGGCATAGACAGCCATGTTCAGATCTTCGGCCTGTTTGTCTTCGACCTTGTCCCAAGCGGGGATGTCACTGAACGATCTATGTTTGTCGGCTCCGCGGGCGCTGATAGCCCATTTTTTGTCAATCAGTCCCATCCGTATCAGCCGTCTGTAGCGTTCCTGGCGTACGCGGTCCCAGCCTTTCATATACTTGCCACGGTATTTTTTAATGTCCTCGGGCAGGGCATGCAGCGGATAATGCGGCGCATTGTAAGCCAGATAGAGGAAAAAGGGTTTGTTTTTGCGGCCTGTCTCATCGAGAAAATCAAGAGCGTAATCTGTGAAGGCGTTTGTGGTGTAGAAGTTTTTGTCATTTGTTGTGAACGGTTCTCTGTCCAGGCGGAAGGTATTATTGGGGACAAAGAAACTGCATGAGCCGCCGAGCATGCCGAAGTACCTCTCGAAGCCGCGATCCATTGGAGTGCCGCCGACATGCCATTTGCCTGAGGCTAATGTTGAGTAGCCGGCCCGGCGAAGGACCTCGGCGATGGTAGCGCAGTTTTTGCCCTTTCCGACGTCGGCCTGCTGATGGTAGAGGCCTGTTAGTATGGAATGGCGTGTGGGTGCGCATTTGGCGCAGTTGTAAAACTGTGAAAAGCGGAGGCCTTCGGCGGCCATACGATCCAGATTAGGCGTCAGAATCTCTCCGCCGTAACAGCCCAAATCTGAAAATCCCAAATCATCAGCCAAAATCAGCACTATGTTGGGCCTTTTACTATGAGATTCGGCGGCTGACAGTAAATTTGGCATAGACAATGACGCCGCACCCAAACCAATCGCCTTCAAGAAATCACGACGTGAGAAATTCAATATGCCCATATTTTTTCCTCCTGCTCTTGTTTTTAACCGGTTGTACTATAAGCTGACGAATTTATATTTATTTCTTTCAGGAAACCTTTCCCGCCGGTCGAACATTTGCCTTTAGTTCGCCGTCGAATTTTTTCATCATAGTCGTGAGGCGTTTGACGATTTCGGGATGATTATCTGCAAGGTTGTTCTTTTCGCCGATGTCAGCTTTGAGGTCGTACAGCTCGATGTTCTTCTTGCTGCGGCGCAGCTTCCATATGCCGTTTCGGACAGCTTCAAGATTGTTACCTTTGTAATAGAAGAACGCCTTATGCGGTGACTTTGCACCCGGCCTACCGAATACAAGAGGCCGAATATCCCTTCCATCGATCACACGGTCGGACGGCGCTTTAGTGCCGGCTAATTCGGCGAACGTCGGCAGCAGGTCAATTGTGCCGCAGACCTCACTGCATACCCTGTCGGCGGGGATTTTGCCGGGCCAGCGCATAATAGTCGGCTCGCGCATACCGCCCTCGTAGGTGGAAAATTTACCGTCACGCAGGGGCAAAGCGCTGCCGCCGTGATGTTTTTTGCCCAGCCATGGGCCGTTGTCACTGGTGAAGACCACGAGGGTATTTCTATCCAGACCTGATTTTTTGAGGGCTGTAAGAACCTGACCGACGGAGAAGTCTATCTGCTCGATGGTTGCTTTGTACGCCTTATGAACATCCTCGACGAAAAATTTATCCGAGACGAACAGAGGAACATGAGGCATCGTGTGAGGCAGATAAAGGAAGAAAGGATTATTTTTGTTTTGGCGGATGAAGCTGACCGCCTCCTGAG
>Ga0114922_10004742_pt1 | contig 12606 bp, 7 predicted proteins | sample AartaG_FD_100975 | JGI IMG/M metagenome (GOLD analysis project Ga0114922, IMG submission 100975) | Deep subsurface microbial communities from Aarhus Bay to uncover new lineages of life (NeLLi) - Aarhus_00045 metaG | ecosystem: Environmental > Aquatic > Marine > Oceanic > Sediment | place: Aarhus... | reverse complement strand
TATATGGACCGCAGTTTATTAGAAGGAAATCCCCACCGCATTCTGGAAGGGATGATAATAGGAGCCTATGCTATAGGAGCAGAGGAAGGTTATTTTTATGTCCGAGGTGAATATCCTTTAGCTATTAAACATGTCTCTTTAGCAATCTCCCAAGCCAAAAATTTGGGGCTTGTTGGGAAAAATATTCTCGGAAGAGGATTTAATTTTCGAATCCATATTTGCAGGGGTGCAGGAGCTTTTGTTTGTGGCGAAGAAACAGCCCTCATTTCCTCTATCGAAGGAAAAGTAGGCGAGCCAAAGCAAAGACCCCCCTTCCCTGCTGTGAAAGGTTTGTGGGGGAAACCAACTAACATCAACAACGTTGAAACTTGGGCAAATATTCCAGTAATTCTTAAAAAAGGTGCAGGGGAGTTCTCAAAAATTGGAACAGAGAAGAGTAAAGGGACGAAAGTATTTTCTTTAGTTGGAAAAGTAAATAATACAGGATTAGTGGAAGTACCTATGGGTATTACCCTGAAAGAGATTATATATGATATTGGCGGTGGAATTCCCAATAACAAAAAATTAAAGGCTGTTCAGACAGGCGGTCCTTCAGGAGGTTGTATCCCAGAGAGTCTAATAGACTTACCTGTTGATTATGAGAGATTGACAGAAGTGGGATCTATGATGGGCTCAGGCGGCATGATTGTAATGGATGAAAATACTTGCATGATAGATATAGCTAAATATTTTCTTGGCTTTCTTGAAGACGAATCTTGCGGTAAGTGTGTTCCCTGCCGGGAAGGGACAGAAAAATTGCGAGAAATATTAACCAATATTTCTAAAGGCAAAGGAGAAGAAGGCGATATTGAACTGCTGGAAGAGATAGCTCTAACAGTTAAGGAGACATCCTTATGTGGGCTTGGTCAAACTGCAGGTAATCCTGTCTTATCAACTATAAAATATTTTAGAAATGAATATGAGGAACACATCAGAAACAAAAGATGTCCAGCAGGTGTATGCATTGATTTGATTTCATACTCAATTGATGCTGAAAAATGCACTGGATGTGGCGTATGTGTGAGAGCTTGTCCAACTGAAGCTATTACCGGCGAAAAAAAGAAACCGCATAAAATAGACCAAGAAAAATGCATTAAGTGTGGAGCATGTTATGAAGTCTGCAAATTCGATTCAATAATCATAAAGTGAGGAAAAGTGATAACTCTTATTATTGATAATCAAAAAGTTACTATTAAACAGGGAACAACAATACTTAAAGCATCAGAAAAACTTGGTATAGAAATTCCTACACTTTGTAATCATGAAGGACTTGCACCTTACGGTGCTTGCAGGCTCTGTGTTGTTGAAATAATTAAGGAAAAGGAAAACCGTATCGTAGCTGCCTGTTCCTTCCCAGTTGAGGAAGGCATGAAGGTTCTAACAAATTCCGATAGAATCCTAAAAAGGCGAAAAATGATTGTTGAATTTCTATTGGCAAGATGCCCGGACGTAAAGGTAGTCCGGGATTTGGCTAATAAAATGGGCATTAAAAAACCTCGCTTCAAACCTAAGAACAAAGACTGTATTCTCTGTGGTCTATGTGTTCGTGTTTGCAATGAAATAGTTGGAATAGATGCAATTGGATTTGTAAATCGAGGGAAAAATTTGAAAGTGGATACTCCTTTTCACTTGGCCTCGGATGTATGTATTGGCTGTGGAGCCTGCTCTTATGTTTGTCCTACAGGTGCTATTGAAATGGAATTTGACGTGGTACAAAGATTTCGTGAGTCGCTTGGAAGTGAACATATATGTAGATACGCGCTAATGGGTATGGTGTCTTATAAAGTCTGCTCCAATAATTATGAATGTTGGAAGTGTAAGGTTGACCAAAAAATTCGAGACACACTTGACACTCATCCTATATTTGCAGCAAAAGAGATAAAATCAGAAAAAGTAAATCAATATTTTTCATTTTTAGAAAAAATTCAGGCATAGCTAATTGGAAGTATAGAAAATGATTAATTTTATATTAAATGGATTGGAAGTCAGAGCCGAAGAAGGCCAGACAATCTTAGAAGTGGCTAAATTTTATGGCCTTGAAATACCGACTCTTTGTTACAACGAAGGTCTGAGTGTATACGGGGGCTGCCGGCTTTGCTTGGTAGAAATAGGAGAGGCACCTAGAACAAAACTTGTCTCTTCCTGCACCTACCCGGCAGAGGAAGGATTAGTTGTCCATACTGACACCAAAAGAGTTTTAGAAGCCAGGAAAATGATGATCGAACTTATGTTATCAGTAGCACCTAACTCCAAGGTCATTCAAGATTTAGCTTCAAAATTCGGAGTCAAGCAGCAGCGGTTCAAAGTCCGCAACGAAGAATGCATTCTTTGTGGGCTTTGTGTACGCATGTGCGCAGAACAGATGGACGGAAAAGCTATCGGCTTTCAAAACCGGGGATACAAGAGAAAAATATCTACTCCTTTCGACGTCCGCTCTGAAGAATGCCGTCTGTGTGGTGGGTGTATGTATATTTGCCCTGCCTGCCAGCTGCGCTGTCAGGGACCTGATCCGGATACTGATATATGCAATGCTTGTCTGACTATGGACCCTACCTGTATAGATCTCTATGATGAGCTGCAGTGCTGGATGTATGACGCCGGCCGCTGTGGGACCTGTGTCAGGGAAGAACCGGAAAGTAAAGCACAGGAGAAATAAAAGAAAAGAATGTTCTGCATACTGCTTAATATATATAAACAGAAGAAAAATTTAGGAGGAATATAATGTCTTATACAAAACTCAATCGGAGCGCCGCTACTCTGACAAAAAACAGAACAGAAGGTTCAATCAGCCCTTTCAGCGGCATGTGTGTAACCTGTGTAGATGGCTGTATCGGCATGTGCGAAATCGGAAAGTCAGCCTATCGTGGACATGAAGTCCTCTACCCCCAACCATTCGGCATCATCACCTCAGCATCAGAAAAAGAATACCCTGTAGACCTGTCTGACTTCAACATCATGGGAACCGCAGCCGGCGCCCACGGGGTAGAAGCGGACAGTGATAAAGCTACCTTTCCAAAAGTCAATATTGAAACCGCCATTGGTCATGACAAAGGCATTAAATTAAAAGCTCCCTTTGTTATTTCCGGCATGGGCTCAACAAATGTAGCAAAGCAAAATTGGGAAGGACTTGCCGGGGGAGCTGCCATTTCAGGAGTTATTTTGACTGTAGGAGAAAATGTCTGCGGTATGGATGAAGAATCAGAGATCAAAAACGGCAGGATCGTCCGTTCCGTGGATATGGAAAACCGGATCAAGTATTACCGCGACTGGCAGGAGGGATATGGAACATTTGTAGTTCAAGCCAACGTTGAAGACACTCGCCTGGGAGTACAGGAATACGCCATTGAAAAACTTGGAATCGAAACAGTTGAATTAAAATGGGGTCAGGGAGCTAAAGATATCGGTGGAGAGGTAAAGATCAAAAAGCTCTCTAAGGCTCAGGAATTAAAACGCAGAGGATATATTGTCCTTCCCGACCCGGAAGACCCGGATACGATCAAAGCTTTTGAAAAAGGAAGTTTCAAAGAATTCGAAAGACATTCCCGTCTGGGAATGGTCGAAGAAGAAGCTTTTATGCAGAGAGTTGAAGAACTCAGAAAAGCGGGAGCTAAATACGTATTCTTGAAAACCGGCGCTTACCGGCCTATTGATCTGGCGCGGGCAGTAAAATTTGCCTCAAAAGCCAAACTCGACTTGCTTACAGTTGATGGTGCAGGCGGTGGAACCGGGATGAGCCCCTGGCGCATGATGAATGAATGGGGAGTCCCCGGGGTAGAGTTGTGGTCATTGACTTATCAGTACTGCAAGAAGCTTGATGAAAAAGGAGAATTCGTTCCTGATATAGCTTTTGGCGGAGGAATCGCCTTTGAAGACCAGATCTTCAAAGCACTCGCTTTAGGAGCACCTTATGTCAAGATAATTGGTATGGCCCGCGCACCGCTTGCAGCTGCTATGGTAGGAAAAACCATCGGCAAAAGAATAGATGAAAGCCAAATCCCTGTTTATGTAGAACGCTTTGGAAATTCCAGAGAAGAAATTTTTGTAACAGCTTCCAAACTTAAGAAACAACTGGGTGACCGGTTTGATAAACTCCACACAGGCGCCTTAGGAGTCCATGGATACTTTTCAAGACTCAGCCAGGGACTCAGACAGTTCATGGCTGGAAGCAGAAAATTCAACCTCAGCTACATAACTCGCGACGACATAGCATCCCTGACAAAAGAAGCAGCCTATATCAGTGGTATTCCCTATATTACAGAAGTCGACAAAGAAGAAGTTGAGAAGATCCTGAACAGTTAAATTTAAATATTTAACAGAAATAGGAACGGGACATCCTCTTTTTTTTAAAGGATGTCCCGTTTTTTTTTGCTATTGGTATTATTTGTGGAATTTTTTTATAAACTCCTCAACTTCAGGTACGCCCCCCTGATAGATCAAATAGCCGTTATAAGGTTCCCGCTCAGTTATCTCATCATTTATAGGCGACAGCATTATCTCTTTTACCTTATCCAGGTCATCTGTTTGCCCCAGCGCCCATCCCAGTTTAATATAGGCTACTTCAGGCAGCATATTCTCAGCCGGAATTACCCCAAGGTCCATCATGTCCCGGCCTGTCTCATATACATACATATGTACATAGCCCCACAGAGTCTGGACTGTCATATAAACAGCCACCCCTTTTTCCGTCGCCCTTTCAAGGGCAGGATAAAGCGGTTTATTTACATGCCCCAGACCGGTCCCAGCAATAACAATCCCCCGGTAACCATTATCTACCAGAGAGTCAATAATATCAGGGCGCATATTCGGATAATAGTATACGATAGAAACTTTCTCTTCAAAATAAGGAAGGATAGTCACTTTTTTATCCTTTCTGCGAGGCTTATAAGAGCTCTTTATAAGCTCCACCCTGTCCCGGGTGACTTTAGCCAGAGGAATATCCCCTATCGTCCTAAAAGCAGACCGATAGGAGGAATGCATTTTTCTCACCCGCGTGCCCCGGTGAAGAAAACCATATTCATCAGATGTAGGCCCGAACATGCATACCATAGTCTCAGCAATATCTGAATGCCCAGCTGCATAGGATGCATGCATAAGATTCAAAGCCGCATCTGAACTTGGGCGGTCAGATGAGCGCTGGGAACCTACCAGGATAATAGGAATAGGCTGGTCTTGAATCATAAAGGTCAAGGCAGCAGCAGTATGGTGAAGTGTATCTGTTCCATGTCCGATTATTACCCCGTCTATTCCATTTTTTATCTCTTTACAGATCGCTTCTGCCAGGATCTTATACTCTTTAGGCCCCATATTTTCACTAAAAACCCCAAAAAGCTTTTCAGTCGTTATATTACAAATATCTGCCAGTTCAGGCACTGCTCCATAAAGTTCCCCTGGAGAAAAAGCCGGGATCACAGCCCCGGTCCGGTAATCCAGCCGGGAGGCGATGGTACCTCCTGTACCGAAAAGTTTTATATTAGGCTTATCATCAGAATAGGGAAATTCTTTCTCCGGTATTTGATAATTGGCCTTTTTATAACCTAATTCCTGCATATCTTTGATAGTGTCAATATTGACCCCGATATTATACCCGGTTGCGATCTTTAAAACGATATGCCGGTCATCATCACTCTCAGACCTTGGCAATATCGTTCCTTCAAACACTCCCCTGGTAGTATCAGCCCTGACTTTTCCCCATACACGGACACTGTGTTTTTTTAAGGCAGCCAGAGCCCGGCCTTGATAACCTTGAAAACTATCATCAGTCATGATCTTTCACTTGTGAATATTCCTCTAGAATATGTTTTTTTACATAAATATTCAATGTTTCCATAGATATGTTCCCCAGCGCGATCCTCCGGAATTGTCCCATGATCCACCGCTCCTGCACTCCTTTCGCCTGAGTAATGCCTAATTTTACTGCTTCTCTCTGTATAGAAGAAAACTTGCTAAGTATTTCCTTTTCAGGGATTTTTTTATAACCTAGTGCAGAAAGCACGGAATCAAAATCAATCCGAGGATTCTCATATATCAAAGGAAGCATAATTTTAGCCAGTTCTGTATTAATACCTTTTTCCTTCAAGAACTTTAACAGCTTATAAACTCTTTCATAATAAAATTCAGAAGAATCCGAATTCTGGCCTTCAATATGTTTTAAGACATGTCCGAACAAGGTGCCTGTAAATCCCGGATCAATTCCGAGCTCATCAATGATCTTTTCCAGCATAGGGACAAGATTGTTCCTTAAAATATAATAATAAGTATCAGAGGGAATGCCCCATTTCTGTAATTGGGAGTAACGGTCACACACATCCTTCGTCAGTTTATTCTTCATAGCTTCAATATATTCATCATCCAGCGGAATCGGGCATGAATCAGTATCCGGATACATACGGTCAGGTCCCGGCAGAACACGTTCAAATATTGTAGTCCCATCTGAAAATGATTTTCGGCTTTCCCGGGGCACTCCTTCAAAAGCTAGGCCGCATCTTTCTTCTATGGTCTCAATCGCCGTGGGAATATCTTCCTCAGGGCCCCATAAAAGAATCTGAGCATCTCCTTTTAAGGAATTTAGCATCTTCCCGATTTTTTCCCTCTGCTCAAAAGAAAGCCTTGGCTCTAACTCCTCAGAATGCAGCATGTTTGGCTTTTCAATACAGGCTATAACTTTTAATCTGTCACTTAATTCATCTGCAAACATCTTACCGGGCTGAGTAAAATGGGATAGGACACCTTGAAAATGAGGTAAGTTTATAACAACAAATTTGAATTTCTTATTTTTTGCCTCTTGTATCGGAGCCCAGGTGAGATCTAATCCAGACGGATCAATGGGCTTTGACTTTATCTTCCGCGTGCTTTTGTTTTTAACTTTTTTCTCAAGCAGAGCACGTATTTTAAGCAGTGCCCATTGCCTAAAGACTTCATTGTGAGTAAGTTCCGGAATCCATTTGTTATGCGAAACACCTTTGATCTCCACCCGGGAACCGCCCCGGCAGCTTACATTTACATCCTCGCGTCCGGAGCCGATGCCGATATTGACCCTTCCTGTGCTGCGGTTGAGGAAGCGGATATATTCCGCCCCTTCCCTCACTTCATCCGGGCAGGAAAAATCAGGATAAGTTACAGTTTCGATCAACGGCATTCCCAGCCGGTCTGTTTGATAAATGCGGACATGTCCTACATCGGAGATCTCCCGGCAGGAATCTTCTTCAATGCTGAGCTGGATTAGCCTTACTTTTTTATTTTTTAGCTGTATCTCCCCTTCTATTCCCAGAATTGCAGTACGCTGAAAACCGGTGGGAATGCTTCCGTCCAGATACTGTTTCCGAATGATATGGACTTCGCCCACAACATTCAGCTTGCACAACAGGGAAATCTCAAGGGCAATATCCAATGCTTCCCGATTAAGGGGAAATGGAGGAGTGTCATCTATGTCATAAGTACATGCTGTCTCATTTTTGATACGATAGATTATTTGCTTGCGGGTTTTAAACTCCATAAGAGCAGTCCCATCATACTCTCCCAATTCGCTTAAAGTCGGACGCATATGGCGAATAACTTCAGCATCATATTCATCTTTAGGATTATAAAGACCAGCAGGACAGTTGCAGAAAAGTTTCTTTTTTGTTTTTAACTGCTGGTGGACCTCAAGTCCGGACTTAAAACCTACCCGGTCGTAATCAGCTTGATAGGCTTTTTTACGGGGAATATAGCCAACAGCTTGTTTACTGGATTCATAATTATCACGGGGATTAAAATTATTGGGATCCTTTTCATCATTCATTGCAATAACCGCTTCAAAAAAAATGAAGGGCTATTGTAACAAAAAAACCGCTAAAGACCCAGCTTATTGTTTGTGTATTTTGTAATCAACAGGTCCCGCAGTTCCCGATACATCTTTACAATCTTTTCCATGCAGGAGCGGGTATAATCAGTCAAGAATTTATGGGCAAGTTCAGGATCTTTCTCATAAAGCTTCAATGCTTTGGCATCAATATCTGCCTGTTCTTTGAAAAATCCGGACTCAAGCGGATCACGCCCAGCTCTGAGGTCTTTAACTGCTTCCTGCCACCTTAAATACAGCAGATTATCTACAAGATCAATCGCCCAACGGGCTGAATCCTCGCTGAATTTATTCGGATCATATGTTTTATACAAAGGCGAGATCTCCTGCACACCTGAATAGATAGGTGCATAGGTGCTGACATATTGATTGTCAAGATAAAACCAGTAAACTCCTCGCAAGGGAGGCGGCAGCCAGCCGCGGATCTGAGTCACCATACCATATCCGCCTCTTGACACAGGTCTGCGCCAGGTTATATCCAGAAGCTCCCGCATATCTTTAGTGGGAAACGGAGTGGTCAGAGGGCTCTTTTTCATCCCCCCTTTCCCATCCGGAACCAGCCAGTCTGTATCAGAAGTCATGTCATAGATCGTTCCTTCAAAAACAGAGCGCTGGAAGGCGATAACATCTTGGACGGAAAGCTTTTTTTCCGGCTTAACAGAGAAAGGATATATGGAGATGGGCTCGATATACTGATGATAAGCATCATAACTGCGGTAGGGATTTGTTAACTTTTTTTGAGGCCATTCCCTGAAATTTGGAGCATAAGAGGTAAAAAACAACCAGAAACGCCCCATAGCCCATTCACGCGGCAGAGGAGAATAGACCTCCTGCCAGATAAAAGACTCCCCGCTTTCCGGATCATACCAGCCGCGCTCAACAGCCTCTGTTATATAATTCGGAGAAGCCATGAAATAATCTGGATTATCCAAATCTATCTCCTTGATAATACTCCAGTTAGGGATAACAGCGATATGGTCATCCGGCACTCTCTGCGATGCCCAGATAGCTCCCGGTTTGCCGCTTTCCGGATCCCAGAATGGCCCGACACTGAAAACCTCCATCACCCAGGCTTCGTTCGAATCAGCAATACACAGGCCTTCAGACTCCGGGCCGCATGAGGGAAGAAAACCGAATTTTTCAACCAGAGAGCCGATCAATTTTACAGCTTCACGGGCAGTCTTACAGCGTTGGAGGGCAAACAACTGGCCCTGTTCAATGGTCATGATCTGTTTTCCGCCCATAGTTACATCAGTTTTAAGTTCAGCCCGCTGGCTGAGAGTGCTCTCTCCAATAGCCAGCCCATGTTCATTCATATGGGGATATCCTGAGTGAAAATAAGCATATGTGCTTTCCACTTGGGGAATATAACCCAGAACTTTGCCATAATCGCGCAAAGGTTTATTTACATCCTGGATGCCATAGTATACAGGAGCTTTAGCTCCTTTTTTAAAGGTCTGGGCCGGGACATAATGCACCCGGCATTCAGCAGCACATCCAGTATGCGAAGTGATCACAGAGCCATCTACCGAGGCAAGCTTACCGACAATAATATCCGTACAGTGATCATCCGCCTGTGAGTTATCTGCCTGCATAGAAGCAGGAAATAATGTCATCAGAAAAAATATACAGACAGTTAGGAAAATCATCTCTTTAAACTTAAGCATCATTTCTCCCTCCTGGATGAAGAATCATTATTTTATTGTTCCATTGTTTTACTATTTCATTGTTCCAGGTCCATATCTTGCTGTCAAGCTTGCTTATTCAAAAGGATAGGCCCCGAAAACTGGCATAGATACGGGTAAATCCCTGTCTTTCGTAGGGACTTACCCGTGTCCATTATTTATTCAGCAATTGACTGAGCCTACATTTTAACCTTAAAATACACTCTACCGCATTTCAGGAGGAGAGAGAAATGAAAATACAAAATATGGTAATTGTTTTATTTATATCTGTGCTGGTTTTCACTTCCTGTGGAAAATCCCCTGCAGACCTGATTCTAAAAAATGGCCAGGTATATACAGTTGAAGAAGGCCATCCCTGGGCCTCGGCAGTTATTATCAAGGGAAATAAAATCGCAGCAGTATTAGACAATGATGCTGAAGCCGGAAAATACACCGGTCCCTCAACCAAGGTTATCGACCTTAAAGGACAATTTGTCCTGCCAGGTTTTATCGATGCACATGTACATTTTGCAGGATTCTCAGCCCAGCAGCACGACATCCAGCTTATGAATGTGAACGAAAATGAAGGCCTTATCAAGGAAATCAAGCATGTCGCTGACAATGTCGGCCCTGACGAGTGGATCATCGGCGGCGACTGGAGCGGTGCCATCCAATGGATGCAAGGCAAAGGAGAGATTCAAGCAAAGGAAAACACCAAACAATGGGAGCCCCACCGCAAGACCATAGATCCTTATACAAAAAACAATCCCTGTCTGCTTAACAGCTACTCTGGAGAACTCTACTTAGCCAACACTGCAGCTCTGCATGCAGCCAGCCTTGAAGATGCTCATTTAAAAGGAATGAAATTGGACAGCACCGGAAAGCCAACCGGGCTGCTTTATAAAGGATCTCCAGCCATAAAGAAAATCCGCTCTGCTGCAAAACCAAAATCTGAAGAACGCATTCTCAATGAGTACCGCACCGGCCTGAAACTTTTAGCAGAAATGGGAATCGTTGAAATTCACGACATGTTTCATAGCTTCAAAGAAGTGGAGCGGTATCTCAAGCTGCAGGAAAACGGGGAATTAACTTGCCGCATCTGGCTTCGTCCCTGGATAGATCTAAGCCAGGAAATGTTTGAAAAAGGATATTCCATGGGCAATCATCCCAAAACACAGAAGCGGGATTATTTCCTTCGTTTCGGGGGGTTAAAAAGTGCTAATGACGGGTTCCTGGGCTCACGGGGTGCTATGCTATTTGAGCCCTACACTGACCGTCCCGATTACAAAGGCCATTATCAGCAGTATAACAGCGATTCCGATGTGCCCGGAAGTCTGGTCGGCAATCCGGAGGTTTACTATAACTTCTGCAAAGATGCTGTCGAACATGGCTTTTGTGTAGATTCCCACGCTATCGGAGACAGAGGTGTATCAGAAGTCATCGATGTACTCGAACGAATTCATAATGACTTTAACCAGGATATGAGTATGTTCCGGATCATCCATGCCGAGATCGTCCAACCGCGGGAGTTTGACCGCATAAAAGCTTTAAACCTTATCGTGGAAACCAATCCCAGCCAGATCGCTGATGATATGCGCTGGCTCATAAATAGGCTTGGACAGGAACGAGAGAAACTGGCATTTCCCTTCAAAACATTTCTGGATAAGGGCATTGTTATGAACTTTGGATCAGATGTGCCGGGAAATGCAGGTGCAATATTCTTCAATCATCCCAAATATGTATTAAATGCTGCTGTTAACAGGACCAATAATGAAGGCAGGCCCAAAGGCGGGTGGCTGCCACATCATAAAATCAACATGGAAGAGGCCATCAAATGCTTCACTTTAAACGGCGCTTATGGGTGTATGAAAGAGGATAAAATCCGCGGTTCTTTAAAAGCAGGCAAACTGGCAGACATAACTGTTATAGACCGCAATATAGTTCAAAACGACCCAGAAGATGTATTAAACATGAAAATAATAATGACCATAGTCGATGGCAGGATTGTTTATGAAAGAAATCATGGATTGGAGTTACAGAATAAACCTTAAAGAAGCATTTTTATTGTCCAAATAATGGGGAGACTCTCAGTGTTTACATAGTAAGCTATTACGGTATAGTATTATATGCAAATCGTGAAATATCTTTATTAAGGAGGCATAAGATGAATCGGAGGGACTTCGTTAAATTTGGGCTAGGCGGAGGCGGATTGGCGGCCGGAGGCGGTTTCGTCTTAAGAAACGAACAAAAACCGTCATCAACCTTTTCTAAAAAATTTGGTCATCCTTGGTGGGTTAAAGAGATCGATAAGCCTAAATTGGCTGTCGATGACAACTTGTACACGCGGTTTAATTCCATGAATAATGTTTTTGGCTCCATGTCCAAGTATTACGGAATGGAAAAGCTGAAGGAACTGAGGAAAAGAAGCAGAGAAAAAACGGCGCAATATTTCCGGGAGGAACGTCCTGGCTTCAGGCTTGAAGACCGGGCTCTTTCGGATGCTGCCTGGGTCATTTCTCGCCTGGGGGGATTGAACCGGGGGACCAGGGCCTGGACCAGTAAAAATGTCACAACTCCGGAAGAAAGGGGAGTGGAAAAATATTCCGCCAGTCTGGAAGAGGTAGCAAGGGTAATAAAAGCGGCTGCCCGGTATTTCGGCGCCGCCACAGTGGGCGTAACAGTGTATGACCGGCGCCACATCAATGCCACAGAAAGAAGAAAAAATATCGTATTTGAGGCCGTGGATGAGCCTTATGAAGAGGATGAAAAGCTGGTCATACCCGATAAATGTAAGTACGCTATTGCTCTTAGTGTCCAGATGTCTCTGGATAATATTGCCTGTTCACCTTCCTCAATCAGCGGCGCCGGCTCCTCTTTGGGGTACAGTCGTTGTGAATTCCTGGTGGCAGGCCTGGCGCATTTTATCCGGGGATTAGGTTATGTTGCTATTCCCAGCGTCAATGATCTCGGTTCGAGTGTTGGCATTGCAGTAGACGCCGGCTTAGGGGAACTAGGGCGGACCAACCGCCTGATCACACCGGAATTCGGGCCCATGGTCCGCCTGTG
>Ga0114922_10004741_pt1 | contig 12607 bp, 13 predicted proteins | sample AartaG_FD_100975 | JGI IMG/M metagenome (GOLD analysis project Ga0114922, IMG submission 100975) | Deep subsurface microbial communities from Aarhus Bay to uncover new lineages of life (NeLLi) - Aarhus_00045 metaG | ecosystem: Environmental > Aquatic > Marine > Oceanic > Sediment | place... | reverse complement strand
TTCACCTCGGCGGCAGGATTCATCAAGAACGGCGATGCGGGAGTCATCTCAGGGCAGGACTGGGCCACGTCCGGCAATCCGAAGTGTCCCAACTCGCCCAAGCCGGCCGTGGCCGGCGTGAAGGTCCCTCCCTCCGGGTATGCACAGTCCGGCGGTAGCCCCGTACCGGACGGCGATCCGCCAATCGATGAAGGACAGACCGGAGTGGAGATGCTGGAGAGCATGGGACTCGACTGGGATGGCGTGGTGAACGGCGGGCTGATCGGTCCGGACTACACGATCCCGCCTGACAGCTGGCCGAATTACGGATCCCTTCCGGCCGACGAATGGCCGGTGATCTACGTGGAAGACAATATCTCGCTAAGCCCGAGCAACTCGGGACGCGGGACGCTGATCGTGCGCAACAATCTGACGATGAACGGCTCGTTCAACTGGGACGGGGCGATCCTGGTGGGTGGGTACATCACGAGCAACGGCTACCAGACGGTGGAAGGCGCCACGGTCGCCGGGCTGAACATCCTGCTCGGCGAGTCAGTCGCGGCAACCGATATCGGCAACGGAAACAAGGTGTTCAAGTACCACTCCTGCAAGCTGAAGCAGGCGACCCAGGCGGCATTCGGGGGTCTGTCGGAGATGCCGGGCACCTGGTCGGAGACGTTCTGATCCGGCAGCGAGCCGGGCTCGAGCCCGGATGCGGATGGCGAATGAGCGAAGGGCGCGCTCCCGGAACATCTCGGGAGCGCGCCCCTTTTGTTGCTCAGTCGATCAATCAGTTTCGGAACGGAATGTCGATCTGCAGAGGCCGCTGCACGTTGTACCGGTTGGCCCCGTCGCCCAGCGCCGTCGCCGTGAGCCGGATGGCCCTGACGTCGTCGAAGTCGGAGGACGACACGCTGGCCTGCACCGTTCCATCGACCATCACGTAGGAGAAGGCGGCACCGTTGTCGAACGGGCCGATCAGTTCCTGGGTGCCACGCCACAGCGCCGTCCGCGTCGCGAAGAAGGTGGACGGAGCGAAGTGGTACTTCAGGTTGCCGTAGAATCGCAGCACGGTTCCTGGCTCGGGCCGTGCGCCGATACCGGACGTCCAGCCGGTGAGCTCGGCATACGATGGGTCCGTGAGACCCGCGGGTGCTCCCGTGGCGACACAGGACGCCTTCGGGGTCGAGCCCGTCGCCCCCTCGGTCGGCAGCCAGGCGTCGGCGTAGGTGAACGGCTCCTCGTACGGGCCCGACATTGCCGTTCCCACCGCACCACCCGAAATGTTGGCGTCGGTGATCTGCTCGAACGAGAACGCGGTGACAGCGTCGGCTCCCGTTGTATCGCACACGATCCCCCGGATGACGTCGAAGCGGATCGTCACCGAGTCGGCCTCGGCCGACACGAGATCGGACGGCGACCCCATGCGGAGTTCGGTCGCCACCAGGTCCATCGACGCCCGCAGGCTCGCCTCGGCGTACATCTGGTCGTCTGTCCGCTCGTAGAACCTGCTCTGGCCGATGAGCAGCGAGACGAGTGCCGATGCGAGTATGCCGCTGATCACCAGGGCGATCAGCGCCTCGATCAGGGTGAAGCCGGACTCGTCAAGCCGCGGACGCATATTCATGGTATCCACTTTCAGCATTTTTCCTTGAGCCAGTCGGCCTCGCTACAGCCTTCCGGCGGTCCCGTGATCGTGGAGTCCGGCGGAATCGTGGTCGAGTCCGGTGGTGCCGTGCTCGTATCCGGCGGCGTTCCGCCCCCACCCGCGCCAAGTCCGGTCGGATCGTAGGGCATCGGCAGTGACCGGGGCCGGTATACGCGGGCCGTGAACGTTCGTACCGAAGCCGGCCCAGTACCGTCGACCACTGCCTGGACCTCGCGTACACGGCTGGAGACGTCCGTCACCGTCAGCGTCACCGGATAGTCCCGCCCGCCTACCGACACGGTGTCCGTGCGGTTAATCGCCGAGTCGTAGCCTCGGAACTGCACGGTCTCGATGGTGAGGTGCCCGGCAGTGGCCATGTCGCTCCAACGGTCGGCAATTCGCGCCTGCGCCGACGAGGCCAGCGTGAGACCGCTGACCGCGAGCAGCCCGATGACCAGAATCGTGAACGCGATCAACGTCTCGACAATTCCGAATCCGTCTTCGCTCCGGAGGTTCGCTCGTGCCCGAATCCACAACTGTCGCGTTGCCTTCCGCATGTCGTTCCGCCTTACGGTTTGATGATGCGTGCCCGGCCGACGCCGTTCACCTGGACCTGTCGATCCCCGGACGCCCGTCCGACATCGACCAGAGCTACGGCGGTCAAAAGCAGCCCGCGTGAGTTGAAGGTGATCGAGTCTCCAGCCGCCCGGACGTTCAATGAGTCGATGGCGAAGTCGCTGCTCGAATCGAGAATTCGCACCGCCAGCGTGTCGCCGTTGGCATTGCGAATCGCGTAGGACCGGCTCGCCTCATTCGCGACCAGCGATACGTTCTGTCGCTCCCGGATCGCCAGGCTGCGTGTGAGCGCCATGTCCGCAGCCACGACCCGGGCGGCGCGATTCAGAATCGCCCGCTCCCGGAAGTTTCGGAACGATGTGTTGGCAAGCAGCGAGACGAGGCTGAGAATCGTGACGACGATCAGCATCTCGACGATCGTGAAGCCGCGCTCGCTCGTTCGGTCTCCGGGCCGCATGTTCTCTCGGTTGATCGGGTGCTTCGCGTCCGACCGTCGCGGTCGGCTCGATCCCACCGGGATGGGAGCAATTCACGGACCGTTCCCGGTTGGAGAGCCCGATCCGGACACGGGGTGTGAAGGCAGGCGGGAACCGGAAGGCGGTTCGTTGCCGTATGTCCGTTAACGCATTACATACAAGCGGGTTAGAAATATCACGGCTGGAACCGGATCATTCGGTCGCGGCGTCCATGCCACACCGTGGGACGGAAACGGCAGCGGATACGCGGCCGGCAGGCTGCAAGAAGTACAGGACGAAGACAAGTACGGCGTCATGACCATATCCAATCGGGAGGACCGATGATTCGCACCACCGTGCGCTGGACGGCCACTCTGGCGATCGCCGCGGGGTTCGTTTCCTGCTCGGCCGATTCCGGGCTCGATGCGGCAAGAGAGGGCGCCGTGCGGGCCGAGGGAACGGCCGCGGCGCAGGCCCTGATGACCACCCTGCAGGCCAACCTGGTGACTTCCATGGAGGAGGGTGGTCCTCTCCAGGCGATCGAGTTCTGCGCCAGCCGTGCCCTGGTTCTTACCGACAGCGTTTCCGACAGCCTCGGTGACGGGATCTCGATCAAGCGCGTGTCCGACAGGGCCCGGAATCCGGAGAATGCGCCCGATGCGTCGGAGATCGAGGCAATCCGACACTTCGAGGCGGCCCTGGCGGACTCTGGCGCTCTCCCCGACGACTGGGTGCAAGAGACTGCGGCCGGCGAGTTCCGCTACTACAGGCCGCTGACGATCGCGCCACCGTGCCTGAATTGTCACGGAGACCCGGACACCATGGATAACCGGGTAGTCGAGGTGCTCCGGACTACCTATCCGGAGGACATGGCGACGGGATACGAGGCCGGCGATTTCCGCGGGCTGATCCGTGTCTCCGTGTCGGAAGAGCGGGTGAGTCGGGCGATCGGTGGATAACGGGCACGAGACGGACGGACCAGGAAGGAGACTGACGACACCGATGTCACCGGAAGTGTTTGAACCACCGCGCTTCGGTCCACTCGAGCCGCCCGACCGGCTGCTAATGGGGCCGGGGCCGAGTGATGTTCATCCTCGCGTCCTGAAGGCGATGAGCACCACGCTGATCGGGCATCTCGACCCGGCGTTCCTGCAGATGATGAATGAAGTCCAGGAGTTGCTCCGCTACACCTTCCGCACCCGGAACCGGTGGACGATCCCGGTCAGCGGAACAGGCTCGGCCGCGATGGAGGCCGCCTTCGCCAACCTGGTAGAGCCGGGTGACGTGGTGGCGGTGCCCTCGAACGGCTACTTCGGCGATCGCATGGCAAGCATGGTGGAGCGCGCCGGCGGAGTCGTCGTCCGGGTCGAAGCTCCGTGGGGCGAGCCGCTCGATCCCGATGCCGTGCGCTCGGTCCTGTCGGAGCACCGTCCGGCAATCTTCGCATTCGTGCACGCGGAGACGAGCACCGGCGCGCTGCAGCCGGACGTACCCGAACTCACGCGTATCGCGCACGAGCACGGCGCGTTCGTGATCGCCGATACCGTGACTTCGCTGGGCGGCGTCGAACTGCGGGTCGATGAGTGGGAGATCGACGTCGCCTATTCCGGTGGCCAGAAGTGCCTCTCGTGCCCGCCTGGCGCGAGCCCGCTGACCCTGAGCGACCGGGCAATGGCAAAGGTCCTCGCCCGCGCCGAGCCGGTCCGGAGCTGGTACCTGGACCTGTCTCTGCTCCAGAGCTACTGGGGAGATGACCGCTCGTACCACCATACGGCGCCGATCACCAACGTGTACGCCTTGCGGGAGGCACTCCGCCTGGTCGCCGAAGAGGGACTCGAGCAGCGGTGGGCGCGGCACCGGAGGATCGCGGGCGGACTCAGGGCAGGTGTCATAGCGATGGGTCTCGGCATGCTCCCCGAGGATTCATGGTGGCTCCCGAGCCTCAACGCGGTGCGCGTGCCCGAAGACGTAGATGCGGGAAGTGTAATCCGGACCTTGCTGGCCGAGCATGGAATCGAGATCTCGGGTGGCTTCGGCCCGCTGGCCGGGCGGATCTTCCGCATCGGCTGCATGGGGCATTCGTGCCAGGCAGGCAACGTGCTGGTCCTGCTGCCGGCACTCGCCGATGTGCTGGGAAGACAGGGCTTCGAGGCCGACGTGGCCGGGGGGCTCGCCGCCGCCCGGGAAGCAATGCAGGGATGAGGTCGGCCGGCTGAGAAGTTTGACCCGGGCGGCCGTCGTTCAGTGCAGCGGTCGCTCAACGAACACATGCGTCCACCGCCCGTCGGCCAGTCCGACACCGTGGTGCGTAAAGGCGCAGTTCTCGATGTTGGCCCGGTGCTCCGCGCTTTCCATCCACAGGGTGAAGGCGATCGTCCCATCGACGGTACCGATCACCAGATTCTCCCCGGCCACGCCGTTGAACGCGATACCCGCCCGGGTCAACCGATGCATCAGTGTTTCGCCATCGGGGTCGACGTGGTCGTAGAACTCCCGTTGCTGCATATCGATGCTGTGCGCCATGGCGACCGCGGCGATGCCCTCGTGCCAGGTGAGCCGCTCACAGCCCACTTCGGACCGTCTGCGATCGACCAACTCGACGAGGACCAGGATCTCCGGGTCTGGCGCCACGCTTCCGGCCAGCCGGGGGGATGCGGCGTACGAATCCCCGCTCGGGAACTGGACCTGCAGGAGGCTCAGCAGAATCAACATCGCGGTGTGCATCCGTCCCCGTCCCCCCTTTTCTCCCCATCCTGCCCGGGTTCGACTTCAGCCGTTCGCCCGGGTTCGCCTCCACGCCATCGCCACGTACACGGGAACACCGGCCATCAGGAGAAGGAAACCCCAGTAGACGACCTCGGCTCCCGCTCCGGCGATCGCCCACAGAGAATACGCGAACGCGAGGATGGCGATCCCCGCGGCACGGACCATTCGCTCTCCTTCGAACGAGTCAGGATCGCGGAAATAGATCATCAGCTCGCTGAGCGAACAGAGGGCGTAGGGGAACAGCGCGGTCAGAGTCGCGAGGAGGATGATGAACGTGAACTGGTCCACCAGGGCCTCGGTGGCGTTCATCGAGAGCAGCAGCGTGACCAGCACGCTCGACACGATGAGGCCGGCCGCCGGCGTACCATGGCGGGAGACCCGGCCGAACAGGGCCGGAAACAGTCCGTCTCGAGCAGCCGCCTGCGGAATTCGACCCTGCAGCAGGATCCAGCCGTTCAGCGCCCCGAAGCAGGAAATCACGGCTCCGGCCGCCACCAGCCAGCCGGCGCCTTCGCCCCACAGAATCCGCGCTGCATCGCCGAACGGCGCGCTCGACTGTGCGAGGTCCGCGGGGGCGATCACGCCCATCACGCCGACCGTGCTCACGATATAGACGACTGCGGCGAACAGCGTCCCGAGTACCGTGGCGCGCGGAATCGTCCGAGCCGGGTCCCGGACCTCGTCGGCCGGAACCGTCGCGGATTCAAACCCGAGGAATGCCCACAGGGTGAGAGCCGCGGTGGCTGTGACGGCCGAAAACGGAGATCCTCCGGCGGCATTGAACGGGCGAAAGTGGCCGGGGTCGAGATGAATCAGGCCGAATGTCCCGAGCGCGAGAAGTGGCAGGACTTTGAGGACCGTGGTAACGACTTGCACGGTTCCCGCCTTGCGCACTCCCGACACGTTGACCGCCGTCAGCAGCCACACCACGCCGATCGCGATGCTCGTGCCGAGTGCCCGATTCTCGGCGAGCCCTGGAAAGAAGTAGGCGAGGTAACTCGTCATCGCCACCGCGATCGCCGCGTTTGCACACCAGATAGAGATCCAGTAGCCCCAGGCGACGAGAAAGCCGGCAAAGTCACCGAATCCGGCCCTGGCGTAGACGTACGGACCGCCCGACCCCGTGACGCGCCGGCTGAGCCGCGCGAACACGAGGGCGAGCAGGGTCGCACCGGCCGAAGTGAACAGCCAGCCGACAATGCTGATTCCACCGAAGGATCCGAGCGATGCGGGCAGGAGAAAGATCCCCGACCCGATCATGTTTCCGACGACCAGCGCTCCTGCCATCCAGCCGCCCATGACGGCACGATCGCGCGCTGGTCCGGTCACCTCAACTCGCCGGATTCTGCAGGAACAGGTGCGTCCAGCGACCGTCCACCAGGCCCACTCCGTGGTGTGTGAAGGAACAATTCTCGATGTTCGCGCGGTGCCCGGCGCTGTTGATCCACATATTGAACGCCTGGCTGCCGCTTCCGGTGCCGTAGGCGATGTTCTCCCCCGCCATGCCGTTCCACTCGACTCCGGCCGCGTCCATCCGGTCGAACGGTGATTCGCCGTCCGGATTCGTATGCGAAAAGAAGTCACGATCCCGCATGTCGGTGCTGTGCGCCGTTGCCACTGCGGCCGCTCCGGCATGCCACGTCAGCGGATCACATCCTTCTCCGCTCCGGTGATCGTTCACCAGGTCCACCAGCTGAATGACCTCGGCGTTCGTCGCGGGTGGCGGATTGCTCGAAATCCCGGGGTCGAATGGGGTTGCGTCATCGCTTCCGCACGCCGCAGCGAGCGCCCAGACCAGTACGGCAAACGTCGTGCGAACATGTGTCGGCACGTGTCCTCCTCAGCTCCGATTCCAGGTGCGCCGTCTGCGGCCGAAGGCGCATACGGTCGCAAGTCCCGGTCCGGAGTCGAGGACCGATTCAGGATTCGTCCGTCCTGGAGAAGCTCAGCAGCTGGGTCCCGTCCCTATCGAGCAGCTCGAGCGTCGAGCCGATGATCTGCATACGCCGGACCGACGAGAGGGCTGCGAGATATGCCGATTCGACAGCCATATCCGGTCCGGCACAGGCGCGAGCCGTAGCCGCAGTGTTGCCGAACTCGAGCAACGACCCGCCATCGGTCTTGTACTCACCAGTATAGCGGTTGCAGCCGGAGAATCCGCCGACCTGTCCGTCCGCGCCCAGATTCAAGGTGACCGCAGTCTTTTCGTCCGCGGCGCGAGACTTCACGGCCTCCAGCAGTTCGTCGCTGGCTTCCGCCAGGACACCAGGCATGAACTCAACGAGCCGCCATTCGCCGGCCTGCGGGCCGGCAGCCGCAGCACTCCCCGCCTTGTGGAATGTGGCCAGCAGCATCTCGTCTGACCCGTACAGCTCCATGGTCGATTCGTCGCGTACGTATACGCCCTCGACCGCCTCGAGAGTCTGCAGCGTGAGGCTCTCGAGCTCCATGAGCGGCGGAGGACACGCTTTCCGAGTTCCGGCCAGTGGACCAAGCGACAGGGAGTGGCCACCCTGCATCGTATACGCGCCGGTGTACTGATTGCAGCCCGAGAATCCGCCTGCCTGTCCCTGGTCCGTGAACGCCAGCCGCACACCACCTTTGTTCGCCAGAGCTCTCAAGGCGTTGGTCACATCCACGCCGGCCTCGGTCAGGACGGCGTCCGAGAACGACGCGAGCTTCCACTCACCGATGATGAGATCGGCTCCAGCTCCAGCTTCGTTCGACATCGGTGTCCTGGACACCAGTTCCTCCAGGATGTAGCGAATCGAAGACGCATCCGCCGGCGGATTCTCCACCTTCTCCATGCGCACGGTGAGCTGGTAGTCGAAGCCTGGCTCGTAGTCGAATCCCTCGATCTTGCTGTAGAAATTCGTCCACTCGGCGTCCGGTGTCTCGCGGACGAGCATGCACTTCATCGGTCCCACACCCACGCAGTCCACCAGGTGGTGCGCCACGTAGAGTGTCTTCGTTCCGGTGGCCTCCGAGGATCCGGCGTCAGCACTGCCGGCATCCGCCGAGTCACCTCCGCCGCAGCCACCGGCCATCGCAGCGGCGGCAAACAGGGTGAGGCCGGCTCTCATCTTCCTGGTCATGTTTCGATCTCCGGTCAGGTTCCTGATCAACTTCCAGCTGGCATCCGCACCAGCGGTCTCGTAAGACAGGTCGGCCCACCCGAGCCCCTGGTGCTGATCTCGACGCCCGTGTACTCGATCACCTCGATACCCGCGCCTTCGATGCGGCGGCGGGTGACCGGATTCCCCTCGACCAGCACACACTGGCCGGGGCCCAGCGCGAGCACGTTGCACCCCATGGTGCCGAACTCGTCATCCGGCACTTCGACGAGCTCGAATCCGCGTTCGAGCAGCGAGTTCCGGAACGGAACCGGCAACAGGGGAGAGTATACGAGGGCCAGAGACTGGTCCAGCGGACTGAACATCGACATCAGGTGAAATACGTCCCGGGGGCCACGCCAGTGGGGTAGTGGAACCACGACAAGTTCGTCGATCCGATCGGCCAACAGGGCTCGAAGTTGATCGATACCGGCCGCGTTGGTCCTGTACCCGAGCCCAGCGACGAGCGTCCGTTCGTCGATCCATGCGACATCCCCGCCCTCCAGCATTCCGTCCCCTTCGATGGTTCCGAGGATGGGGATTCCCAGACGCTCGAACGCTTCTCCCTGCGCGCGCGGTTCCGCTGCCCTGGCGGGCTTTCCCATCCGGCACAGGATCGCACCGTCACGGCAGATCACGGAGGCGTCCCGCGGATACAGCGAGTCCATTCCGAGCGCTGAATCGTGTTCCAGGTACACGACATCCGCACCGGCGCCGCCCAGGATTTCAACGAATCGCTCGTGCTCCGCCGTCGCCGCTCCGATGTCCGGGGCGCCATGGTACCCGAGAGCCTGCCAGGACTCTTGAACGAAGGCGGGACTGACGAAAGCAGCTTCGGGACGACGGACAAGCACGCGGCGCAGGAGGTCGACATCGGATTGCAGTGTCAGCATCGGTATCTCACTGGCTGGTTGTTCAGAAGATTGCTTCCCGGGCGCCGGCAACCCGGGCTGCCTAGATTCGGCCGGACCGAAAACCGGGAACGTCTTCCCCCAAGATACCACTGACCGGAGTACACGCATGGGCCTGGCGCGTCACCTGCTGCTTCGTGGCTCCGAGAGCCGCTGGCTGGGAGAACGACTGGCTCACCGTCCGTTCGTCCACCGGGCGGTCCGGCGCTTCATGCCAGGCGAGGAACTCGGGGATGCGATCGAGGCCGCGCGGGAACTCTCCACCCGAAACCTGGCCACGGTATTCACATTGCTGGGCGAAAACGTCAGGTCGGCGGAAGAGGCAGCAGGAGTCGAGGCGGAATACGGACGTGCGCTTCAGGCGGTCAGCACTGGAGAGTTGGACGCGGACCTGTCGGTGAAGGCCACACACTTCGGACTGGACCTCGGCGAACAACTCGCGTTCGATAACCTCGACCGACTGATCGCGAGCGCGGGCGCGGCCGGGCGACTGGTCGCGCTGGACATGGAAGCGACCGGATACGTGGATCGGACGCTCGACCTGTACCGGGCGCTCCGGGGCCGGCACGAGAACGCCGGCATCTGCGTCCAGGCATACCTGTACAGGACGCAGGCGGACCTCGAGTCGCTGCTGGCGCTCGGCCCGATGGTCCGGCTGGTCAAGGGAGCCTACAACGAGCCGGCGAACGCGGCATTCCCACGGAAATCGGACGTGGACCTGAACTACCTGCTGCTCGCCGACCGACTGCTCGAGGCACGAAAGTCCGACCCTCGAGTCCGTATCGCGTTCGGGACCCACGACGAGCGGATGATCGAGAGCATCATCCGACGGGTCGACGACCTCGGCCTGCCACATGACGCGTGCGAGTTCCAGATGCTGTATGGAATCGGCCGGAAGCTGCAGCTTCGACTCGCGGGCGCCGGGCACCCGGTACGCGTGCTGGTGAGCTACGGATCACACTGGTTTCCGTGGTACATGCGCCGCCTGGCCGAGCGGCCCGCAAACGTCGGGTTCGTCCTTCGGAGCATGGCCCGGAACTGAGTCCGAACCCGGGAGGATCGTGGACTGAGTACGGATGCACGAGGGGCCGCCCATGAGCGGCCCCTCAATACATCGTGCTGTGACCGGCGTCAGTTGGTGACGGCGTCCACTCCATGCTGAACCAGCGGAAGCTCCGACTGGATCTGCAGGCGCAGCAGGTTGTCGACGAAGTTCTCGACCTGGAGGAAGCGCCCGCCTTCGACGGCCGACAGCTCCTTCGAGATCTTGCCGAAGTAGTCCTTCTTCAGCTTCATCATGTCGGAGTCGATCTTCATCGATTCCTCGACGATCTCCTTCGCCATGTCTGGCGTCATCGTCTCGAAGTTGGTGGCGTACTTCTGGATCGCGGCAATGCGGCGGTCGGCGATCTTGGCCCGCTCGAGATCGTACTCCCGAACGATCGGCCAGAACTTCTCCGACTGCGCGTCGTTCAGATCCATCGCCTCCGTGAGGATCGCAGTCTTCTGCGTGGTGATGTCCTGTCGCAGCAGCTCGACGTACTGCTGCTGGTTCTGTGCACTGGCGATACCCGGCAGGCCGAGCAGTAAGCATGCGGCCGTGAGAACGAACTTCTTCATATTTCCTGCCTCCATGTCTGGTTCAGATGCCGGAAAACCCGGCGACAATCGCCGGTATTCTAACATGCGAACCTTTGAATTGCACCCCGTGTAGCCAAGGGTTCGATGTACTTACAGAGCCCGAGATCATTGGCCCGGAGAGCATATGAGACGCACAACTGGAATTCACCACGTCACTTCAGTTGCCGGTGCGGCCCAGGGGAATGTCGATTTCTACACCGGTGGCCTGGGGCTGCGTCTGGTCAAGCGGACCGTGAACTTCGACGACCCGGGCACCTGGCACCTTTACTACGGGGATCACTCCGGATCTCCAGGCACGCTCATCACGTTCTTTCCGTGGCAGGGAATTCCGGTCGGGCGCCCGGGTTTCGGCGAGACGGCGGCAACGGCGTATGCCGTACCAATGCAAGCGCTCGAGAGCTGGGCCGACTCGCTCGGCATTGGACGCGAACCGACCGAGAGATTCGGGGATCCCATACTGTCACTGCGGGACACCGACGGATCCTCGATCGAGATCGTCGGCGAGGACCCGTCGTCGGGAAAGGACCTGTCCCCGGATGCGGAAGCTGGTATTCGCGGTTTCCACAGCGTTACGCTCGCTGTCGCGCAACCAGAGTCGACGGCCCGGCTTCTCACCGGGATCCTCGGGTACGAACCAATCGGCGAGGAGAACGGACGACTCCGTTTCGCCGTGCCCGGACCCGGACCTGGGCGGATCGTAGACCTGGTCAGGCCGGAAGAATCGGTGGCGGCCAGGCTCGGCTCCGGCTCCGTGCACCACGTGGCGTTCAGGGCGCGGGACGACGATGAACAGGCAGAGTTTCGCGAGGCGCTCCGGGACGCGGGAATCGATGTCACGCCGGTGCGCGACCGCCAGTACTTCCGCTCGATCTATTTTCGTGAGCCCGGTGGCGTGCTGTTCGAGATCGCCACGGATCCGCCGGGAATGTTGATCGACGAACCGCTCGAGACCCTGGGCACAGAGCTTCGATTGCCTCCGTGGTACGAGTCCGCGCGCGAGCGCATCGAGGCTGCTCTCCCTCCAATCAAGACGACCGGGTGAGCGCGCCCGGCGCCGGTGGTGACCCGCATGCCGGCCTTCCCCTGCTGAGACTGGGAGCTGCTCCCGGCGATGCGGAGGCCGCGGTCCTGCTCGTGCACGGAAGGGGTGGCAGTCCAGAGGGAATCGCGGAATTCGCCGGAGTGCTCACCCGGCCTTCCACCACCTGGGTAGCGCCGGCGGCCCTCCACGGCAGCTGGTATCCACATTCCTTCCTTGCCCCGTTGGACCAGAATCAGCCGTGGCTCGACTCCGCGCTGGGGATTCTCGACTCCACGGTGGCTATACTGGGGGAGGAGGGGGTGCCGCCGGATCGAGTAGTGCTGCTCGGTTTCTCGCAGGGGGCATGCCTCGCCACCGAATTCACGGCCCGACACGCTCGACGCTGGGGAGGGTTGGCCGCGCTGAGCGGCGGATTGATCGGGCCGTCGGGATCCTCGTTCAAATATGCTGGTTCGCTGGACGGAACCCCCGCGTTT
>Ga0114922_10004740_pt1 | contig 12607 bp, 9 predicted proteins | sample AartaG_FD_100975 | JGI IMG/M metagenome (GOLD analysis project Ga0114922, IMG submission 100975) | Deep subsurface microbial communities from Aarhus Bay to uncover new lineages of life (NeLLi) - Aarhus_00045 metaG | ecosystem: Environmental > Aquatic > Marine > Oceanic > Sediment | place: Aarhus... | reverse complement strand
TGATAGCCGCCCCCGCGCAGGTGGCGCTGGACACGGGCGTCGAACGCCTGGCCGAGGACCACGCCAACGCCCGTCTCATCGCCGAGACGCTCGCGGAGCTGCCCGGCATTTCGGTGGACCTGGCGACCGTGCAGACGAACATGGTGTACTTCGCGGTCGAACGTGAGGACACAGACGCTCCCGGGCTGTGTCAGGCGCTGGGTGCCTGCGACATCCTGGCCAGCGCCCGGGACGAGACCAACATACGCTTCGTCACCCATGCGCAGGTCACGCGCAGCGATGCCGAGCACGTTTGTGAGGCGCTCGAAGAGATCCTCGGCTAGCACGATGCTTGAGTACACCTTCATTCATCTTCCGAGAGTTGGGGCCATCCGCGAGCGCGCGCTGTGGGGCCAGGGCATCCTCACCTGGCAGGACGCGCTGGGGGTGCCGGGATCGCCCAGCGGGTTCTCACCGCGCCGCTGGGAGTCGTGTCTGCGCATCGTTGAGCAGTCGGTTCGCTGCCTGGAGGCGGGGGATCACCGCCACTTCGCTGGATGTCTGCGGCACGGCGATCACTGGCGCGCCTACCCGGAGTTCCGCCGGCGCACCGCATTCCTGGACATTGAGACCACCGGGCTGGGCGCGTCGGATGAGGTCACGGTCGTAGGCCTGTACGATGGCGTGCGCACCAGCACCTTCGTGGCCGGCGACAATCTCGATCAGCTTCCCGAGGCGTTGGCGCAGTACTCGCTGCTCGTGACCTACAACGGCGCGACCTTCGATTTGCCCTTCCTGCTGCGGCGTTTCCCGGGCCTGGCGCTCGACCAGCTTCACGTTGACCTGCGCTATCCCTTGCGCCGCCTGGGCCTGAGCGGAGGCCTGAAGCGTGTTGAGGGACTGGTGGGGCTGAAGCGCGACCCCGAGGTCGCGGGCCTGGATGGCTGGGACGCGGTGCGCTTGTGGCGAGAGTACCAGGCCGGCAGCGACAACTCGCTGGCGACACTCGTCAAGTACAACACCGCGGACATCGAGAACCTGGAGCACCTGATGCTCATCGCTTACGAAGGTATGAGGCGCGAGGCCGGGCTGCCTGCGTGCGGGGAGCCAGCGGGAGAGGGCGCGCGGTATGCCGGATGAACTCGCGCTGAGCGCAACGCGCCTGTCTCCGGCTCGGCGCATCATCATCGCCGCCTTCGGGATGGACCTGGCCGTCGCCACCGTCGGCCTGTCGGTGCAGTTCTCCGGCCACGCCCTTGACGCCACGCCTACGATGCTGGGCTTGCTGGCGACCGCTGGTGCCACGGCGTACACCGTGCTGTGCCTGTTCACCGGGCGCTTCTCCGATGTGTTCGGACGGCGCCTGCTGACCAGCCTGGCGTGCGTGCTCTGCGCCGGCGTGTGGCTGGTGATGCCCTTCACCACCCGATCGTGGCATCTGCTGGCCCTGATGCCGCTGTCGGGCGCCGGCATCGCCATGTTCTGGCCGGCGACACAGGCCTGGCTGGCCGAGGTCACGCGCGGTGGGCGCAAGGGCCTCGCGGCCAACCTGGGCTCTTTCAACATCTCCTGGACTGTGGGGCTGATGCTCGGCCCGCCGCTGGCAGGTGTGGTGTGGCAGTTCGGCAGGCCGGCTCCCTTCTTGCTGGCATCGGCAGGCGTGTTGCTGGTCCTCGGCCTGATGCGAACGGTGCCTACGGTCCGTCGCCAGGCCGAGGAACCGGAAGCCGCTGATGAGGACCCGGTTGACAGTCGCGTGGCGGAGCACTACCTTCGCCTGGCCTGGGTGGCGAACTCCGCGAGCTGGTTCGCCCGGGGACTTGTCGGCGTCGCTTTCCCGAAGCTCGGGAAGGAGCTGGGCCTCTCGGAGCAGCTCATTGGCATCATCATCGCCGCCTTGCTGGGGGGGCAGCTTGCGATGTTCGCCTTCCTGCGCAAGCGCACGGGCTGGCAGTACCGCCTGTGGCCGCTGGTGGCCGCCGAGTTGGTCGGGTGCGTGGGGATGATGGTCGCGTTCCTGGCCCGGGCGCCGCTCATCTTCGCATCGGGCCTTGCGCTGGCGGGCGTCTGCGCCGGGATGACCTACGTGGCCAGCCTGTTTTACAGTCTCCAGGGACGCTCCGCAGGGCGGGGCGGGCGCGCCGGCATCCACGAGGCGGTCCTGGGCAGCGGCATGGTGTTGGGCCCGCTGCTGGGGGGCCTGGTGGCGAACTACGTTGACCTGCGCAGCCCATTCCTGGTGGCAGCGGCGGTCTTCCTGCTCGTGGCGGCAGTGGATCTGGTGATGTGGCGACGAACCATCTGGCCGACGAGGCTGCGGGATAGGACAGTCGCACGGGCGGAGGTGGCGGGCCAGTGAGTCTCAAGGCAGTCGTGCTGGCCGCGGGCGAGGGGACCCGGATGCGGCCGCTGACCTTACGGCGTCCGAAGGTGCTCGTGCCTGTCGCCGGGCGCCCGATGATCGAGCACATCATCACCGGCCTGGCCGCCGCCGGCATCGAAGAGATATGCCTGGTCATCGGATATCTCGGCGAACAGGTGGTCGAGGCGATAGGGGACGGGCGCCGCCTGGGGGCACGCGTTGAGTATAGCTGGCAGCGCAAGCGCGGCGGCACCGGGGATGCCCTGCTGCACGCCGCGGACTTCATCGGGAACGAGGCCTTCTTCCTGGGCTGGGGCGACATCATGGTGCCGCCCGCCAGCTACGGCGCAATCGCCGAGATCGTCGCCGCCGAGCAGCCCGAGGCCCTGCTGTCGGTCAACTATGTCGAGGACCCCTGGGAGGGGGCGGCGGTGTATGTCGCCGATGGGCACGTGCAGCGCATCATCGAGAAGCCCCCGCGTGGCTCCTCGGCCACGAACTTCAACAACGCGGGGCTGTTCGTGCTGAGCCCGGACTTCGTGGAGATCGTCAGGAGCACCCCACTCTCCTCCCGAGGCGAGCTGGAGGTGCCCTCTGCGATCCAGACAATCCTCGAGGGCGGCGTGCCGATACGTGCCTATGAGATTGAGGGCTACTGGTCTGACGTTGCGCGGGCTTCGGAGACATTGCGCATCGGCGGGGAGATCATCAGCGCGCGTTCGCGCAGCGGTGTGATCGTCCACCCGGACGCGAGGTTGGAGGCGTCGGCGCGCCTGGAGGCGCCATGCCTGGTGGGGCCGGGCGTTGCGGTGGGTGCCGCGAGGCTTGGCCCCAACGTATGCCTGATGGCCGGCAGTTCGGTCGGCCCGGGCGCTGAGCTTGCCCACGTTGCTGTCTATCCTTGCGCGCGCGTGGGACGCGGATGCCGGCTCTCGCACGCCATCGTGGAAGAGCGAGCTGCGGTGCCCGAGGGGACGAGCGTGGAAGGCTCCCCAACTGAGGCGGTCGTACTGGAGGGTAGCTAGATGAGCGGCCAGGGACCCGGCAGCCAGGTCTTCGCACTGCGACCGCTGAACATCACCGACCTGCTGGACATGGTGATCCGCATCTATCGCCGGCACTTCGGCGAGCTGATAGCCATCGCCGCCGTCGTCTACGTCCCTCTGGGCGTGCTTCAGGCGCTGTCAATGTCCTCGATGGTGCTGGATGTGGACATCGAGCATCCGCCCCAGGCAATGCCGTTTCCCCCGGTCTTGGCCTTCATCGGACTGGGCGTATGGGCGCTGCTCATGTGGCTGAGTATGCCGCTGATGCAGGCGGCCATGGCCAAGGCGGTGTCCGAGCACTACCTGGGCGGCAGGACCAGCTTGAGGGAAGCATATGACTTCGCGCTGGGGCGCTGGCTGGCCCTGATCGTGGTCGCGGTGGCGCTGGCGCTGCTGACCATCGGCCTGATGGGGCTGGGCTTCCTGCCCGCCGGGGTGGTCGCGGGCGTCGGCATTTCGGGAGGCTGGAACACGCCCATGACCGTCGCTGCCGCGCTTCTCGCGGTGGTCGGCATGCTGCTTGCCATGGTCGGCATTGCCTACGTAGGAACGAAGCTGTTCTTCGGCGCGCTGGCGGTCGTGCTGGAGAGCGCCCCGTGGCGTCCCGCCTCGGCGGGATCAGCCCCCGCTTCAGCGCCCCCTGCGTTCTTCCTGGTGCGGTGGTGGGAGGCAGTGGTGCGCGCCGCGACGCACGCCGGTCAAGGGCTGAGGCGCAGTTGGGAGCTGACCGAGGGGCACTTCTGGCGAGTGCTGGGCACGATGGCGCTGCTCGTGCTGATGGTCAACGTGGCAGCGGGGATAATCGTCTGGCCCGTGCAGTTGGTCTTTGCGTTGATGGGCCTGGGGCAGACGGGGCCGAGTGTCGGCGTCCTGCACGGGGTGTCGGCCCTCGCGCAGCTTCTGTGCCAGCCGCTCCAGATCATTGGGACCGTGCTGCTCTACTACGATCTGCGCATTCGCAAAGAGGGGTTCGACCTGACCATGATGGCCGAGGCCATCCGCGAGCCGGGACGGGTTCCGTGGGCGCCCTCCGGCGATCCCGCCCAGGCGGGACCGTTGTACGGGCCGCCCCGTGGCGCAGGCTTCCAGCCTGCGACTCGCCCAGTCCCTCCACCGCCCCCGCCACCCGCCGACGCTTCGGACGACCAGCAGGGGCCGCTTTCCTGACCGGCCCGTGTCGTTTGTCGTTTGCCGTCAGTCGGATGTCGGAAGTCGGTAGTCGGTGGCTACGATGAACCGTGAGATAGAGCTGAGCTTCCCCGAACTCGAAATGAGCGCGCGGGCGCGCCTTTGCGAGCGCGAGGCGCTGCAGGCCTCGGACTTGCTCTGGGGCCTCCTGGAGACGCCTTTCCTGGGGAGCGGGGTGCACGCAATGTACGCCGGCCCCGCGGTGCTGGTCGCGGTGCCGGCTCGACACGGCGAGCCGGTCGGCGGTCAGATCCCCGTGGAGAATGAGACCAACGAGCCGCGCCCGGGGGACATCCTGCTTGTACCTCCCGCGCCCGAGGACGATGCGGCCGAGGGCGTGGCCGAAGGCGTAACCATCGCGCTCTTCTACGGTGAGAAGGGGCGGCCGTTCACGCCTGCCGGCTGGCAGCCGGGCGTCGTGGCCGCGACCGTGACGCACGGGATGGGGGCCCTGCGGGCGGCTTGTCGCCGGGTGCGCTTCGAGGGCGTGCAGGAGGTGCGCCTGGCGCGGCGCTCCTCCCCCGGGCCCAGCGACGTCGCCACGCTGTATTCAGACGGCGCGTCTCTGGGCAATCCCGGTCCGGCCGGAGCGGGCTTCGTGCTGAGCACCGAGGATGGGGAGCCTGTGGCCGAGGGCTCGCTTCCGCTGCCCATCGCGACGAGCAATGTCGCCGAGTACCGCGCGCTGATTGCCGGCGTTCAGGAGGCGGCGCGGCGGGGGGTGCGCAAGCTGCACGTGTTCTCTGACAGCGAGCTGCTGTGCAGGCAACTGACCGGGTCGTACCGGGTCAAGTCGCCGGCTCTGAAGCCCCTCTACCAGCAAGTGCGCGGGCTCCTGAGCAAGTTCGCCGAGGTCAGCGTGGAGCACGTGCCGCGTGAAGAGAACCGCCCCGCAGATGCCCTGGCGGCACGGGCCGCCCGGAAGGCAAAGGAGCGCATCGAGAAGAATGTTGACTGATCCCTGGGAGCGGGACATTGACTTGGACTGGATCATCGAGGGCCGCCTGGCCGCATTCTCGGTCCTGGCCTTGCGCAACCTGTCCGCCTTAAATGAGCTGGGCATCCGTGCCATCGTCTCACTGACCGAACGCGCGCCCGAGGCGCTGCAAGGTGCGACGGAGTTCCGCTGGCTGCACTTGCCCGTGGCTGACATGACCCCGCCCACGGTGGCTCAGGCCCACGAGTTCGTGGAGTTCGTGGAGACAGCCATCGCGGACGGGCTGCCGGTGGGGGTGCACTGTCTGGCCGGGCTGGGCAGGACGGGCACGCTCATCGCCTGCTACCTGGTGAGCCAGGGGGAAGAGCCGAGGGACGCGGTTGAGCGCGTTCGCCTTGGGCGGCCCGGGTCGGTGCAGACGAAGGAGCAGGAGCTGTTCATCCTCCGTTGGGCGATGGTGCGCTTCGCGCACAGTAACGACAGTAGCGAGTAGCGAGTAACGGCCCACGGCTGTTGTCGTTTGTTGTTTCTCGCTACTCGCAACTGTCGTTGCTGTCGTTTCTGCGCCCGAAGGGCGCTTACTCGCCACTTGCTACTGTCGTTGCTGCCGTTACTCTTCGCAGGGGACCATCTCTATCGCGCCCTGGGCGCAGATAAGGGTGCACAGACCGCAGCTATCGCACTTGTCGGGGTCCACGCGGGTGACGCCGTCCACGCGCTCGATGGCGAGCCAGGGACAGGTGCGCACGCAGTTGCCGCAGTTGCCGCACAGGCCGCAGCTCAGGCAGCGGCGCGCCTCGGCGACCGCTATCTCCTCTGCCAGCCCCAGCGCCACCTCCTCGAAGTCGTACCGGCGTTCCTCGGGCGGACGCTTCACGATCCGCTGTCGCCGCGTGAGGATCAGCGGCTCGTGAGCCTTGATTGCCTCCTCCGGCTCAACTCGGGGCAGCAGCGGGGGCGACGCGGGCGTCACTTCCTCGCCGCGCAGATAGGCGGTGATCGAGCCCGCCGCGCGCTTCCCGGCGGCGATCGCCTCGACCAGGGGCCGAGGGCCGCTGACAGCATCCCCGCACGCGAAGATGTCCGGCTCGCAGGTTGTGCACAACTCACGGTCCGCCGCCAGCAAGCCGCCGCAAGCGAGACGGTCCAGGCCCATGCGCTCGAGCCACTCAAGGTCGGGAAGCTGACCGATGGCGACGACGACCGTGTCGCACTCGATGACCTGCTCGGCGCCGGCGATTACCTCGAAGCCAACGCGGCCATCGGGACCGGGCTCGGTGGGCCGAGTCTGTGCGCACCGGATGCCAGCGACGCGGCCTTCTGCTCCAAGCACCTCGACGGGCTGCAACTGCTCGACAAGCTCGACGCCCTCCTCGATGGCCTCCTCGAGCTCCTCCTGGCGGGCCGGCATATCCTCTCGGCGGCGGCGGTAGATGAGCGAGACGCGGTGCGCCAGCCGGATTGCCACTCGGGCCGCGTCCAGTGCCACGTCCCCGCCGCCAACCACCGCGACGTGCCGGCCAAGGGTCAGGTTGTCCCCGAGGTTGTGCGCGCGTAGCATCTTGACGCCCTCGAGCACCCCCTGGAGGTCCTCCCCTGGGATGTTCAGTCGGTGCTGCCTGTGACCGCCTACCGCGAGCAGGATTGCTCCGTAGCCCTCCTCGCGCAGGTCCTGGAGGGAGGGCTTGATGCCGACCGGAGTGTTGGTGCGTATCTCAACGCCCAGCGACTCAATCGCCGCGATCTCCTTGCGCACGACATCCCTGGGCAGACGGTACTCGGGTATGCCGACGCTCAACATCCCACCCGGGACCGGCAATCTCTCGAAGACCGTCGAGCGGAAGCCCTGAAGAGCGAGCCGGTAGGCTGCCGTGAGCCCGGCCGGGCCGGCACCGACGATGGCGACACGCTCCGGCTGGAACGGAGGCGGCTGCGGGGTCGGATTGAGATACCTGCCGCCGTGGTCGGCCGCGAACCTCTTGAGCGCGGCGATGGCAAGCGCATCGTCAGCGTCCCCGCGCGCGCAGGCCGTCTCGCAGGGATGATGGCAGCAGCGCCCAAGCACTCCGGGGAAGGGGTGGTTCTGCTTGATGAGCCGCAGCGCCTGGTCGAAGAAGCCGTCGGCGATGAGGTTGATGTAGCCCTGTGCATCCTCGTTGATGGGACATTCCCAGCGGCAGGACGCGGTCCCGCGCGGCTTGATCTCCGCGCGCACGAGGTGCCGCCGGTCCACCTCCTGGAGCGGGACGATGCGATCGGCCACCACGCCTCTCAGGTCCGCGACGGAGGCAAGCTCGTGGCGATCGAGATACTCGATCAGCCCCGCGTTCAGGGCGCGCAGGATGTCGTAGCTCTCCAGATAGATGCCGGTGACCACCTGGGCGGTGGTCGCGCCGGCCAGCAGGTAGGCGATCACGTGCTCGGCCTGCGTGACGCCTCCGCTCGCGCTGACCTGGAGGCTCGTGTTAGGTGAGACCTCCGCAATCCATCGCAGGACGTAGTTCCGCGTCCAGGGCCCACCGTGGCCGGCGAAGCCGCCGTGCAGCACCGCGCGCTGCTCTTCCACGTCCAGCTCCAGCCCTGTGAAGCGGTTGAATAGCGTCACGCCCTGCACGCCGGTCTCCTCGATGGCCTTGACCAGGTTCAGAGGAGAGGTGAGCTGGGGCGTCAGCTTGACGATCAGTGGTAGCTCGACCTGCTCGCGCACGGCCCGCACGATCTCCAGGATGCGCCTCTCCACATCCTGGCCCGTGAAGGCGACCGAACCATGAGGACAGGAGACATTGATCTCGATGGCCGCGGGCTGCGCCTGCGCGATGATGCTGGTGTTCTCCAGCCAACTGTCCAGCTCCTGGCAGTCAATGTTGGCGATGACTGGGATGCTGAGCGCCTCGCGGGCCCGGGCAAGCTCCGCCGCGTACTCCTCGGCGCTGAGACTGCTGGCCTGCTCGTAGGAGTAGAGGGTGAAGGTCTCGTGGTGAGCGAGTTCGTGCTGGAGGAGGCTGTAGCGCGGCGCCGGGGACTTGCGCATCGCCACGATGTCCGAGAAGCCCTTCATAATGACCGCGCCCGCGCCGGCATCCTCGGCGCGTTGCATAAGCTCAACGCTGCGAGTGATGGCCGCCGAGCCCGCAATGATGGGCGTGCTCAGTCGGAGGCCGGCGAATTCGGTCGCGAGTGATGCCAAGCCCCGGAGCCTCCTCCAATGGACACTTAACGATGCGCCAGCCGCTGCGCCGGCAGCGCTGGCGTCATCGGGCACACAATACCATCTGCTGGCGGATTCGTCAACGCGCTCGCCGGGGACAGGGCCCACCCCCCGTGCCGAGGAGAAACCCCCAGCCAGGAAGGCGTCCTTCTGTCCAAGGGCGAAGAACGCGCCTGACGAGACACAAACATCTTCCAGCCGAGGGCTTGCCCTCGGTCCCGCCGAGGCGGGACAAGCGCTCCGCTGAGAAAGCCGGAGAGAGGAATGCTATGAAACATCCGACCTGCCGCGCAATCGTGGTTATTGCTGCCGGGACGATTCTGATGGTGCTGGGAGCAGTCGCCTCCAGTGCCGGCGAGGTCACGCTGGATGGCAAGCCGGTCAAATTGGATGGGCCGCTGCTTCGGATCGGCAGCCAGTACCGGTTGCTGCCTGCTGTATCGTATCTGGAGGGGCTGGGCGCGCGCGTGACGTGGGACGCAAACACGCAGCAGATCACGGCCGTGAAAGCCAACACGCGTCTCATCTTGGTCATCGGCCAGGATTACGCGATAGTCAACGGCGACAAGGTCCCGCTGTCAATCGGGGCTCAGACCTTGACCGGGAAGCCCTACGTCCCGCTGATGAGTTGCGCCGATCTACTCGGCTTTGACGTGGCGCGCGACCCGGACTTGCTCACGGTGACCATCACCACGAGGCCGGACCTACCCCAGATCCTTGCTGTGACGACCCCGGGCTACGTGAAGCCGCTCAAGGCCGGCGAGGAGCTGCGGATACAGATCACGGGTACGCCGGGATGCCAGGCCACGGCCGCCCTGGGCGAGGGGGGCAAGTCAATCGCCCTTGCGGAGGCGCAGCGCGGCACCTACCTGACCAACGTGCAGATCGCTCAAGGCATGGACGTCACGAACGTGAAGGTGGCCGGCAGGCTCGTCCGGGGCAACGAGACCTCCGAAGTGGCATTCTCGCCCGATGCTGTCACCATTGACACCCTCCTGCCCAAGTTCAGCCACGTGCTCCCCGCCCGCGACGCTACGGTCGCCAACGCCAGCCCCACGATCAGCGTCATCTACGAAGACCGTGGCGGCAGCGGCCTCAACTTGACGACGGTGAGCGTCTTCCTGGACAGCGTGAACGCCACGCAGCAGGCCCAGGTCCGCGCTGACAAAGTCACGCTGGCCGCCCTGCAACTGCCCCCGGGCCAACACACGGTGAAGGTCACGCTCGAGGACCTGGCACGCAACGCCCACTTCGTGGAGTGGCAGTTCTCCGTCGCCCTTGCGCCCGGGACACAGATAAGGTCGGTGCGACACAATGCGGCCGGCCCCCTCACGGCCGGTAACACGCTGACCGTCACGATGGAGACAGTTGCGGCGGGCCGGCAGGCGACCTTTGACATCGGCCAGTTCAAGACGGGCCTGGCTATGGCCCTGCAGCCGGGCACCAACACCTACGTGGGCACCTACGCGGTTGCCGCGAACGACCGCGTCACCGGCGCCATCGTGACCTGCCACTTCGTCGCCGCGAACGGCGCCCAGCACAGCCTCGCGGCGGGGACACCGGTGACGATCAGCCCACCGTTGCCCACGAAGCTCGAGATACGCAGTCCGAAGGCCGGCGAGACCACGGCGCGGCTCATAAAGGTCTCCGGGAGCGCGCCACCGGGCACGCGTGTGCGCTGCACCATCAGCTACGTGAAGATAATCTTCGCAGGAGAGCTCACCTCAGTCGTGCTCGAGGTGGATGAGGACGGGAACTGGGAGAGCGACGAGATTGATCTGAAGATCCCACTCCTGAAGATGGCGGACAAGTACACGCTGCGCTGCGAGCTGCTCGATGCAGAGGACAAGGTGGTCGAGGAGCAACAGGTCGAGTTCGACGCACGGGAATAGCGAGGCCACAGCACACGAAGGGCCCGCGTAGGTCGGGCTTCTAGCCCGCCAGTAGGAGGTCAAGGCCGGAGGTGGGCCTTGACGAAGTCGGCGAATTCGCGCAAGCCGAAGGGCTTGGTGATGTAAGGGAGCCCCGTCCGGGCGAGAAAGACGCCTGTGTCTTCGCTGAGGATGTCGCCGGTGCATATCAGCAGGCGGCGCGCCAGCTCCGGGCGACGCCTGAGCAGTTCGTCACATAGCTCGCGGCCGCTCAGGCCGGGGAGTAGCAGGTCGCAGATGATCAGATCGAAGTCCGCGGCCAGCGCCTTGGCGAGGCCCTGCTCGCCGTCAGCCGCGCAGACCAACTCATGGCCCTGCGTCTCAAGATACTGCCGGATGAGGGTCCGTAGTCCTGGCTCGTCCTCGATGAGCAGCAGTCGTGCCACTGGCATTACCCCCGTATGGTAGGTGCCCCGTGCGGCCGGCCTGTGCAATGTCACCTGGTGAGACGGCTTGCCGGCCTGCTCGCGGCACCATGCTGTCGGCTGGTGCTCGGCTGGTGTCCCACGGTCTGGCTACAACAGGAGCATACTACAATAGGTCACGCGGTCACGTCGACCTCACCATGGCGAACAATGCGCGAACGACAGTGAAGGCGCCTGCCGCGTAGCCAATAGAACTGCGTCGCACTTGGTCAGACGTAGGCCTGGTCATGCGGCGGGCCCTGCACCCCGGGTCCCAGGTCGCCGCTGGTCTCTGCCCGATGCTCCTCGATGTACTGCTCCAGCCAGGTCTGCATCTCCGCGGCGATTCCCGGGTGCTGCTCGATGACGTTAGTCAACTCTTCGGGGTCGGTCGCGAGGTCGTAGAGTTCCGTGCGGGCGGCGCGGGCCTCGGGGACCTGCGCCCAGGGCGCGACGTAGTTCCACTTGCTGTTTCGCACCGAGGCGTGAAAGCCGAAGGCAGAGATGATCTGTTCCCGCTCGCTGTCGCGCCGGTCAGTGGCCAGCGGCCACAAGCTCTCTCCGTTGACCCGCTCGGGTGCCTCGATGCCCAGGATGTCGAGGACCGTGGGCATTATGTCCTGATGCTGCACGAACCCGCCGATGCGCCCCCCGGCGGCCTCTCCCTCTGGGTGCCTGATGAGCAGCGGCACCTGCGTCACCTGGTTGCGAATGCGATCCCCGCCCTTATGTATCTCGCCCTGCTCGCCCATCATACAGCCGTGATCCGAGGTGAACACGATCAGCGTGTCATCCATCATGTCACGGTCGGCCAGAGTGTCGAGCAGGCGTCCGATCCACGTGTCAACCATCGTCACCTCGCCCGCGTAGGCGGCCTTCACGCCGCGGAACTCGGCCTCAGTCATGTTCCTGTTGGTGCCGGGGGGAAAGAGGTACTTGAACTCATCGTAGTCGGGGTCGTACTTCTTCCCGTACTCCGGCAGCGGGTCCCACGGCTCGTGCGGGTCGAAGCAGTCCACCCAGAGGAAGAACGGATAGTCGAAGGGATACTCGCGCACCCAGTCGGCGGCCCTGGTCATCACGCGGCCGACCAGGCTGTCCGCATCGCTCTTCCACTGCGCGCGGCCGCTCAGGTGCTGCACCAGCCAGGCGCGCGGGTCCGGCGGCCGGTTGCCCCACGAGGTCGCCTTCTCGTAGATGTCCTGGATGGCGCTCAGGTCGCGCCAGTTGAAGCGGTCATCCTCGACGCCACGGATCCAGTACCAGTACTCGAAGCCGCGATGGAAGTTCTTGTTCGGCTTCATCATGTGATACACGTCGGTCACGAAGCCGGTGGCGTAGTCGTGCTCGCGGAGCACTTCCGCGAGCGTGACATCCTGGAGGAAGAGCGGGTGCCAGCCGGTCAGGTTGACCTTGTCGGAGTGCTGATAGTGGTACGAGAAGGGGATGATACGCCTGCCGGTGAGAATGACGCGGCGCGCCGGGAGCGTTGGCAGGCCTTCGGCGAACGCATCTTCGAACAACACCGACTCCTTTGCGAGCGCATCGAGGT
>Ga0114922_10004739_pt1 | contig 12613 bp, 9 predicted proteins | sample AartaG_FD_100975 | JGI IMG/M metagenome (GOLD analysis project Ga0114922, IMG submission 100975) | Deep subsurface microbial communities from Aarhus Bay to uncover new lineages of life (NeLLi) - Aarhus_00045 metaG | ecosystem: Environmental > Aquatic > Marine > Oceanic > Sediment | place: Aarhus... | reverse complement strand
TTGTTTATTGGCAATGGCGGGCAGGTGCCAACGCCTGGTTCCCAACGGAGCTACAGTGCCGGCACACACGGCAATGGCGGGCAGGTTTAGGGGGATTTTTACCAACAGTCGTGAATCACACCCCTACAACGGTAGAACCTTTTTATCATACCACTACCAGAGGTAGTGGTTTAAGCCGATTAATTATCATCAAATCCCGTGCCAAACTGTTCTCTGATGGCATTATACCCTATTTCCTTGCCCGCCTGGCTGTGTTAGTAAACAGACATGAATTGGTTTATGCTATCCCTGGCCTGCGCGTATTTCATGTCCACAGGCGAGGTCCTCTCAAAGGTCTTGATGCGGGACAACGACGAATGGACCGTAGGCTGCGCTATGATACTGGTCTCCCTCCCCTTCCTGTTGCCCCTCCTGATAGGGAGGGACTCGTTCCCATTAAGCCAGGATCTGATACTTGTTGTAGGTATCGCCATTCCCTTTGAGATTCTTGCCTATTATATATATCTCAGTGCGATCAGGATAGCACCCCTGTCCCTTAGCGTCCCGTATTTGAGTTTTACACCGGTTTTTGCCATCCTGACGGCTGCCCTCGTGCTGCAAGAAAGGATATCCTTTCACGGTCTTATGGGTATACTCATGGTCACGGTTGGCGCTTACGTGTTGAACATCGAACTCTTCATCCACCATCCCCTTGCCCCCTTCAAGGCAATCTTCAAGTCTCCTGGCTCCCGGCGTATGCTTATTGTAGCCCTTATCTGGAGCCTGACATCCACACTGGGGAAAAAGGGCGTTCAGCTTTCTGATCCTGTGTTTTTCGGGATCTTCTATATGCTAACCATATCCATTCCTATGCTCGCTATTGCAGGCTGGCGCATCAAGCGTCGTACGGCAACGGTCAACTTGAAAGGCCGAAATTCGATGTGGCTATTACTGGGAGGATTGGTGACGGCACTGGCCACAATGGCCCACTACCATGCCATCAAACTCGCCCCGGTTTCCTACATGATCGCTGTCAAGAGGACCAGCCTGATCTTCAGCGTTCTGTACGGCGGTCTGATATTCAAGGAAGAGCGCATCAGGCTCAGGCTTCTGGGCGCCGGCATCATGTTATCAGGTGTGGTCGTTCTGTATCTTGCGTAACCTGGCTATTTCGTGGCCACACAGTGCTTTTGTCTCTCACAGAGCGCACAGAGGCTCAGGGTTTGTTAAGCTCAATTGCTGACCCCAGAGGAATATGCTACGCATTCCACAGGGCAGGGAGGGCAATTCAGCTTAAACTGCCACGCTATTGCGTGATATCTCCGCAATGTTGGCCAAACACGCCACAAGCCGGGTTCAAATGCCCCGCTAGGGGCTGACTGTTTGGCCTGATTTTTCCCACTCAAAAAATCAGGCCAAGATCAAAATAATCTCTGTGAACTCTGTGGGCTCGAGCGACCAAAGGGAGCGGGCGAGAGGCCCCTGAGTCTCTTATTTCAATGCCTCAAAAACCGCCCGGGCTGCCTGGCGGGTCATGCCTGGAACAGCAGCAAGTTCTTCAACAGAGGCGGCCTTGATCCGTTTCAGGCTGCCAAAGTGCTTCAGGAGGCGTGTTCTGCGCCTCTCTCCGATCCCGGGGATCTCTTCAAGGACCGATCGGCGACAGGTCATCAAGCGGCGCTTGCGGTGATAGGTTATTACCGAGCGGTGGGCCTCATCCCTGATCCTTTGGAGAAACAGAAGCACATCTGTATCTTTTTTAAGGTTTACAGGGTTCTTTCGACCTGGTTTGTATATCTTGTCTTCGATCTCACCACGCTCGGGGTCCTTTTTGGCAATCCCGATCAGGTCAAATGAACCATAAAACTGCAAAGCCTTGAGCACCGCAACGGCCATGTTGAGTTGTCCTTTTCCCCCATCCACCATGAGTAGATCCGGCAGGGGCTGTCCGGCATCCACCTTTTTGTAGCGCCGTTCAAGTACCTCTCTCAGCATTGCGTAGTCATCCCAGCCTGGTGCAAACTTGATGCGATATTTCCTGTATGCCGCTCGAGCGGGTCTTCCCCCTTCAAAGACCACCATGCTTCCTACCCCCTCGGTACCAGCGATGTTCGAAAGGTCAAAGCATTCTATGCGCTCAGGACGTCGCTCCAGGTCCAGCCGTCTCTGAAGCCGATCCAGAAGGGCCTTTTCGGCCATGGCAGCATCAAGCTGTTCCTTCAGGCTCTTTCCGGCATTTTGATCCGCCATTCGAACAAGCCTGGCCTTCTCACCCCTTTGAGGCATCATGATCCGAACCTTTTCGCCTTTCAGATCGCTCAGCCACTCCTCAAGGAGCGCTCGATCTTCGGGTGGAGTCGGCAGCAGGACCTCTTCCGGGACAAAGGGAGCCCCTTCATAGTACTGCTTCACAAAAGAGGTGATCATCTCGGCATCAGAAACAATGGCCTCTGAGAAATAAAATGGCCGGTTTCCCAACAAAAACCCGCCCCTGATAAACAGGACCAACATAAGGGCCGCCCTGCCCTGTCGGGCCATGCCCAGCACGTCACGGTCTTTGAAATCAGTTGTTGTGGCAACCTGTTTTTCCAGGGTCCGTTCGAGGGCAAATAGCCTGTCCCTGTGGGCTGCCGCTGCCTCAAAATCCTCCCGGGCAGCAGCAGACCCCATCTGTTTCCTCACATCCTTGATCAGCTCTGGCGTTCTTCCTTTCAAAAACATAATCACCTCTTCAACCACCGCCCGGTAGACCTCCGGCGCAATAAGCCGGCTGCACGGTCCAAGGCAGAGTCCCATCTGGTAGTTCAGGCACGGTCGCTCCCGGCGCTTGAGGGTCCTGCTCTTGCACTTGCGGATCTTAAACGTGCTGTGGATCACTTTCAGGGTCTCTCGCACGGCACCGGCAGAGGGAAAAGGGCCAAAATATAGGGCCCCGTCCTTTTCGATCTTTCGAACAACAGTCAGGTTGGGATAGGGGCGATTGACGTCAAGCCGCAGGCATGGATAGCGTTTGTCGTCTTTCAGGATAACGTTATAGCGGGGGCGGTGTCGTTTGATCAGATTCGACTCAAGGATCAGGGCCTCTTTTTCCGTATTGGTGAGGATTGTGTCAAAGTGATCGATCTTTTCGATCACCAGACTCGTCTTTAAATCCTTTTGGCCTGTATCCCTGAAATAGGACCCAACACGTTTTTTCAGGTCTCTTGCCTTGCCCACGTACAGAACATGCCCGTTGCCATCCTTCATTAGATAGACACCCGGTGCAGAGGGAAGGCTTGCAAGTTTTTCTTTGAGTTCTTTGTTCATGTGCAATTATCTCAAATCCATATCCAGCTTCCGAAGCTCTTTGATCTGGTCTCTCAGTTGTGCAGCCTTTTCAAAGGCCAACTCCTTGACCGCCTCTTTCATCTCCCCCTCAAGTTCCTCAATGACTTTTTCCAGGTCATCCATAGATTCATACCCGGCTGAGGGTTCTGAGACCGTGGGTACTGTGACGTAGTCTGCCTCATAGACCGATGCGAATATGCTCGTAATCCCTTTTTGTATGGTCTCAGGGGTAATGTGATACTTCTTATTGTACGCCTTCTGAACCTTTCGCCGCCGATCTGTCTCATCAACGGCCCTCTGTATAGACCGTGTAACATGATCGGCGTAAAGGATCACCGTGCCAAGGACATTCCTGGCCGCCCGACCACAGGTCTGGATCAGAGAGCGCTCAGACCGAAGAAACCCCTCTTTATCAGCATCCAGAATGGCTACCAGGCTGACCTCGGGCAGATCCAGGCCCTCTCTGAGCAGGTTGATCCCGATCAGCACGTCAAAGACCCCCAGACGCAGCTCGCGTATAATTTCGATCCGTTCCATGGTCTTGATGTCAGAATGAAGGTACCGGACCTTGACCCCCAGATCCCTGTAATAATCGGTCAGATCCTCCGCCATCCGCTTGGTCAGGGTCGTCACAAGGACCCTCTCTTTGCGATCTTCGCGGACCCTGATCTCCTCGAGAAGGTCGTCCACCTGGTCCTTAGCAGGCTTTATCATAACCCCGGGATCGATAAGCCCTGTGGGACGGATGACCTGCTCCACGACCCGCCCTTTGGCCGTCTCAATCTCAAAGTCGGCCGGTGTGGCCGACACATAGATCACCTGGGGTATCTTTTCTTTAAACTCATCAAAGTTGAGGGGTCTGTTGTCCAGGGCCGAAGGGAGTCTGAATCCGTACCCGACTAAAGTCTCCTTTCGGGATCGATCTCCGTGGTACATGCCCCGTAACTGGGGAACCGCAATGTGGCTTTCATCAATAAACAGGAGAAAATCCTCCGGGAAATAATCGAGCAAAGTCGGGGGCGGTTCACCAGGTTTTCTTCCGGTCAGATGACGCGAATAGTTTTCGATCCCGTGACAATAGCCCAGCTCTTGCATCATCTCGAGGTCAAAATCGGTGCGCTCCTCGATCCGCTGGGCCTCAATCCATTTCCTGGCATCTCTAAAGTATTCGATGCGCTCCTTGAGCTCTTCTTTTATGGATTTGATGGCATTGTTCAATGTGACCCTTGATGTCACGTAATGACTGGCCGGATAGATGGTCACCCGCTCAAGGGGCCTTGCCACCTTCCCCAGTAAAGGATCTATTTCATAGATGCGCTCGATGGTGTCACCAAAAAATTCCACACGGATGGCCCTGTCGTCCTCATAGGCCGGGAAGATCTCCACCCGGTCGCCCCTGACCCTGAAGGTATCGCGGTGGAAATCATAGTCGTTGCGGGTATACTGCATGGCCACCAGCCGGCGCAGCATGACGTCCCGCACAAAGTCGGCCCCTGACTTTAGTTCAAGACACATCTCCAGGTAGTCTTCGGGGGCACCCAGACCAAAGATGCACGATACGCTCGCCACCACAATCACGTCGCGCCGGGCCAGTACAGACCTGGTGGCCGAATGGCGCAATCTATCGATCATTTCGTTGATCGAGGCATCTTTTTCAATGTAGGTATCGGTGACTGGCAGGTAGGCCTCAGGCTGGTAGTAGTCGTAGTAGCTGACAAAATACTCGACTGCATTGTCCGGAAAGAGGGTTTTGAACTCCTCGTAGAGCTGGGCAGCCAGGGTCTTGTTCGGGGCAATCACAAGGGTGGGTTTGTCGAGCCGGGCGATCACATGGGCCATGGTAAAGGTCTTGCCCGAACCGGTCACACCCAGAAGCACCTGATGGGGAAGGCCCTTCCTGACCCCCCGGCTCAGCTCTTCAATGGCCCCTGGCTGATCGCCTTTGGGCGTAAAGCCCGAAATCAGTTTGAAGTTGGTCACTTGTTACTTGTCACTTGTCACTTGATACACACCTTCCTCACCTGTAACAGATCGGTGTGGCCGGTAAAGACCTTCTGAACACCGTCCTGCTTCAGGGTCGTCATACCGTCCTTGACGGCCTGATCCCGAATGTCTTCCATCTCAGCCTTTAGCTGGATCAGCTTTTTCATCTCATCGGTTCCCATCAAGAGTTCATGAATACCCATACGACCCCGATATCCGGTATTGTTACATTCAGAGCACCCTCCCGTCTTATACAGCACAAGGTCCTTTGAATAGGGGATGTTCAATCCTTTGAAATCTTCCGGGCCATATTCACGAACCAGCTCATCATATTCCTCTTGAGAAGGATTGTACGGCTTCTTGCACTTTTTGCAAAGGGTCCGAACCAATCGCTGGGCAAGGATGCCGAGTATCGCATCTGCGAAATTGAAAGGATCCATTCCCATATCCAGCAGCCGTGTAATGCTTTCAGGCGCGCTGTTTGTATGCAGCGTGGAAAATACAAGGTGCCCGGTGAGGGATGCCTCAATACCGATATGCGTGGTCTCCTTGTCGCGCATCTCGCCTACCATAATGACGTCCGGGTCCGCTCTCAGGAATGCTCGCATGGCTGTGGCAAAATCAAAACCTATCTTGTGCTGGACCTGGACCTGCCGCAGACCCGCCTGGGTGATCTCCACGGGGTCTTCGGCCGTCCATATCTTGATCTCGGGTTTATTAATGCAACCAAGGGCAGAATGCAGCGTTGTAGTCTTTCCGGACCCGGTAGGCCCGCACACAAAGATAATCCCGTAAGGTTTGGTAACGATGCTCAAAAAGCTCTCGTAATTCTTTTCTGAAAATCCCATCTTATCAAGCGGTATGGGCTCACCTGCCGCCAATATGCGCATCACCACGTCCTCCAGGCCGCCCGCGATTGGCACTGTTGCTACGCGCAGCTCAATGTCCTTGCCACCGTACTTCTTGAACTTTATCTTGCCGTCCTGGGGCTTGCGGCGCTCAGCAATATCCAGATCGGACATAATCTTGATGCGCGAGACAAGTGCAGCACGATAATTGTACGGAATGGTCTGGTACAGTTGGCATGCACCGTCAATCCTGAACCTGACTTCGGTGTTTTTCTTTCCAGGGTAAGGTTCGACGTGAATATCTGAGGCGTTCCGTGCGTAGGCATCCAGGATCATCTTGTTGACCAGTTGGACAATGGCGCTGTCCTCTTCGGTCACACCCTTTTCCGCCTCGTCAATCTCCTCCTCCTCTACCTCCAACTGCCCAATGATCTCGTCAATAGAGCTCTGTTTCTTTTCATCCTGGAAGAACAGATTGATATACTTCAGTATATCCTCTTTAAGCGCTACATGAAACAGAAGCCCTTTCCCGGAAAAGAGGGGCTTGATTATATCTACTTTCTGAAGATGATATGGGTTGTCAATGGCAACAATAATCTTTTCGCCATCCCTTCCGATCGGAACCCAGTAATTCTTCTTCATGAACGGCACCTTCAGACCGCCCAGGAGTTCACCCGGAATCGGGGTCCGTTCATTGTATTCAACAAACGGTGTCTTATAATAGAGGCTCAGGGCCTTGCCGATATCCTTTTTGGAGATCTTATAGTTCTTCATCAGGAGGAATTCAATATCCTGCCTGGTCTTCCGCGCCTCATGGACCGCCCTGTCAAGTTCCTTTTGGGTTAAAAGTCCGTTTTCTACAAAATAATCAAATTTACCCGGACGCGCCTTGACCATCCTTTTTTGATTGAATAGAGCGATCCCAAGGGTCCTGGCCAGTTTCCGGACGGCTACTTCGTCCTCGTCGTTAAACGCCCTGCCATCCTTGCGATTCATTACCTGAATGGCACCCAGCAGATACTTCTGGAAGCTTACGGACGACACCAGGACCTGTCGCGTTTGAAACCTTGTCTTCCGGTCCCAGGTTTTATCGAATCTCAGGTTCGGATCAATAGCGGCCAATTCATTATAATCGTGAACGTCCTTGATGTTGAGAAGCCTTCCCTTATGCGCGGCATAGCCTGCAAGGCTGGCGGCAGAAATGGGCAGGCGTATCTCGCTGATCTCATCTCCTGATTTGACCCTGGATACCAACTCCTTCTTGATCCCGTCTACCACGTAGATCGTAAGACGCTCAGCTTCGAACAACTTGACAATCTCGTCCTTCAGATCAATCAGGATTTCATCCACGTTCTTTGCAGCGTGGATACGGTTCGTAATCTCCAAGACCCTATCGCCATGGCTCGCGTCTTGCTTCACAGCACCTCCGTCTGCTCACGAAAAATACAACCTGTACAATTTCTTGGCCCCGCCAACTATCAGGAACACACCAACAAAGTACCGCGCAAAGGTCAAGAAGCCAGACCCTGGTAACAAGCGAAGGGCATACGGTGTTTTGACGCAAAGGAGCACACCCATTGCAATCAAGAGCACACCCCATATAGTTTGGGTCAGGTTGCGTCTATCAAACGCCATAATCTATTCAACCTCCTCGACCTTTAAGACAAGGTGATCGACTCCTGTCACACGGACTTTGGCACCTGCCTCGATCGGTTCTGGCGCCTCAGCGTTCCAAAGCTCCCCGTGGACAAAGATTTTGCCTCCGGGCTCGAGCCTTTCCTTAACCACCCCGAACTCCCCGATCAACCCCTTATCGCCAGTCCTTGGTTTGGATATCTGGGACCGAAATACCAGGCCGGCCACGGCCACAAAAAAACCGGAAACCATAATAACCGTGGGAATCAGTACCCGCCAGGACAGACGCATCTCGGGCGCGTCCCCCTCGAACAGCATCAAGGACCCCAAAAAGAGCGAGATGATGCCACCCACGCTCAGAAGACCGTAGCTCGTCACCTTCATCTCGAGAATAAAGAGGATAAGAGCAAGGGCAATCAACAAGATTCCTGCGTAGTTAACCGGAAGTGTCTGAAAAGCAAAGAAGGCCAGAATAAGGGAGATGGCCCCGACAACGCCCGGGAAGATAGCGCCGGGATGGGAAAGTTCAAAATATACTCCGGCCATGCCGATCATCATGAGAAGGTAGGCAATGTTGGGGTCACTCAAGGTCTTAAGGATCTTGTCCCTGAGGCCTTCCGTGAGGATTACCCGCTTGACTCCTTTGGTGTGTAATGTTCCTTTGTCTTTCAACTCTCGACCGTCGATCTTTTCAAGGAGATCCTTCAGGTCTTCGGCAATCAGGTCAATGACCTTGAGTTCTAAGGCCTCCTTCTCGGTCACGGACACACTTTCACGAACCGCCTTTTCGGCCCATTCGCTGTTGCGACCCCGCTTTTCTGCAATGCTTTTGGTATAGGCCACCATGTCGTTGATGACCTTCTCGCTCATGGTCTTGTCCATCTTCTTTTGCCCGAGGGTCACGGGATGAGCTGCGCCAATATTGGTACCGGGGGCCATAGCCGCGATGTCTGCCGCCAGGGTGATCATCACCCCCGCTGAGGCAGCCCGCGCCCCACTTGGAGAGACAAAGACAACCACAGGAATCTCAGAGGCCAGCATGGCCATAACGATTGTACGCATGGAAAGGGCCAGGCCCCCGGGCGTGTCGAGCTGGATCACAAGACAGCCAGCTCCCTCCATGGAAGCCTTTTCCATACTTCTCATGAGATACTCTGCCATGCCGGGGTTGATCGTACCCGCAGCCTTGACCACATACACCTCTCCTTTGGCGGCATGGGCTAGTGATGGAAAAACTCCGAAAAGGAGCGCCGCAAGCACTACACTGATGAAAAACTTTCTATGCCTTTTCATAAGCCTCCTGAAGCTTTTGCATGTCTTCCCACACATCGCGTTTTTTGCCGGGATTGCGAAGAAGATAGGCGGGATGGTAGGTGGGAAGCAGGGAGGCATTCTCATAAGAATGGAAATGGCCCCGCAATTTGGAAATCGGCGTATCGGTTTCAAGAAGTGTTTGAGCCGCAAAGGTGCCCATGGCACATATCAGCCCGGGTTTTATGGCCCTCAACTGCCTGCGGAGAAAAGGGATGCAGGCAGCGATCTCGTCCGGTTCAGGATTTCGATTCCCCGGAGGGCGGCACTTTATGATATTGCAAATATAGACATCCTCTCGGGTCAATCCAATGGCCCGGAGTATCCTGGTAAGCAGCTGACCTGCCTGACCCACAAACGGCTGACCCTTTATGTCTTCTTCGTAACCCGGGGCTTCGCCAACCAGGACCAGCTTTGCCCCGGGATTCCCAGCTCCAAAGACGATATGCTTGCGCCCCTTGTGGAGTTTGCACCTCTGGCAGGTGCCAAGATCCATTCGAATCATGTCCAGGGTTTCTGCCATGGTCTCTTTGTACTGGTCGTCCAAGATCCTGAAAGAGTTTTCAGACAGGGCCACGCCCTCGTACCCCAACCCCTTCACATATTCGAGATAGCCCTTGAAATCCTCTGTAATTTCGGACAAGAGCCGGGCGGGGCCGTCACCAAAATGTCGAGTAATTTCTGTCATAGGTACCGATTCCTGATGCCCAGTGATCAGTGATCAGTCGGGATTTGCCATTGGTTTGATACTGGATACTGGATACTGGAAACTCGATACTGGATACTGGATACTGGATACTGGATACTCGATCCTGCTTACTGCTTACTGACCACTCACCACTGACCTCCGACCTCCGACCTCTGACATCTGACCTCCGACCTCTGACCACTGACATCTGACCTCCGACCTCTGACCACTGACCACTGACACCTCTCACTTTTTCTTAATTTCCAACACCCTATCCAACAAAACGTCTGCAAGATCCTCCTTGTCCATAAGCGGCAGGGCCTCGGTGCGGCCGTCTCTGTAAAAGAGGCTCACCTGATTGGTGTCCGAACCAAACCCTGAATCAGCCTGTCCAACGAGATTAGCGACAATAAGGTCCAGGTTCTTTGCAGTTAACTTGGCACACGCATTTTCCCGCAGGTTCTGAGTCTCAGCCGCAAAACCAACCAAAACGTGACCTTTCTTCTTTTCTCCCAGCACCTTCAAGATGTCCGGAGTCTGTTCAAGGCGTAAAGGCTGCGCCATCTCTTCCTTTTTTACTTTATGTTCAAAAAGACTGGCAGGCCTCCAGTCCGATACCGCAGCGGCCTTTATTATGATCGTGGTCTGCTCCACATGGTCCATCACGGCATTGAACATCTCCTGGGAAGTACTGACCCGGATCATGCTCACACCCCGAGGGTCAGGAAGCACGGTGGGCCCGCTAATCAACAGGACTTGTGCCCCCCGCCGCCTGGCAACACGCGCAAGGGCATATCCCATCTTGCCCGAAGAAGGATTGCTTATAAACCTGACGGGATCGATCGGTTCCTGAGTAGGGCCGGCAGTTACCAGGATCCGCTCTCCAGCCAGGTCCTGCGGACACAACAGGGAACGAAGTTCCTCTGCTATTGCCTCGACATCTGGCAGCCGCCCTCGTCCCTCGTGGCCACAGGCCAGTGATCCGGTCCCGGGAGGAAGCACCTTGATGCCGGTCTGACCAAGTCTTTTTATGTTATCCTGAACCGCACGATTTTCATACATATGGACGTTCATGGATGGACAAACCAGGATTGGCGCCCGAACCGCCAGGACAAAGGTAGTAAGGGGATCATCTGCAATCCCATGGGCCATCTTGCCGATGATATTAGCAGTGGCCGGCGCGATGACCACAGCATCCGCCTCGTCTGCCCATGCGATGTGTTGAAGGGGCGTATCTTCTTGGCGCCCGAACATATGGGTCCACACCGGGCGTCCTGAAAGGGCCTCAAAGGTGAGCGGGCCAACAAACGCTTGGGCACTCCTGGTCATAATCACCCGGATGTGTGAACCGGACTTGACAAGGACCCTGAGAAGATCCACGGCCTTGTATGCAGCAATCCCGCCGCAGACTCCAAGGACAACATCCTTACTCTTAAGTGGATCTGGCATGTCTGGTTAATCGTTATCCGTTATTCGTTATCCGTTATCCGTTATCCGTTATCCGTTATTCCGTGCTGCATGGCGCATAGAGCATAGAGCATAGAGCATAGAGCATAGAGCATAGAGCATAGAGCATAGAGCATAGAGCATAGAGCATAGAGCATAGAGCATGGCGTTTTTTCTTGTCCTCCGACCTCCGACCTCTGACCTCTGACCTCTGACCTCCGCCCTCTGCCCTCTGACCTCTGACCTCTGACCTCTGCGTTACTTAAACAGCCCCTCTTCTACACTTCCCGTCGTAGGGGCGACCCAGATTTCGACTTCGGTCTTGAACTGTTTTTCAGTAATGTTGATGATGCAGCCCCTATTCGGCTTGTTGAAAAACACGATCGTGCGGGGGGACTTAAAAGAACTCGCCAGTCGCCAGTTATCCTTTGCCATGTTGTTTTCAAAAAACCTGATCAGAGAGTTTACCTCCACACGGCCTGTCAATACCAGGACACCGGCTGTGAAGTCAGGAGCATGATAGAAAATAAAAGACCTCTTCTTGTCCACTTTGAGTTCTGAAGGAACCAGAACATCTTCAAAGTCGTAGTAAAGAGGTGCCGGTCTCTTATCCTGCTTGCTTGCGGCAGGTTCTGATCTCTCCGAGCTTTTGGTACTTTTTTTCAAGGGGGCACAGCCCAAAGATATCGTGAAGGCAACCAATAGCGCTGAAATACACACAAACATCCCGAATCGTCTCAAGTCTGTCATGACAATCCCTCCTAATAGTATTTTGGATTTAATGAAATTAACCAGCACAGATTCCTTTTATCAATCTCAGAAAATATAGTCAAGGATCACGATCGGAATGCGGATTTAGGATTGCGGATTGCGGATTGCGGAATGCGGAATGCGAATTTGGGTTAGACATGCTTTCGATCTAGACTAAAGATGCTGGATGCTGGTATTTTTTTTCATTCCGCATTCCGCATTCCGCATTCCGCATTCGAATCATTCTTCCAAACGAGACAGCCTTTCTACACCCAGCCGCATGGGCCAGAACACGGCCAACACATTGATAGCTGCCACCAATGCAAAGGAAAGGATAATCCACATCCAGTGCACCAGTGGTATGGCCTCCCCGCGAAGTCTGGCCATAAAAATTGTGTACACGGAACCTGCCTCCAGCACAATGACTGATCCAACAAAACCCATGCACAGGAACATAAAGAGCATGCCGCCAAACCCGGTAGCCACCTGCGCCATGTTCTCAAGACGAAAATTAGGATAGGCAGCACCCAGACCCACTCCCATGGCCGTGATACCAAATACCATGAAAAAGACAGTAATTGTGGAAAGTCCCATCATAAAGGGGGTCACTGAGAGTAACTTGTTTGAAAGCACGACAAGTATTTCG
>Ga0114922_10004738_pt1 | contig 12613 bp, 11 predicted proteins | sample AartaG_FD_100975 | JGI IMG/M metagenome (GOLD analysis project Ga0114922, IMG submission 100975) | Deep subsurface microbial communities from Aarhus Bay to uncover new lineages of life (NeLLi) - Aarhus_00045 metaG | ecosystem: Environmental > Aquatic > Marine > Oceanic > Sediment | place... | reverse complement strand
CGATGCCTCAGGATGGGATTGAAAAATATGTCAATGATTTATTAAATGATATTCAGCAAAATATTTTTCAAAAAGCGGTTTCTTTCAGAGAGAAAAACACATTTACAGTTGACAGCTATGCTGAAATGAAAGAAATTCTCAATTCCACAGGAGGTTTTATTTCAACTTACTGGGACGGAACTGCAAAAACTGAAGCTAAGATCAGTGAGGATACCAAAGCCACTATCAGGTGTATTCCACTAGCCGGTGAACCATCGGAAGGAAAGTGCATCATCAGCGGAAAATCTTCGAAACAAAAGGTTTTAATTGCCAAAGGTTATTAAGATTTAACCTGTTCTTTTATCATGTTCATTTTGACGAAACCGGTCAGGTATATTGCCTGTATCAAATCATTCGCCAGTTCAAGATCATTAACCCTGCTCATGGCATAATTTAATAGATAATTGCCATAATTACTTACCCAGTTTTCAGGATTTATCTGGTTTTCTGTTCCCATAATGATGATTTCCAGATGGCAAATTATTCTCTTCTTCAATCAACCAGTCTTTTGCTTCCTGAATGGTATTAAACACCTTAAAATGTAAATTGGTGAATGTCTGTACGATTTGCAGAAGGATTCTTTTATAACCTGTGATGCCAACAATGGCTTCCTTCATGGTAATTTCTTTGATGATCCTGCCTGCCTTTTTTAGTTCATCAAGTATCTCAATGTTTAAACAACTATCTGTAATGTCCACCAGGATCAAAAAATCTTTCTTTCCCAAGGCTTTTACTTTTTCCCTGAAGGCACCTGTTTCTTTGATTGTTTTAAGGAATTCTTCCGAGGTTTTAATATTGGAATAATCAATGAAATAGATTTCTTTTTCCTTATATTGGATCAATTGAGCTCCCCTGGCCATGACTTATTCAGTTGTAAACAATCCCAGCCTGAAATACAAAAATAATGGATTCATTATCTTTTCGATACAATAACTGATAAAAGTTGTAAACATATTAAGGATTTAAGGATTTTTATCCTTTCTCCCGTTATGAAGTCCGCACTCTTTATGTCCTGTATCTTCCCACCACCATCTTCCGGATCTGGCATCTTCACCTGATTTTACAGCGCGGGTGCAAGGCATACAGCCAATGCTCGGGAATCCTTTATCGTGTAATTCATTATAAGGTACATGACAGGATTTAATGTAGTCCCACACCTGTTTTTCAGTCCAGTTGAGCAAAGGATTAATTTTAATGAGGTTATTTGCTTCATCCCATTCCACATATTTGTTGTAGAAACGCGATATGGTTTGATCCTTCCTGATTCCGGTTATCCAAACCTCCATTCCCTTCAGAGCCCTTTTCGAAGGTTCAATTTTTCTGATATGACAGCAGAGTTTCCTGTTTTCAACGCTTTCATAAAACAAATTGATTCCTTTTTGCTTCACCATCTTCTCAACCTCTGATGTATCGGGGAAATATACATCAATGTTAATATGATAGGTCCGATTGGTCTTTTCAATGAGCTGATAAGATTCAGGAAAAAGTCTGCCGGTATCCAGGGTAAAAATCTTTGTGTTTTTATCAATTTTTACAATCATATCTGTCAGTGCCTGATCTTCAGCACCAAGACTTGAACCAAGCGCTACTTTTCCTCTATGTTTATCAATAAAGTATCTCAGGATATCAGCAGGTGATTTATCCTTAAATGAATTATTTAATATTTCAAGATTCTCTATCATCCGTTATGCTTCTTTCATTTCAACAATCCTTGACCTGTTTTGTTTTTTAAGAGAAATCCGTAAAACCAGAAATCCAAGAAATGCTGAAACAAATGATCCCGCAATGATTCCCAGTTTGGATAGATTTATCAGCTCATGAATATCAAATGCAAGATTGGTAATAAAAATAGACATTGTAAACCCCATACCGCCTAACAGTGCTACCCCGAATATATGAATCCACTTAATATTTTCAGGCATCAAAGCCAGTTTTAATTTAATGGCAATCCAGGAAAAAACGAATATACCAACTGCCTTTCCGATTAAAAGGCTATAACCGATATTAGCAGTTAAAGGATGACGCAAAATATTGATATCCGGACTTTCTATTATCACACCTGCATTTGCCAGAGCGAATAGAGGAATAATAACATATGTTACAAATCTATGTAGCTTGTGTTCCAGAGATTGCAAAGGACTTTGTACTTTTCTTGTTTCAGATTCCATATTATCAATGGCAGCCAGTTGTTCATCGCTTAGGGTGACTTTATCATTACATCCGTCGTCACAAAATTCCAGGAGATTTGAATCCATTCTTTTACGGAAGGTGCTAACCCTGATTTTTCTTCCGAGCGGGATTGTAAATGCTATCAATACACCTGCAATGGCCGGGTGAATACCTGACTCAAGAAACATATACCAGATAATCCATCCAAAAACCATATATATATGAATTACCCTAAGCTTTAATAGGTTAAATAATACCAGATAAAAAAACAATCCTGATCCTATGAGTAAATATTTTAGATGAATACCGGAACTGTAAAATATGGCAATGGCAGATACTGCACCAAGGTCGTCAAAAATGGCGAATGCTACCAGGAAAATCTTCAGCCCTACGGGTACCCTTTTACCAAGCAAACTCAAAATCCCGAGTGAAAAAGCAATATCAGTTGCCATCGGAATGCCCCAGCCGTTAACTGCTGTTGGATCTTCGTTTAGGAATATATAAATAGCTCCCGGAACAACCATTCCCCCCAATGCAGCAAAAACAGGCAAAGAAGCCTTTTTGCCAGCTGAAAGTTCTCCAATCATTAATTCCCGCTTGATTTCCAGTCCTACCACAAAAAAGAAAATGGCCATTAATCCATCGTTTATCCAAAGTTTCAATGACTCTGAAAGGGTAAAACCAGCAATGGAAAATGATATTTTTTGTTCCCAGAGATAATAATATGAATCTGAAAATGATGAATTTGTCCAGGCTATTGCTATGATTGTAAAAAGAAGCAGAACGATACCACCTGACGATTCAATTTTAAAAAACCTTTGAAATGGATCTAAAATAGTCCTTACTACCTCATTATTCTTCTTTTCCATTTCCTGAAAAATCTTAGAATTTGAAATTTTGTGGCAAAATTAATAATAGATTCATATAAAGCATTATAAAAACTTTTTAATTGATAATTTATCTTTCATTTCTGATGAGTTGGCAAAAATTGAAGATGAAATTTGAAGGTGAATCAATGAAGTAGTAATGAATGACAGATTGTTATACAGAGATATATTGACAGATGAATAATTCTAGATCATGAGGAAGCATATAAAGGTAATATATTTATTTATGATTCTGATTTTAAAGGTAATATGAAAGTAAAGGTTGAACCTTTATTTTCAATACTTTTGACAGAAATCTTCCCTCCGTTTTTTTCGATAAATTCCTTACAAATAATCAATCCAAGACCGGTACCAGATTCTCCTTTTGTGCCTTCAGTGGATTTTTCTTTACCTATTTCAAATATTTTTTTCAGTTTTAATTTGGGTATTCCAACGCCGGTATCCTCAATATTAAAGGTAACTGACTGGTTGGATTGATGTACCTTGATATTGATGTTGCCATTTTCAGTGAACTTAATTGCATTGGTTATTAAATTGCGCACAACTGTATTAATCATATTCCTGTCAGCATACACTTTAATACCTGAAGGATAATCCCTGTTGATCATCAGATTTTTCTCTTTAATCTGGTTGACAGAAAGCTCCAAATTGCCTTTGATCAGTTCATCCAGCAAAAACTTTTCAGGTTGATATGGCATGGTGTCTGTCTGTGATCTGGCCCATTGTAAAAGATTTTCGAGCAGTTTGTAAATTCTGGTCACTGAATCAAAGATGATGTCGATATATTTCTTTCTCTTTGCATCAGTGATTTTATGATACTTTCCCGACAGCAACTCAGAGAATCCAAGGACGGCATTGAAAGGATTTTTAAGATCATGAGCAATAATTGAGAAGAATTTATCCTTGGTCATATTTAACGTTTTGAGACTTCTGTTTTTTTCGCTCAATTCCTCTGCCTGTGTTCGCAACTCTTCTGATTGTTCTTCAATATACTGTTGTCTCTCTTCAAGACTTGTATTAGTTTCATTTAACTGGATAGCCTGATCTATAAGAATCTTGTTCTTTTCTTCAATTTCACTGGTTCTTTGTCTGACAAGTCGTTCGAGATTCTGTTGCTGCTTCTTCAGACTGTTGATTCTGGAAAAATAAATACCCAGCAATAACGAAATGATGAGCACAAAAGACAGAATAATAAACCATGCTCTTTGCCAGAAAGGAGGAGTAATAATGATAATCAGGGAGGCCGGGGTTTCATTCCAGATACCATCGTTATTTGATGCCTGAACAAGAAAAGTATATTTTCCGGGTCGCAGATTCGTATATGTTGCATCCCGGCGATTAGCAGCATTCTGCCATGTTTGATCAAATCCTTTGAGCATATATTTATATTGATTTTTTTCTGGCATAGAATAATGTAATGCAGCAAATTCTAATGTAAAAGCTTTAATTTTATAGGAAAGCCTTATAGTATCAGTTTCATTAATCGCCTTATTTAAGATCACTTTTCCATAAATTTGAGCATCAATTTTCACATCGTTATTGTAAACCTTAAAACCTGTAAAAACCACTTTAGGTTTAAAAGGATTATCAGATATGTTTTCAGGATAAAATGAATTCAATCCATTAATACCGCCAAAAAACATTTCACCCTGATGGTTAACGAAACTGGCATTATAATTGAATTGTCTGCTTTGCAATCCGTCCTGCCTGTCATAAACCCGGAAAGACAAACTGTCATTGTTGTCGACTGCATGCATGAATTTTACCAAACCATAATTAGTGCTTATCCATAGGTTTTTGTGTTTATCTTCGAGTATTCCATATACAATGTTAAAGGGTTGTTCCTGATCTTCATGAAAATGTTCGAATGTTTTATGGTTTGTCTCGTACTTTGCTAAACCGATATCACTTCCAATCCAGATATTACTTCTGCTGTCGTCAGTAATGGCATAAACTTTTCCAATTGCCGATTCGTTTTTTATAAGTGTAAATATACTGTCAGACCTATTGAAATGCCAAACACCACCAATGCTCCCAATCCATATATCACCTGACTGACATTCGGTGATTCCAAAAAAAGCCTTTTCCTTTAAGCTTATAAAACGATTGGTTCCGGGTAACAATATATCTATGCTACTGTATTGATGATCAATATTCGAGTTGGATAATATCCAGAGGATATTTCGGCTGTCATATAGGAGTCCGTATATTTTATTATTAGTCAAACTGTTAGCATTTGCAGGATCGCTTTTGTTATGCTTGAATATATCCAATTCCTGATTGTAGTAATCCAATCCGCCGTTATTGGTTCCAATCCATAAATTTCCATTTTCATCACACGCAATAGACTTAACATCGTCAAAGCTTAATGAGTTTTCATCATCAGGGTTGTTATAAAAATACTGAAATGTATTTGTTTTTTTGTTCAGTTTATTTAAACCATTGTCTGTTCCAATCCAAATGTTCTGGTTATTATCTTCAGCAATTCCGTACACATTTGGATCGCTCAGAAAATAAAAATCGTTGGGTTGTGACATATAATGTACAAATGGTTTATGGAATAAATCGGAATAGTTAACACCACCGGCAAATGTACCTAACCAAAGAATCCCATTTTTGCTGATATAGCTGCATAAGATGGAATTACTGTTCAGAGTTGAGAATTTATGCCCTGAATGAGCATAATGTATAAATTCTCTTTTTTCCTTGTTCCAATAATACAGGCCACTACGGCTACCAATAAAAAAATTATTCCGGCTATCTTCAAAAAATGCTCTTACTCTTAAACTGTAATAATCTTCTTCATCAGGATTAAACCTTGTGAAATTTTTTTCGGTTGGATTAAACAAATTCAATCCATTATTATAGGTTCCTATCCAGATGTTTCCTTCGCTGTCTTCATAAAACCGTTCAATTCTTTTACCACTTATTGATTTTTTATTACCGGGTTCAGGAGCATAACATTCAAATGTCTGATTCTGTTGATTAAATATACAAATACCTTTGTCAAAGCAGGATAACCAAAGTTTATTCTTACTATCTGCCATTATTCTGTAAATATAATTGGTAGGCAATCCCGTAGCAATTTTTTCTGAAGATTTGTATGACCCCAGGCTTTTGTTTTTCAAATCATAGTAAAACAGACCATGGATGCATCCTATCCATATATTCCCCTGCCTGTCTTCAACAATATCTTGTACTTCACCCAGGGATTCGTGAAGGTCTTTGTGCCTGAATCTTTTGAAATTATTCAGGCTATAGTCATATAAATTAACACCATTCCGGCTTCCTACCCATAGGTTATTATGGCTATCGGTATATACAACCTTGACAGCATTTGATAAAATTGAACTTGAATCTTCAGGATAGTGCCTGTATTGAATTATATTTTGACCGTCAAAACGATTGATGCCGTTGTCTGAAGCAAACCATATAAATCCATAAGAATCTTCTGTAATGGACAGTATATGGTTATTTGATAATCCTTCATCAACTGTCAAATATCTAAATTTCAATTGATTTTGAGCAGAATTTTGAGCCTGACCCAAAACATTGGTTGAAAGCAAAAAAACAGATTTTACCAGAAGGAATAACCAAAATTTCATTATTGTAGTTTTTTCTTCCTTTGTCGTTAATCAGGGTAAAGATATACGTGCATTCAGTTCAGGTTGAGAATAAACAGTTAAAATCTATTTGTGGACCTGGTTAAAACATCTTAGAGAAAATGATACATATTAAGAGCAGTATTTCATACCCTCTAATTCTGTGATAACTCCATGATTTCAATTCGTTTATAAAAAATCGCCTCACACAATAACATGACATATGTATTAAAGTTAAGAAAAAAAGAGAGAAACCTAAAGGAGGGTAACAAAAAATGTATGTTTTGTTGAGATTAACAGTGTTTATATAGATTTATTACTTTAATTATCATATGAATGAATTCAGTATTCTCAAAATTTTCTATTCGTCCAAGTTCAAACCATAAATCCTTGTTATGCGGGTATGCTTTAATATGATAATTCTCTGCAAGCCTGAGGTATAAGCTTGTCATGGTAAACGGACCGGATTCGCTAATAAGCTTAAAAATGAACGGGTTGATGATATGAATCACACTGAATCCAAAATTGGTTAATTTAGAATCACATCTTCGGGTAACGATTTCTTCACCTGTTAGATTATTTTTCCATCCGCAAAGTACATTATTCCGGTCAACCAGAAAATCCCTGGTAGAATTGCGTTTCTTGACAGCAAGTGTTGCAAGGGCATTGTGCTTCTGATGATAAACCAGCAGGTCATGAAGATTCAGATTCGTAAATATATCAGTTCCAATCAGAATAAAAGGTTTGTCATCATCAAAGAACCATGATGCTTTCTTCAAACCTCCTCCGGTGTCAAGCAGCTGGTCCTTTTCATCGGAAAATTCAATTCTGATATTATATTTCTTCTGCATGATAAAATCTCTGATCTGATCCGGAAAATGGTGAATATTGATGATGATTTCATTTACTCCAAACCAGGTCAGGTAATTAATCTGATGTTCCAGCATGGTGGTATGGTTGACTTCAATCAATGCTTTTGGCTTACGATCGGTGTATGGTTTTAACCTTGTACCTTTACCCGCTGCAAGAATCATAGCCTTCATCTCAAATCAGATTTTTTTTGGTTTGCAGAGATGGTTCATTTTATATGCCTTTTTATTACAGTTTTTACAGTAAAAGACCGGTTCCCTGTTCAGGATTTTTCTTCTCTTCTGCTTTGGTTTTTTACACATGGTTTTAGTCATCCGATCAGCTCCTGTTATGATTTTTCCAGTTCCCTGTGCCGTATATGAACCCTGATCCTGTAATTTTGTTTAATTCTGTGCGCTATTTCTTCAGCACAGTACACCGAACGGTGCTGTCCACCGGTACATCCAAAGTTAATCATCAGGTGTGAAAAATTTCTTGACTCATAATTTCTCACTGAACTGTCAATAACAGAGTAGATATTGTCAATGAAATGTTTTACTTCCGGTTTTTCATTCATGAATTTGACTACCGTATCATCTTTCCCGGTAAAGGTTTTATACTGTTCAAACCTGCCGGGATTTGGCAATGCCCGGCAATCAAATACATATCCCCCTCCGTTTCCGGAATTATCTGCCGGTATACCATTCTTGTAAGAAAAACTGTTGATTGAAACATTCAGATCTTCAGCGGGTGCTTCATGTTCTCCTATGAAATCTGACTCCATTATTTGTTCCAGACAACTCCATAATTGTGGAATACTTACCTTGAGTTTGATATTCTTTAAAAACCAATCCAGGTTGTTTAATGCAGAGGGAATACTTTGCAGAAAAAAATGTTTCCGTTCAAAATACCCCCTGAAGCCATAAGCACCCAATGCCTGCAACATGCGAATCAGAACATAGCCATCAAAATATTTCAGGAATTCTTTCTGATTGAAACGGGCTTCCCGGGAAAATACCTCCAGGTAATAATCCAGCAGTTCAGCTCTGACTTCCGGTTTAAGACTGGTTTTTGCTTCAAACAGAAGTGATGCTAAATCATATTGCAGGGCTCCTTTTCTTCCACCCTGATAATCAATAAAAAATATTTTATTCTCATGCAGGATAATATTTCTTGACTGAAAATCGCGGAAAAGAAAGAAATCTTTGTCTGCCTTCAGCAGGAAATCTGTAAAACGGTTAAAATCATCTTCCATCTCCTGCTCGTCAAATCTGATTCCGGTGAGTTTAAGAAAATAATACTTAAAATAATTCAGATCCCAGAACATACTCTGCCGGTCAAATTCCGGACGCGGATAACAGATGCTGTAATCAAGATCTCTTCCTGCATTAACCTGAATTCCGGGCATTTCTCTGATGACCGATTGATATTTTTTGATGATCTTTTCATTGTCTGCTCTGTTATCTGAGACAAAATTAAATAAAAGAGTGTCTCCCAGATCTTCAATCAGATAGATGTTGTTTTCCTGATCTTCAGCATATAATGCCGGGACGTGAATTCCCTTGTTCTTCAGATGTCTTGAAAGGTAAAGGAAAGCACGGTTTTCTCTCTTATCAGGATTGAATGCTCCGATGGCGCGAAATGTCTTACTGCTAATCCGGAAATATTTTCTGATGGATCCGGATTCCGGTAATGATACAAAGGATATGATCTCTTCATTTGACCATTTCCGGAACATTTCCTTCAGATTTTCAACATAATGATTTTTTGTATTCTGTATATTCATACTGTAAGTATCATATTGACTTTTATATTGATGGATTATTCAGAATACCTGATTACTCTGGAAGCTGCATCCTGAACCAGATTAAGGGCTTCATTGATATTTCTGAGTGTAACATTGGTCTGGTTTGTCTGAATTCTCAGGGTATATTCTCCATTTAGTTTTGTATGTGACAGGTAGATCTTTCCTGAATCGTTGATTTCATGAAGCAGTCTTTCATTCAATTTATTGAGTTCATCTTTGCCCTGAGGTTTTTCTGGTGTATAACGAAAACAGACAAGACCAAATTTCACCGGAGCCATTAAAGTAAAATGGCCGGATTTGACAATCTTATCCGCAAAATGCCGGGCAAGTGAAATATGAGACCTTAGTTTTTCCTGAAGTCCATTTATACCGAAACTTCGCAGTACAAACCATAGTTTCAAAGCCCTGAATCTTCTTCCGAGCTGAATTCCCCAGTCTGAATAATCATTTACTTCTCCCTCTGATCTGGTTCTGAGATATTCCGGAATGAGCTGGAATGTTTTAACCAGATTTTCTTTGCTCCTGACGAAGTAAGCTGAACAGTCGAAATTTGTGAATAACCATTTATGCGGATTAAAAACAAAACTATCGGCATTTTCAATGCCTTTTATCATCCATCTGTATTCAGGCAATATCAGCGCCGAACCTGCATATGCAGCATCGATATGTAGCCACATATTGTATTTGCTTGTGATCTCTGAAATTTGTTCCAGGGGATCAATTGCTGTCGAACCCGTTGTACCGAGAGCAGCAACCACACATAATGGTGTCAGGTTATGATGTATGTCGGTAAGTATAGCTTTTTCAAGCTCTTCAGGTATCAGAGCGAATTCCGCATCTGTTTTTATCTTTATCAGGTTCTTGCTTCCAATGCCGGCTATCTTAACTGCTTTTTCCACTGATGAGTGGGCTTCTTCTGAACAATAGACCCTGTAATGCTGACCAGAAAAACCTTCTGTATTGATTTTAAAACCGGACATATGTTCTCTGGCAGTTAAAATGGCGCAAAGAGTTGCTGTAGAAGCAGTATCCTGAATAACCCCATGAAAACTTTTTGGAAGACCTGTAATTTGCTTCAACCAGTTCATCATCATCTCTTCGAGTTCTGTTGCTGCAGGTGATGTTTCCCATTTCATGCATTGTGCTCCCAGTGAGGCAGTTATCATTTCAGCAAGGATGGAAGGGAAACTGGAATTGGCAGGAAAATAAGCAAAAAAATGAGGATGTTGCCAGTGTGTTATTCCGGGTATAATGATATTTTCAAAATCTTCCAGAAGAATCCTGAAATCTTCTCCATGCTCCGGAGGTTTTCCCGGTAATTGGTTGTATATTTCGCGCGGTTTGACAACAGATTTCACGGGATATTCTTCAATATGTTCGTAATATTTTGCTATCCAGTCGATTATCTGTGAGGCATTTTTCCTGAAGGTAGAAATATCTGTCATGTCCTTATTATGTTATATATCATTTTATTCATGTTAAAAATAATACAAAATATTCCGTGTTTACCAATAATTTTGTTTTTGATATTATTTTAATAACTTTAATAAAACAGAAAAGCTCCTCCTATGAAGATTGAAATTTATGATTCCAAGAGTCTTAATTTTGTTGAGTTGAATACTACGGGTGATAATGACAATTATATCAGGTGCGCTCCGGAATCAAAATTCATGGACGGTATACTATTTAATATCTATGTTCCATGCTTTGAAAACGCCAACAAATTGTTTGATTTCTTCGGTTCTACCAAATATAACTCAAGGAAGATCATTCCCCTCAGAAATGAGCTGATTAATAATCTTGAAACCTTTAAAAGAGTGAGTTCAATAGAAGAGTTTATTGGCATTGTATCACCCAAACTGCTTGGGAAAGACTTTCTTGAAGAACTTGCCAAACAGGATAAAGCCTGGAGGGATAACTGGAAGGGATATTTGAGCAAGTTAATTGAGATCAACAAATCACTGATTGAACTGACAGAAAAATGTGCCGGTGAAGAAAGAATTTTATGGGTTATTGGTTATTGATTCTTAAAGCTTCCGGTTTATTGGCTGATAATTCTCACTGCTTCCATCTTCCTGTTTTGCTTTTTTCCTTTATTGCTTCTTTCAAGTACAATATGAATTGCTTTCTGGGAATTTCTGTTGCACCAAGGTTTTTAAGATGTTGTGTTGATTGCTGTGCATCAACCAGTCTGAATTTCCACCGGATAAGTCTGGACATCAAATAATGGAAGGCTACCTTTGAGGCATCCCTCATCAGATGAAACATCGATTCGCCAAAGAAGGCGGCACCTATAGAAACACCATATAAGCCTCCGACCAGTTTTTTATTGTAATAGGTTTCGACACAGTGGCCATATCCGGCCTCATGCAATTTGATATATGCATCCTGCATTTCGGGTGTAATCCATGTTCCTGTCTGACTTTTTCTTTTTACATGGGCACAATGGTGGATTACCTGTCCGAAGTTTTCATCAAACCTGATTTCAAAAACATTTTTTTTGATGGTTTGAAGCAGGCTTTTGGATGCTTTGTAATTTTCAGGAAACAAAACAAGTCTTGGATCAGGTGACCACCATAGTATGGGAGAATCTTTACTGTACCAGGGGAAAATTCCCTGCGAATAGGCTGATAACAATGTATCAACCTCCAGGTTACCACCGCAGGCAAGCAGTCCGTCTGGCTCAGCTGTCTCAGGATCAGGAAATTGGAATGTTGAAGACATTTGGAAAGATGAAGAAAATTGTGCCCAGGACAAGACTCGAACTTGCACACCCTTTAACAGGCGCCAGCCCCTCAAGCTGGTGTGTCTACCAATTCCACCACCTGGGCGGGATTATTGTTCAGTGTTCAAGTTCAGTATTCGGGGTTCAATTTAGTTCCAAACACAGAACAAAAAACACGGAGCATTTCTATGTGCCCAGAACAGGACTCGAACCTGCACAACCTTGCGGTCACTAGTCCCTGAAACTAGCGCGTCTACCAATTCCGCCATCTGGGCTCAGGGATTGCAAATATATAACTTTCTGTCTGATTAAAATTACAAAAAAATATAAAAGGCCGGGATATAAAACTTTCCCGGCCTTTTAAAATATTGCACATAACACAAACCCTCTACTTAACATTTTCCTGTTTACTGTCTGTCTTGTCTTTAAGTGTTCTTTCAAGTTTCTTTATCCTGAACTGACTGATATTCCTTCCCTCTTTTTTACTTTTACTTTCAATGAGATCGACATAGGCTACAAAGGTGTTGATCATGTT
>Ga0114922_10004737_pt1 | contig 12614 bp, 7 predicted proteins | sample AartaG_FD_100975 | JGI IMG/M metagenome (GOLD analysis project Ga0114922, IMG submission 100975) | Deep subsurface microbial communities from Aarhus Bay to uncover new lineages of life (NeLLi) - Aarhus_00045 metaG | ecosystem: Environmental > Aquatic > Marine > Oceanic > Sediment | place: Aarhus... | reverse complement strand
TGGTTTTAGTGACGGCTAAGCCGAGTCCAAGCCCTTTAGCCTTAGTGGTGAAGAGCGGCTCGAACAGCTTTCCCATGGTGTCCTTGGAGATTCCGCTTCCTGTATCTGTAAAAGAGACCACCGCCCATTTTGGGCTTAAAGTTTTAGATTTGATGATTAGTTTGCCGCCCTCATGCAATGCCTGGATAGCATTAAGGATGATGTTACCAAAAACTTGCCTGAGTTGATCGGGATCAACCAGGATGTCTGGCAATTCCTTGTCCAATTTTCTTGTCAGTTTGATGTTCTTCGGGATAGAGGCACGAGTCAGGCTGTCCTGAATAATATTGTTGATATTGGCTTTTCGCTTGATAGGAGGCTTTGTCCGAGCAAAATCGAGGAGACTGCTGATAATCCTCTCAGATGACAAAACTTCCATCTCTAAAATTTTTAGCGTCTCTTTAACCTCCGGTTCAGACTTACCCAGAACCATGTTAAGGAAATAGGCACAGTTCTTGATGCTTCCCAGCGGATTGCGTAGTTCGTGGCCTACTCCTGCAGCTAATTGGCCCAATACTGCCAGTTTCTCCGAACGCGTTAGTTGCTCCTGCATCTCCTTGTAGTCGGTAGTGTCCTCGATTGCCAGGAGTATCATTTGCGTCTTGTTTGGCTCACTGTAAATACGCCTAGCGTTCAGGAGTATGTTCTTTTTCCCTATAGTCTCAAAGTCATGTTCTAACTCGTAATCTTCTATGGTAGTATTACTGGGTAGGATTTCTTCCAGCAGCTTCCTCAACTTGGGAATATTCCACTGTTTGTTACTAAGGTTATAGAGCAACTGTCCTTCGGTCTCCTTTGGTTTGATTTTAAATGTTTTGTAGAATGAACGGTTGGCTGAAATTACTCGTAGGTCAGCATCCAGCACTACCAAAGGTTCGCGTACCGTGTTCACAATGTTCTCAGCGTACTTACTGGTCTCCTGGACCAATCGCTCTGCCTTCCTGTGCTCGGTTTCTAATTTTTCTAATTCAGCGATTCGCTGGCGCAGTTTTGTCAATTCTTTTTGAGGCTGACCCTTTGATTTATCCTTTTCCGTCATTTTATCTATATTGCCCTTCTTATCTTTAATTTTATGTTCCTCTTAAAAAAGAGGGCAATTCACTCTCATGTTTATTCACATTTGAAATAAATTGTTAATATTTGTTTCCAATATGTCGTTTTTTGTCACTTTTTATTGCCTATTGCTTCCTTTGCCTTTTCCATATCTCCATGAGCTTTAAATTCTTGAGCTAATTTTTTTAGCACCTCAATTACCGAATAAAATTCAGTTGATTTGTCAAAGAAGAAGTCAGCGCCTGCATCCATACATTTTTTCCTGTATTGAGGAAATGGATAATTGGTTAGCATTATGACTAAGGGATCCAGTTTGTATTTATTAATTTTTTCAAGGACATCAAACCCATTTCCTCCGGGCATCCGGATGTCTAATACTATCACTTCAGGCTTATGCTTCTTTATAGAGTCTATTGCATCGTTTGCGTTTGAAGCCTGGCCAGCTATTTCTAGTCCTGGAATGTCAGAGATCATGACTACTAATCTGTCGCATACGAGTTTGGAGTCATCCACAACTAAAACTTGCATTTTATGCCTTTTTTTCTCTTTCAATATAGACCTCCTGCCTGTTGAATGTCGTGTTTAGTATAGGGAAAGAGAAATGAAAATTGTATCGGATATCGCCTGTTTTTGTTGTGGGATTTTGGCTGATTAATCTGTCAGGATTTGTCCTGCAAAATCTGGGGTGAGTGTAAGCAGGGGAGGTTGTTTTTGTTTTAATTTTTACTGTCGTATTTTTAGACATTGTTACTTATGATTTATTGTTTATTGGCGGTCTCAATCGACCAGCCGGTTTTTTATGGCGTAGTGGGTTAATTCCGCATTATTTCTCATATTCATTTTTTCAAGAATGCGGGACCGATAAGTGCTTATAGTCTTAACGCTCAGCTTAAGTTTTTCGGCAATCTCCTTTACTGTTTTCCCTGTAGCAATAAGACACATAACTTCATATTCACGATTGGAAAGAGTTTCGTGAGGCGGTCCGTTAGCATCATTTTCAAGATCATATGCTAATTTCTCAGCGAGGGATGTACTGATGTATTTCCTCCTCGTCGATATCTTTCGTATAGCTGCAAGTAGCTCATCCGGGGTACTTTGTTTTGTTAAATATCCTGAAGCGCCTGCCCTGAAGACCTGTACAGCATACTGTTCTTCGGGATGCATGCTTAATACAAGGACGGAAAGCTCGGGTTTTTCTTTTTTTATTTTTTTTAAGATATCTATCCAGGACATGCCAGGCATAGAAATGTCTAACACGACTACATCCAGGTTGCTTTTTAAAACTTTACCAAGAGCCTCCTCCCCATTGTTTGCTTCATCAGCAACCACCATGTCAGAAGTTTCTTCAATAATTTCCTTAAGTCCTTTGCGGACAATCGGGTGGTCATCAGCGATGAGAATCTTTATCATATAATCTTTCCCTTGTCAGGGGAGGTTACTCGATACTTTTTCGGGAGAATTTTGTCTCGAAGAGGATTTGATTTCTGCTTTAATGTTTGAGTTCAGCTTTTTCTTATGATATCCGGAGGCTCAGAGATTCTGATTATCAATCGTTCAAATACGGGCGCAGACTCTTTCCCTGAATGAGTTCTTTTGATGTCTACTAGTCCTTTATCGATCATACTCCCCCCGTTTGAAGACGGACCGTATCAGAATAAGTCGGGAAGGGAAATAAAAGTATCGGAATTCATCTGATATTTTTGTAGGAATTTAGCTCATCAATTTGTCAGCATTTATCTTACATAGAAGGGGCAGGTTTGATTCTTATGTAGGGGCTTGATTTATCAAGTCCACAATTGGTTAACAAATTAACTTAGGGGTTTGATTCATCAAACCCACAATAAGAAAGGATAGAATAAAATGTTTTTGCGGGGAACAAAGTGACGCGGCAATCTCACTTCTGGAATTAGAGGATATCCCCTTAAGTGCTACCCTCACACTAGAATTGTATCGATTTTATTAAATAAGATTAAATTATTGCGAAATTTTTACGTTCTTTTACGTCTATAAAAGCAGGAAGAAATAGACTCCAATTGAAGGAAAGCCTGTTTTTATTATTAATTTAAAATATTATTGACATATTATTCAATTATATGATAAATATAATTAACATATTATAAGATGATAGAAAAACATAATTTTCATTGGCAAAGAGGATTCTTCTACAATTTCCCCATAAATAGAAGGCTCTTCAGTGATCTTTTGAATGAAATTGATTCAAGACAAGTTATTAGTTTAACAGGATTAAGAAGAACAGGAAAAACCACAATTTTAAAACAATTAATAGACCGTCTGATTACATCGAGAAGTACTCAAAGAGAACATATTCTGTTTTATTCTTTTGATGAAGAACAACCAAAAATAGAGCATATTATTCAAGAATATGAGACAAGGTTGGGAAAAGATCTTTCTGAAACAAAAAGCAGGAGGTATATTTTTTTTGATGAAATCCAGAAGCTTGAAAACTGGCAAAACCAGATAAAATATTATTATGACAATTATAAAAATATAAAGTTCTTTATAAGTGGTTCCTCATCTCTATTTATAAAAAAGCGTACTCAAGAATCGCTAGCTGGGCGTATTTATGAATTTACTTTGTTTCCATTAAGCTTCGAAGAATTTTTAATTTTCAAAAATAAAGAAGAATTGATTAAAAAAAAGAAATTATTGCAGGATAGTATAAAAAAAGAGTTTTTGGCATATCAAAAAAGGCAGTTTATAGAAATTGTACATGAGAGTGAAGAAAGAATAGGGAAATATGTTAAGACAATAGTTGAGAAGATTGTTTTTCAGGATATTCCAAGGATCTTTCCCATAGAATATGAGGAATTATTGTTAAAAATATTGAGAATCGTTGCTTATAATCCGGGGATGCTGTCAGACTATGACTCTCTTTCAAAGGAAATAGGTATCAACAGGATTACCCTGTCGAATTACTTCCATTATCTTGAGGAATCTTTTTTAGTCAAAAAGTTATATAACTTCTCTAAGAATATGTTGACATCTGAGAAAAAAATGAAAAAGTTTTATCTCACAACAACATCTTTATATCCTTTCCTGAATGAGCAAATAGATGAGGCGAAATTGATAGAGAATCTTGTTGTTTTTTCCGTTGATGCAAAATTTTTCTGGAGAACTCCTCAGAAATATGAGGTTGATATTATATTATATGAGAAGGGAAAAATTGTCCCTATTGAAGTGAAATATAAGGAAAATATAACAAATAAAGATTTAAAGAATTTATTTAGATTTTGTGAAAAGTTCAATGTTGAAGAAGCGCTGCTCTTAACAAAAGATGAATTCAGTGAAAGCAAGTTTGAATTAAAGAATGGGAAAAATCTAAAAATTCAGTTCATTCCTGTATGGAGATTTTTATTAGACGGAGCAGGCATAAATTAACGACCCCTTTTTTCAAACGGCACCTTTCTAGGATATAATTTGCTTTTAATTAAATCTATCACGTTCTCTCTGAGAAGTCAAAAAAAAGTGGGATTGAAAAAAGGGGATGCGAGCCTTATTACTTTTTGTCTTTAAGGAGGGGAATCCATGCTTTGAGTGTGGTTCCTCTATTTTGAATTCCTCTGATTTCTACTTTGCCTCCTAAAAATTGGACACGCTCCCGTATACCAATCAGTCCAAAAGATTTGGAATTAGAAATCTGCTCTTCTGTAATTCCTCTGCCATTGTCTCTCACTTTCAGTTCAAGTCTTCGAGCTTTCTTTTTTAGATTTACTTTGATCCACTTCGCCTTTGAATGTCGGGCAACATTTGTCAGTGTCTCCTGAAAGATTCGGAAAATCGCTGTGGAGCGGTCTTTATCCAGGAAAATATCCTCAGGATCTACAGTTAATTCACATTTAATTCCTGTTCGCTTCTGAAATTCATTCCCCTGCCACTCCAATGCTGCTGTAAGGCCTACATCATCCAGCACCCCCGGTCTCAGTTCTGCGGAAATCCTTTGTACTGTTTGAATAGTCGAATCAATGAGTTTTGACATTGACTTTGTCTTTTTAAGCAGTGACTTTTGATCTTTTGGCAATTTGGCTCCCAATAAAGACAGGTCCATTTTTAAAGCTGTCAAAGTCTGCCCCAGGTCATCGTGGATTTCACGGGCAATGGATGTTCTTTCTCCTTCTCTCACAGCTTGCAGATGAGCAGCAAGGTTACGTAACTGTTCACGAGAAGTTAATAATTCCTCATCTGCCCTTTTACGTTCAGTGATGTCTCGAAAGATAGTCTGAAGAAATACAGGTTTGTTATTTTCATCTTGCACGAGTGATAAATTGACTTCAGAAGGAAATTCAGTTCCATTTTTTTTATAGACAGTACATTCATAAGGAAGAAAAGTCTTGCCTTCTTGTAAAGATTTCAGCTTATCGTCGGCATCCTTAATCTCGGAGGATGCAATTATGTCTTTATATGACATGCCAATCAGCTCTTCAACATTGTAGCCAAGTATCTCAGCCGCTTTTTGATTAGCTGATACTATAGTCCCATTTAAACTAAAGAGAATAACTGGATCGTTTCCGGATTCAAAAAGTGCTCGGTATGTCATCTCGCTTTTACGCAGTGCTTCCTCTGCTAACCTACGCTCAGTGATATTTTCAATGATGCCATCATAATATTTCGCTTTTCCTTTCTTATCTTTTATTATCACGGCTGACACTGAACAGATGATGGGACTTCCATCCTTTTTTTTGAGTTTCAGTTCTTCATTTCTTACAAATCCATCTCTTAATAGTTTCTCAATAAACTTTTTTCTATCTTCGGGAATTTGATATATGTTGAGGATTCTTATTGTGAGCATTTCTTCTCTGTTTTTGTAACCAAACATTTTAACAAATGCAAGATTCACCTCGATGAATTTGCCTTCAGGTTTTGTGGTGTTTCTATATACCCCGACATTGACATTCTCTGTTAAAGTTCTGTACTTTTCTTCACTCTTATAGAGCGCCGCTTCTGCTTTCTTACGATTTGCTAATTGACTTATTCGTTCAGCAATAGCGTTTATTAAATTTCTCTCCTCATTTGAAAAGCGGCCCTCACTGGCATCTGGTCTTTTCTCTAAGCAACAGATTTCCACAAATCCAGCGTTTTTATTGTTGACGACAATATCTGATTTTTGCATCCATTTTGTTTTTTTGAAATTGTTGGTTTTATATTCCTTGCCTTCAAAAGTGATACGACTTCCTGTGATTTCAGGATGCAGCCAGCTGGGAGGTATAATAAGAACAGTTTTTTTAAGTACTTCTTCAATTGTACCTTCTTTTCTACTTATCTCGTCTATCTTATAAATACAACTAAGTTCTTTGACCCGCTCGTTAAGGTCATGTGTTCGCTGCTTAAGCTTTTCCTCGGCTTTTTTGCGCTCGGTAATGTCCAATATATATGAGCGGGAGCCTGTAATTTTTCCATTTACTCTTAATGCAACAGCATCTACCTCAAGATTAATTACAGACCTATCTTTTCTGATTGCCCTGAATTCATATCTTGAAGGTGTCCTCCTTCCTTGGATACGGTTTTTATGATATTTCAAAACCTTCTCAACATCATCAGGATGAACAACTGACTTAATTGATAGTTTTTTCATCTCTTTACTTGAGTACTTGAGCATCTCCATATATTTTTTATTTAAGTATTTAACATTTCCTTCTCTGTCATCTATCAAAATACCAATACCCGCTTTTTCAACTAAATCTCTATAACGTTCTTCAGATTCTTTCAGCGCCTCCTCCACTTCTATGTTATGCAAAGCGAAAGCGATATCATCGACAACCTCTTTAAACAAGGCTTGTTCTTCTTTATTTTTTACAAAGTCAAGGGGAATACTGATAGACATAAAGCCGTAAACTTTTCCTTCGTATTCCAGTCGAATGGCAAATGCCCCTTTTCCTTTGTATCCTTTTGCTATAGGGCAGTCTTTGCATGATTTGGGGGGATCGACTATTGCATAAACTCCCGACCTCTTCATTACCTTCTGCCCACAATCTGTCAACTCACCACGCTTCAGCTTTTTAAGCATTGGCAAGAAATTATTGCCCAGGCCAGATTCGGCAGCTGTCACAAGTTTTTTATTCTCATCCACTAGAGCTATCCACACGTTGCTATAACCTCTGGTCTCAGTCAGGTTGTCACATGTTCTTTGAAGTAACTTATCGCGGTCTTTCTCTTTGGTGATAAGCTGGTTTACGTTGCGGATGGCGTGTAGCACGGCATTAAGATGAATTATTCTCTCCTCTGCTTTTTTGCGCTTTGTAACTTCATAGGATGTTATGATTGCTCCTTGTGGAAAGGGAGCTAGCGTTATGTCCAGAAATTTTCCATCATATTGCATTTCAGGAAATCTTTTTAATTTTTTTGACTTGATACATTCCATCAACTCAGCGTGCATATTTATCTCATGCTTTCCGGCATAATCCTTATACATCACATCTCCAATATTAGGCAGTCTATCTCCTGATGTCTTTTTTACCATGTTAAAATTAGCCACTTTTCCTGAATTATCAATGGCTATAGTTTGAATTGGATTGTGCTCAAATAATGCAAAATTGAACTCTTCGCTCTCTTTCAGCGCCTCTTCTGCTTTCTTGCGCTCGGTGATGTCTCTCTGTAATGAAATGGAATGGACCAGCTTCCCAGCTGAGTCTCTAACCGAGTCTGTGCTGAGCAAGACAGTTCTTTCCTCGCCTTTTTTAGTGATAATAGTTATTTCTTCATCTCTAAGTTTCCCTGTTTTCTTCCATCTCATGAAAAGTTCCTTGGTTTTTTCGATTGAAGATGGAGCGCATGTTGTCGTTAGCAGAGGTTTTCCTACAATTTCCTCTTTCGTGTAACCTAACGCAGTTAATGCGGATGAGTTAATATCAAGTATTTTTCCCTCTGAGGAGATCATGTAACAGTATTCTGGTGCGTTTTCAAAGAACTGCCTGAACCTCTCCTCGCTCTCTTTGAGTCGATTTTCCATCTTATGTTTGTAAAGCGCCACCTCGATGGTTGTAGACAGGTCCCTATCATCAAAGGGTTTAAGAATATAGCCAAATGGTTCGGTTTTTTTTGCTCGTTCCAGTGTACTTTTGTCTGAATAAGCGGTTAGATAAACAATGGGAATATTGAAGCGAGAGCGTATTATTTCAGCAGCATTAATGCCGTTCATTTTCCCTTCAAGAACAATGTCCATCAGTACCAGATCTGGATGCAGCTCTTCAGCTTTTTTAACCGCATCCTCTCCAGAAATAGCTATTCCGGAAACAGTATATCCAAACCTCTGCAATCTTATTTTTATGTCTTTGCTGACAATTCTTTCATCTTCAACGATCAGGATTTGTTCTTCCTTCGTTAGCTCATCTGTTGATTGATTTGTTGTTTTCTCCTTGTCTTTCATTTTGAATCCCCTGAAATAGAATCGATACTCCTAAAAAGCTGGGTGTAAAGGTCTACCAAATACTGTCAGAGGCGATTAAAGGATAGGAATTTGGTTCGCTGTATGTGCGTAAGACGCAGGTTGGTTTTGTTGAATTGGTTTCCTTCCCATCATCTGGAGTGACTGCCTGTTAACAGACATATCTTTTAACTCCTTATTAGTTCCCAACTTAATATCTATAGCACAGGGAAAAGTCTAATGTCAAATTTAATTTGATGTATTTTATAGTCATTGACAAAATTTGCTGTGGTTTGAATAATAGGAGAACGAAAGGAAAAGAGAAAGTGGCAAGACTCTACGAATATCAGAGTAAAAGACTCCTGAAGGAAGCCGGGATTTGTGTGCCTGAGGGAGACGTGGCTTTTACTCCTGAGGAAGTACGCGAGATTGCTTTTAGAATGGGGAAGCCCGTGGTTTTAAAAATGCAGGTTTGGCTGACAGGAAGAGCAAAATTAGGTGGAGTTAAGTTTGCTAAGAATGCTCAAGAGGCAGAAAATGCGGCTCGAGAGATGTTCGGAATGAAGGTAAAAAATTATGTAATCGATAAGATTTTAGTGGAGGAAAAACTCAAAATAAAATCAGAGTGTTTTGCGGGGCTTGTCATTGACGACTCGAGAAAGTCTCCTCTGCTCATCTTTAGTTCGATCGGAGGCACGGGAATAGAAGAGATTGCCCGCGACTACCCGGATCAGATTTTTCAGATACCCATTGATATCATAAAAGGTTTGAGAGACTATGAGGCCCGCAATATCATCCGGAAGGTAGGGCTATCTGGTAAGCTACTTACCCAGCTCTCTGATTTCCTGACAAAACTTTATAAAGTTGCCCGTAAGTATGATGCGCGTTCAGTAGAGGTGAATCCCCTTGTTATAACAAAAGACGACCTGGTTTATGCGGCTGACTGCCACCTGACAATCGATGATTACGCAGTCTTCCGCCATCCGGAGTTGGATATCGAAATTGCAAGGGAATTTGACCGCCCGCCAACTCAATTGGAGAAAATTGCCTATCACGTGGAGGAGAAGGATCACAGAGGGACATTTTATTTTTTTCAGATGGCTGGCGAGATTCCCGAAGAAGAAAAGTTTATCGGCTTTCATGGGGCTGGCGGAGGCGGCTCCATGATGTCAATGGATGCTGTGCTTGATAAAGGATTTAAGCTGGCCAATTATTGTGATACGAGCGGAAATCCTTCTGCGAGCAAGGTCTACAGGGCTGCAAAGATTATCCTCTCCCAGCCAAACATCAAAGGCTATTTTGCCTCCGGTTCAGGTGTTGCCAGCCAGGAGCAGTTCCATTCAGCCAGGGGTATGGTTAAGGCTTTCCATGAGGAGAATCTGGAAATTCCTGCTGTGATACGGCTTGGCGGGAATTACGAAGAAAAAGCTATAAAGATTCTCGGGACTTACCTTAAAGGCATCCCGGCTAAAGTGGAAGGATATGGACGGGACGACTCGCCTGAGTTTTGTGCTAAGAGGCTGGAGGAACTTACAGGAGAAAATCAGGCTATTCAACATAAAGTAAAGCCTATTGTTAATCCCAATCCTCTTCAGGACCGTTATTTTTTTAAGACTTTAACCGGGAAGCTTTTTTTCGATCATAAGAAATGCCCGGAATGCAAGACAAAAGGCTGCATTAAAGCCTGTTCTGCAAAAATCTTGAAGCTCGAAAAGGAGATACCTGTGCTTGCGGTTTCCCCTGAGGAAGCAAAAAAAGGTAAATGCACAGAATGTTTGGCCTGTGAGATATACTGCACTTTTCATGAGAAGGATGCAATTTCTATCCATCTTCCCATTCCGGGGTTGAAGGAATACAGGGACAGGATAATTGCAGAAAGCTAATATTATGTTTTGTAGGGGCTTGATTCATCAAGCCCGTATTAAGGAAGAGATGGAACAAAATGTCCATTTTAGTAAACGAGAAATCTAAAGTAGTTGTTCAGGGAATCACGGGAAGAGAGGGGATGGTCCGGACTCAACTGATGAAAGATTACGGAACAAATGTTGTAGCTGGTGTGACTCCCGGCAAGGGAGGAGGAAAAGTCCATGGAGTTCCTGTATATGATACGGTGGAGGAAGCGTGGGATAAGGCAGGGCCGGTTGATGTGAGTGTCATCTTTGTTCCTGCTGCCTTGGTAAAGAATGCGGCTTTAGAAGCTATAGATGCCGGTGTAAAACTGCTGGTTCTTGTTCCTGACCGTGTGCCGATATTTGATGTTCTTGAGATCTCCCGCTGTGCTAAGGAAAATGGAGTACGCTTTGTCGGTCCTAACACTCTTGGCCTTGTGAGTCCCGGGAAAGCTGTCCTGGGCATGATCGGCGGCCGTGCAGAGAGTGCCAAGGAATGGTTTTGTCCCGGGGATATTGGAGTAAGCTCGAGGAGCGGGGGCATGACAAGCGCTATCTCTTATTATTTGACAAAAGCAGGCCTCGGTCAGAGCACGATCATTCACGTAGGAGGAGATGCTGTGGTTGGCCTCTCTCACCCTGAAGTTATGGAGCTGTTTGAGAAGGACAAAGGGACACAAATGGCTGTAATGTTCGGGGAGATCGGAACAACCCAGGAAGAAAGGGTGGCAGATCTAATAGAGAAGAAAAAATTCACCAAACCGCTTATCGCCTTTATCGGCGGAAAAGCAGCCAAATCTGGCACCAGATTTTCCCATGCAGGCGCAATTGTTGAAGGGTCAAGAGGTTCTTATAAAAGCAAAGTAAAAAGATTAAAAGAGGTTGGAGTTCATGTGGTAGATTCTATTTCTGATATTCCCAGAATTGCTAAGAACTTGAAAGGAAATTAGGGAGGTTGGCAATGAGCGAGCTTCATTGGAAAACATCCATAACCGATGTTAAACCGAATAAGATAAACATGAGGGGTTATCCGGTTGATAAACTCATGGGTAAAATCTCATTTGCACAGGCTATCTATCTTGTATTAAAAGGGGAGTTCCCGACGCCCGAGGTTGGGAAACTCATTGATGCGATTTTTGTCTCCTCTGTGGATCACGGAGCCAGTCCTCCTTCGGTTCTTGCAGCCAGAACAGTAGCTTCTACAGGTGCGGAATTAAATTCTGCCATTGCAACAGGAGTTCAGGCAATTTCCAGGTATCATGGAGGAGCTATCGAGGAAGGGATGAAGCTTTTTCTTGAGATTGCCCGGAGAATGGAGGAGAAGAAGGCTTCAGAAGAAGAATTTGTTCCCCAGGTTCTGGAAGAGATGAAAAAGAAGAAAAAGCGCGTTTCAGGTTTTGGCCACCGCATTCATACTAAGGACCCGAGAACAAAAAAACTCTTTGCTCTGGCTGAAGAACTGGGATTTGCGGGAAAATATGTCCGGATAGCCCTTGCCATTGAGAAACATCTGGAAAGCCAGCTTGGAAAGTCTTTGCCCATTAATGTTGATGGTGCGATTGCTGCGCTTCTTTGTGAACTGGGAATTTCTCCTGAAATTGGGAACGCCTTTTTTATTATCGCCCGGGTGCCCGGGCTTGTGGCTCACATCCATGAGGAGAAGACTCGGATGAGACCTATGAGGAAAATTCACCCTCAGGATTATGAGTATGACGGACCAGAGGAGAGAGATATAGAATGAAGGAAGAACTTATATCCTTGATGCCTGAGTTTCAACTCATCCAGGACTCTGAACTCCAGGAAAAAAGTATTACAGTCTGGATTGAAGCCGTAAAGAAGGGCGGCTGGAAAATTGATGACCTACTTCAGATGCCCTTTACACTGCTGATTGACAATACAGAAGTTAATATAATCGAGCACACAAGAGCGGTTACCCTCTGTTCAGTAGAGATTGGAGAGATTCTGTTGGAGGAGTATAAGGAAAGGATATCTCTCAACCGGGATTATCTTCTGGCTGGGGCTCTGCTCCATGATGTGGGAAAATTGTTTGAATACAATAGAGAAGAGGGAAAGTTTGTTAAAAGTGAAGAAGGCGAGCTTATTCGTCATCCAATTTCCGGTGCTTCTTTTGCTTCCCAGTATGGACTTCCCAAGGAAGTTGTCCATATTATTGCCGCTCATTCCAAGGAAGGGGATGGAGCCAGGAAGACTGTAGAGGCGGTAATTGTTAACCATGCTGACTTTGTCAATTTTGA